>Ga0194060_10000808_pt1 | contig 22743 bp, 21 predicted proteins | sample SepL225m_MetaG_FD_163427 | JGI IMG/M metagenome (GOLD analysis project Ga0194060, IMG submission 163427) | Anoxic zone freshwater microbial communities from boreal shield lake in IISD Experimental Lakes Area, Ontario, Canada - Sep2016-L222-5m | ecosystem: Environmental > Aquatic > Freshwater >... | reverse complement strand
CCGCCTCACCGCGTCACCGTGTCATCTAATACTGGATCAGCGAGAAGATGGGGGTGGGAGCGAGCTTCTCGCGGCCATTGAGAAAGGCCAGTTCGATCACAAAGGCCAGCTCAACCACCGTGCCGCCAGCCTGCTCGATCAACTGCTTGGCCGCCACGATAGTGCCACCCGTAGCCAGCAGGTCGTCAATAACCAGCACCTGCGCCCCAGGTTCAAAGGCATCGCGGTGGATCTCCAGCTTGTTCGTGCCGTACTCCAGGGCATACTCGACCTGGTAGGTATCGGCTGGGAGCTTGCCCGGTTTGCGCACGGGCACCAGCCCCACGCCGAGATTGAGGGCGAGCGGCGCGCCAAAGATGAACCCGCGTGACTCAATGCCCGCCACCGCAGTGATCCCACGGTCGCGATAACGATCCGTCAGGAGGGTAATCACCTGCTGGAAGGCTGGCCCATTGCCGATCAGCGTTGTAATATCCTTAAAATTGATGCCGGGGAGCGGAAAGTCAGGGATGTTGCGAACCAGGTCGGCAAGCTCACGACTCGACATAGAACCTCCAGAGCTGTCATGCGATCTCTGCGGCTATTATACCGCCTCTTCTCTCCAGGTTTGCGCCGCTCCCCTAACGTCCTTATAATGGGGTGAAAGGGTAAAAAGGTGGTTATCACAATGCCAATATATCAAGTGGCGACAGCGCAGCCGCCCGATCTCATCGCAGTGCTGCGCGAGATATGGCCCAGTATCTCTGAGGTACTCGCTCATTTCGATGTCGATGGAACCTCTGAGGTGCGCGTTGGACAACTGCGCCACATCGCAGCGCTCTGGTACGAGCAAGGTGGCGCGGCAGAGGTACTCGCAGAGCTTGGCATTACGCTGGCATCCCGGCTACGGATGTCCCAGGGTCTGGTGGTCAGCGAACTACTGCTCTCATACGGAGCCGCCCAGGAAGAGCAGCGCACCCGCGAGTGGGAGGCCCGCCTGCTCGCCCGCGCCTCTGAACTTGACGGCCTTCACCGCATTATTTCTGCCGCCAACTCGACCCTCGACCTTGATACGTCGCTTCAAACGGTGGTCGAGACGGTTGCCCAGGTGGTGGGCGTGCAGGCGTGTTCGGTCTACCTCTACGACAAGCACCGCGACGAACTGGTGCTGCGCGCGGTGCGCGGGCTGAACGACGCCGCTGTCGGCCAGGTGGTGACGAAGCTTGGCACCGGGGTGACGGGCTGGGCCGCCCAACTCGGCCATCCCGTGTCAGTGCGCGATGTCTGGCAGGAGACGCGCTTTAACATCGAGCCGCAGCTTGGTGAGGAGCCCTTCCGCTCTATCCTGGCCGTGCCGATTGTCCTCTTTAGCGCCGAGCGCTTCCAGTTTAGCGCCGACAAGCTCCAGGGCGTGATCAGCGTGCAGACCGTTGGCCCGCGTGACTTCTCGCAGGAGGAGATTAGCTTTGTTGAGGTGGCTGCCGGTGAGTTGGCTTTTTTCATCGCCAACGCCCAGCTCTACCAGCAAACTGACGAGCGCCTGCACCAGAAACTGCGTGAACTGACCACGCTCCAGCAGGTGAGCAAGAGTATCGCGGAGCAGATCGGCCTGCGCGATGTCCTCAACCTGATCACCGAGAAGGCCGTGGAGCTGGCCCAGGCTGACCGGGCCGCGATCTTCCAGATGAGCGAGGATGGTGTCCTCCATCTGGTAGCCAGCCACGGCGGCGAGGGCGATGGCGTGCGGACATTTATTATTCAGACCGTGCGCGACAGCCGACCTCTCGCGGTGATGAACGCCTACCAGGACGCACGTTTCCCTGACTTGGCCCAGGTGGCTGCCCGCGAGAACTTCCACTCGCTCTTCTGCATGCCCCTGCGTGCCCGTGAGCGCACCATTGGCGGGATTTGCCTGTATAAGTTTGAGCCACACCTGTTCGACTACGAGCAAGTGCGTTTGCTCAGCACCTTCGCCGACGAAGCCGCTATCGCAATTGAGAACGCCCGCCTCTACGACGAGAGCCAGCGTGCCCTGATGATCAAGTCGGCCCTGCTCCAAGAGATGCACCACCGCGTGCGCAATAACCTCCAGACGATCTCGGCCCTCCTGGCCATGCAGGTGCGCCGTGTCGATCCGAACAGTCAGGGAGCCAAGGCTCTACGCGAGAGCGCCGCACGCATCCAGTCAATTGCCGCAATCCACAACCTGCTCTCCCGCGAGGATGTCGGCGTTACCACCGTCAGCGCCGTGACCCGCCAGGTGGTCGAGAGCGCTCAGGTCACTCTGGTGACCAACGATAACCCGGTGCGGTTCGTGATCACTGGTGAGCCGGTGCGGATTGGCTCACGTGATGCGACGGTGCTTGCGCTGGTGATCAACGAGTTGATCAGCAACGCCCTCACCCACGGCATGGCTGCCGAGGGCGGGAGCGTGGAGATCATCTCTTGCCTCGTCGATGGGATCATCACCGTCGATGTCCGCGACGATGGGCCGATTCACCCGCCGCCGCCCACCAGCCACAGCAGCGGCCTGGGCCTCCAGATCATCGAGACATTGGTCAACGAAGATCTCGGCGGTAGCTTTCAGCTTCTGCGCGAGGAGAACGGCCAGTGGGTGTGCGCTCGCGTGCGCTTTCCCCAGCACATGGTCAATGAAGAGTAGGGGCGAAGCATGTAGGTGCATTGCCCTCGCCATGGCGGGGTGTCCGGGAATTGGTCATTATTTCGCAACCGCAAAAGTTAAAGGATCACTACCTATTGTAGGCGCAAATCCATTATATAATAGATACATTCTAGGAATGTGGCTAAACTAGACATTCGTCGGCGGGCGCTATCGCGGCGCCTGTTTTCTCGTCATCGTTGCAAAGAACACAGGAAGTGCTATGGCAGCAGTTGTTCTCAATGGGCGGGCGTTGGCCCGTGAGTTGCGTGAAGATCTGAGCTTACGAGTGGCGGCCTATGTGGCTCAGCATAACCACACACCGACGCTCGGGGTGATCCACGTCTACGGCGACAAGTCGGCTGAGCGCTACGTGCGCAACTTGCAGGTATCCTGCAACCGTGTGGGTATGAACTTTAAGTACTATCTGCTGCACCATACGGCCACGCAGCGCGAACTTGAGAATGCCATCCACACATTTAGCTCCGATGTCAACGTTGACGGTGTCCTCATCCAGATGCCCCTCCCGGCCAAGTACGATAGCGCGGCGGCGGTCTCGCGACTCGATCACCGCAAGGATATTGATGGCGTCCACCCGATCAACGTCGGTCTGCTGAACCAGGGCAAGCCGAGCCTGGTGCCGAACACGCCGGCCGGAGGCATGCTGATCCTTCAACGCTACGGGATCGAGGTTGCCGGACGCGATGTGGCGATGATCGGACGCAGCGCGATTGTGGGTGGCCCGATGTCAACGATGCTGCTCAACGCGGAGGCCACGGTCGAGATCTGCCACCGTGCCACGCGCAATCTGGCCGATAAGGTACGCCGCGCCGATATTGTGGTGACGGCGGCTGGTAAGGTTGATCTGGTGACGGGCGATATGCTCAAGCCCGGTGCAACGGTGATCGACTTCGGCATTAACGTTCGCCCTGACGGGACAATGTGCGGCGATGTCAATTACGCCAGCGCCTTCGAGGTGGCCGGCGCAATCACCCCGGTGCCCGGCGGCACTGGCCCGGTCACGACGATGGTGCTGCTCGATAACGTACTCAAGGCGGCGATTGCGACCCATACGGACACCCCTGATGATGTGTAGGTGTTCGTAGGTCTGATCCGTGGGCTATGGCGGCAAAGTCACCATAGCCCACGATAGCAATCCCTACCATGTAACGTTGTGCGCGTGTATCAGCAGCGTTCTCACCTGCGTAGTGTCGCTATTATCGGGTTGCTGCTGCTCTGTAGTGTTCGTATCATAACCGTGATTGCGGGTGCTGCCCCTCGGCGGCGACGCCCGATCATACATCGCGGCTTCACAAGCGATTATCCACGGGCTACCCCCGATAGGGACGAACGGCGCTCCGTTTCTGCCTGAGGCAGGTTCCGATATTCCTGTTTATCTCTACCCCCCCTTCCTCGCGCTGGCGATTACCCCGTTGGCCGTACTGCCCTACCCTCTGTCGCTGTACCTCTGGCTTATCCTCGTCGCCGCAACGACCGCGCTGTTGATCCCGCTGCTGCGGCATGTGGTGGGTTGGGGCGCTGCCACCTGTGGAGTCGTCTTTTTCCTGCCCACCTGGGAGTCGCTCTGGCTAGGCCAGATCAATGCGATGGTTGCGGTTGCCCTCACACTTGCGCTGATCTCACTCGACCAACGTAAAGACGGCGTGCTTGGCATTACTCTCGCTCTTGGTACACTCCTCAAAGTGACCCCCGCGCTGAGCGTCCTTGTCCTCGTTATCCACCGGCGCTGGCGCAGCGTGGGCGTCGCCGCTATCACGGCGCTGGGAGTTATCGCACTGTCGCTCCCAGTTGTCGCGCTTGATGTGTGGTATCGCGGATCACTCTATGCGCTGACAAATACCTGGACATCCCCGTTGCTCCTTTCCTGGACGGCCATATTGCGCAGCCAGGCCGGTATGATCAGCAGCGTTGGCCCCGCAGTTCTCAGCATGCTTATGCTGGCAGTGACCGCCAAGCGTAGCATGGATACACGCCTACACCTGAGCCTCGCCGCAACCTATTTGCTCCCACTGTTGATCTCTGGGATTATCTGGCACTACTCTGCAATACTGGCGCTACCTGCGCTGGGTGTTTTGTGGCGACATAGCCACAGAGGCCGCATGATCGCCCTGATCGCATGGGCCTCGATCTCGCTGATCGGCGGTCTTTTCCAGCCGATCATGCTCACGCTCTGCTGGTGGGTGTGTTGCTGGCCCGGTTTGCTTGAGCCCCCGACTGCGTTGGCCCTGACTCAGAAGTAGCGATACTTCTGCTATACTCTGCGCCATACAAAGCCCGATCTCGCGCATCGCAAGGGGCGGGTTCTGTGATCACACACGTATCTTTATCAAGGACAAGGTTTCAGCGTGACAGTTGGTAGCGCGAACTTCCTGCCTGCGGTGATACTCATGACCGACTGGAAGGCGGTGCTCCATTTACTGCACACTGTCACGCTGTTCTGAACCATGCCAAGCGAGGAGCACGAGATGACATCGGACATTCTTCGTCGGAACAACATCAAAATATTCGGCACGGGCACGCAACCCATGATGTTCGCACACGGTTTTGGGTGCGACCAGAGGTTCTGGCGTTTTGTGGCCCCGGCCTTTGAGGACGAATACCGGATTATCCTCTTTGACCACGTGGGTTCTGGGATGTCAGATCGCCAGGAATACGACCCGGAGCGCTATAGAAGCCTGACTGGCTACGCCCAAGACGTAATTGACATCTGCAAGGCATTGGAATTGACGGATGTTATCTTCGTTGGGCATTCTGTGAGCAGCATGATTGGCATCTTGGCGTCTATCCAGGAACCTGGATTTTTTAGCCGACTCGTCTTCATCGGTGCCTCGCCGAGCTATCTGAATGATCCGCCCGACTACATTGGCGGTTTTGAGCGGGAAGATATTAATGGATTGCTCGACATGATGGAAAAAAACTACATCGGTTGGGCAGGCTATCTTGCTCCGGTCGCGATGAAAAATGCAGATCGGCCTGAACTGGCGCTCGAACTTGAGACCAGCTTCACCTCGACAAACCACGCGATTATGTGCCAGTTTGCGGCGGCCACGTTCTGGTCTGATTTCCGGGACGATCTATCAAAGGCAAGTACACCGTCGCTGATCATGCAACCGTCTGAAGATGCGTTTGTGCCATTCCACGTGGCCGAGTATCTTCACCGCCAACTGACGAATAGCACGCTGACGTGGATGAAGGCCACCGGGCATTTTCCGCATCTGAGTTTTCCCGATGAGACGATTAAGATGATAAAGGCGTACCTGCCCGCTGTCCATCGCACGTGAGTGTATGGAACCGATAGATGGTCTTTTAGATACAGCCCCCTGCGGGTTCCTATCGACAACTTCGGGAATCATCCTGGTCGCCAACACCACGCTGCTTGAACTGCTCGGCCATGAGCCGAGCAGTTTGCACGGACGACATATTGAGGCGATACTGCCGATGATCAGCCGCCTGTTGTATCATACACATCTTGTCCCGCTCTTGGTGATGCAAGGCAGGGTGCAGGAGGCCGTTCTCTCACTCCAATTACGGCGTGGAAATCATATACCGGTACTCGTCAACGCGGTGCGGCGCGAGCGCGGGGGGCAGATGGTCGATGATTGGGTGTTCATGCCCATGCACCTGCGGACACAGTACGAAGACGAGATCCTGCGTGCCAAGAAGGCTGCTGATGAGGCGACTCGGCTCCAGGTTCAGGCGAATGCAGCGCTGAAAGAAGCCCGGGCGGCACTGGAGTCCAAGCAGGCCGAACTCGTGGAGGCAAACGCCCGACTTGAAGCGCTCGCCACTTTGGACGGGTTGACCGGATTGAAGAACCGTCGCATCTTTCAAGAGCAGCTTGTTTTTCAGATCGCGCTTGCCAAACGGACAGCATCCCCGCTCTCGGTACTCCTCATTGATGTCGATCATTTCAAACGCATTAACGATACGTTTGGACACCTGATGGGAGATAGGTATTTACAGGCGATGGCTACGATTTTACAGCAACACTCACGCGATGTCGATATTGTGGCCCGCTACGGCGGTGAGGAGTTTGTCATTGTTTTGCTGAATACGAACCAGATCGACGCCATGAGTGTAGCTGAGAAACTTCGCGGGACGGTAGAGACGGAATCTTGGCCGATGACTGCGATCACCATCAGCATCGGCGTATCCACGTTGTCGCAGGACGTACACGACGAAACACGTCTCCTCTCTTCCGCAGATCAGGCGCTCTATAGGTCGAAGGAGCGCGGGCGAAACTGCGTGACGCATGCCTGTGATTTGAAACGTGACCCGCTTCGATGAACGATGTCACCCACGGGCTGCGCGAGTGCGGGCTTACCCTCGCCTACCATACCATCGTGACGCTGCGCGACAAGCTGCGTTGCCTGATGAACCCGACCACCCTCGGCGTGCGTGCGGTGGTGACTCGCGGTGGGCGGCTGCTGATGGTGCGTCACCGCAGCGGCGTACACCCCTGGAGTCTGCCCGGCGGCGGCGTGAACCGTGGCGAGGATTTTTCGGCGGCGGCGCTGCGCGAGGTGCATGAAGAAGGTGGCTGTGCCGCGCAGATCGAGCGTCTGCTCGGCATCTACGATCAGCACGATGGTGGGTTCGACAATTATGTCGCCGTCTTTGTCTGCGCTGCAACCGAGGATGTCCGCCCGCCGGTGGGCGACCTGGAGATTGTGGACGCACGCTTCTTTCTGCCGCAAGACATCCCCGCCACGACCGATGCCGGTTCCCTGCGCCGGATTGCCGAGTTCCGCCGTGGCCTCGTCGGCCTCTCTCAGCCTTGGTAGGAGATCACAATGCCCTACACGCCGATTGTCGCTACCCTGGGCTACGTCCTCTCGCCCGACGGGCGCTCGGTGCTGATGGTTCACCGCAACGCCCGCCCCGGCGATCAGCACCTGGGCAAGTATAACGGCCTGGGCGGCAAGGTCGAACCCACCGAAGACGTGGTGAGCGGGATGCGCCGCGAGTTGCGCGAGGAGGCCGCCATCGAGGCCAGCGCCCTCACGCTACGCGGCACGGTCAGTTGGCCCGGCTTCGGCGCGCATGGCGAGGACTGGCTCGGCTTCCTGTTCGTGATCACGGCCTTCTCCGGTGAACCGCCCGCCGCCAACAGCGAGGGCGATCTGGAGTGGGTGCCCATCGAGCGCATGCTCGACCTACCGCTCTGGCCGGGCGACCACCACTTCCTCCCGCTGGTCTTCAGCGCCGACCCGCGCCAGTTTCATGGGGTGATGCCCTACCAGGACGGGCAGCCGCTTAGCTGGAGCTACAGCCTGATCTGAACAAACGCACTACTGCAAAAGGTACGTGGTCTTCGTTTTCTTTGCGTCTTCGCGTCTTTGCGTCACATCGTCATCATACGTTCGACGCAAAGGCGCAAAGACGCAAAGTCTCTCATCTCACTCTACGTGACAGTGTTCCTTATTGTGGTAGTACGAACAAACCCTACTCATCATCGCTGGGCAGCGTCCGCCCAAGCAAGGCCGCCACACTCTCAGCCGTAAGCTGAAGACCGATCCGGCCCTCGGCGATGATCCGCTCCATCACCGTCGGGTCGCGCTGCTCCTGGGGTAGAGCGATCACAAAGTGGTTCAGAACCTCGCTGCGCTGATCAACCACGTCGTCCCAGGTGGCGTCGGGTACGCGGCGGCGCAGGTCGGCCAGGTGCAACTCGGCGAACTCCAGCAACTTCTCGGCGGTGTCATCAGTGAGTTGGGCGGCAGCACCGGCCAGGTAGTACGTGGGTGCCTCGGCACCAGGCGCGGTGTCAGCCGAGATCAGGTGGCCGACGACGACCTCGCCGGGGGCGAGCCGCTTGGATGCGCCGTGATCGGCGACCTCGTACATGGCATCGCCGAGCAGGTCGCGCAGACTTAGCCCCTTGCCCTTGCGCACCTCGGCCACCACATAGGGCCGCAGGCGCACCCGCCGCCACTGAGACAGCAACCGGCGCTCGAAGGGGTCCACATCGAAGCCGCCGATCTCCACCGCGTCGTCGAGCTGATCGACCAGGGTGCGCCCGTCGGCCTGACGAAAGTCAAAGGCGAACCAGGTCAGGAAACGCTCAGAGCCGCGATCTTCGACCGTGCTGAGTTTCTCCATCTGCTCCACGCCATACTCATACTTCCCCTGCCAGAAGCGGTCGAAGGCGGGCGGGAACTGATCAGGCACACTCTGGGCCGCCTCAATGATCTTCGGCAGCAGGGTGTCCTGGGCCTGGCGTAGGCGCAACTGCTCACTGCGGGCCGCTTCCTCGGCGGGCAGGTGACAATCTTTATACTTGCGACCGCTCCCGCAGTGGCAGGGAGCGTTGCGACCAAGTTTCTTGGCGGTGGGCTTCACCATAGGTTCTGTTTTCATATATTTTATATTGGGGACGGCGAGAAGGCGAGGAAGCGAGGAGGCGAGGAGGCGATGCTATCGCCTCCTCGCCTCCTCGCCTCCTCAGGCAAACGCATTAGAAGTCGAAGTTGCCGATGTTGTCCTTGTTGAAGATCGTGGGCTTGCCGAGCAGCACCGTACCATCAGCGGCGATGGTGTAGTCGCCAAGCTTACCGGCGGTGAACTTGTCACCGGCCACACCCTTGATCTTGCCGCTGTGAATAGCGTCCAGGGTATAAATCGCCAGGTAGCCCAGGTCGCCGGGGTTCCAGAGGGCAAACTGCGGGGCGGCACCGCTCGCCACATATTCGCGCATCTGGTTGGGGGTGCCCAGGCCGGTGACGAAGACCTTACCGACCAGCTTGCCGTCCTGCACGGCGCGGGCCGAGGCGGCGATACCCACCGTCGTCGGGGCGATGATCACCTTCAGGTCAGGGTACTTCTTCAACAGACCCTGGGCCTCGGAGTAGCTCTTGGTATCGTCGTCGTCGCCGTAGACCGTGTCTACCAACTGAAGCTTAGCGTACTCCGGCTTCTTCAGCTCCTCCTTCATCAGACCGATCCACTCGTTCTGGTTCGGCGCAACGGAGGTGGCGCTGAGGATAGCGATCTTGCCCTCGCCACCAGCCAGGTCGGAGGCCATCTTAATCTGGGTGGCAGCGATGTCGGCGGCGACGGCCTGGTTGATGTGAACCTGGCGGCCACCGGGGGCAATCGCCGAGTCCCAGGTAACGACGGGGATACCGGCGGCAATGGCGTCCTTGCCCACAGGAACGAGGGCGTCGGAGTCATCAGCCGAGATGGCCAAGCCGGCAACCTTCTGGGCGATCAAGGTCGTGAGCAGCTGGATCTGCTGCGTGGCATCTGCGGTGGCGGGACCCTGATAGAGCACGGTCGCGCCGAGTTCCTTGGCGGCGACCTGTGCGCCCTTGTTGGCGGTATCAAAGTAGGGGTTGCCGAGCGCCTTCGGCACGAGTATGTAGGTCGCGCCGCCGGTGGCGGGCTGGGCCGGGGCCGGGGCCGTGGTGCCCTCGGGACCCTCGGTTGCGCCGGTCTGCGTAACCTCAGCCGCCTCGGTGGGGGCGGCCTCGGTAGCGGCCGACTTCGCGGTGGCGACCGGGATGGTCGGGGCGGTGGTGGGGGCAGAAGCGCTCGGGGCACCGCCACAGGCGGCCAGGATGGCGACGGTGGCGATCAGTACGAGCAGGGTCATCCCTTTGCGAGCCATGAAGATCTCCTTTGACACGTGGAATCATCTTTGATCCGACAGCGTACCTCGCAGTGGCGCATCATGGAGCATGTGAGTCGACAACCCTCCTTCGCATGACTCGCGCACACAACGGTGAGGGCGAGTCCGCGCAACCAGAACCGTGCCTAAGGCATGTTTCAAAATGGGTACATTCAGCTTGACAGTTCAGCGATGAGGCGATGAGGCGATGAGGCGATACGGAACGCCTCACCGCGTCATCGTTTCATCGCTGAACTGTCAAGCTAGATTGAAACATGCCTAAGGCATGCTTCACATCGGACGTTTCCAGCGTGACAGTCTCGGACAGCCCTCACCCCCAGCCCTTCTCCCTAGGGAGAGGGGAGTAGATCGCGTCCTGCTGCGGAATACTCCCCCTCTCCCCCTGGGAGAGGGGGCTGTGCGGTGGCAAACTATCACACTAGACTGAAACATGCCCGAAGTATCATAGCACCCTGTTGTTGGAGCGTCAAGCAATGAGAAGCAAAAATGTAACATCAAACTTTCGTTTTATTGAAGATACAAACAAGATCTGTTATGCTTAGGCATGTTTCAATCTAGCGTGACAGTTCAGCGATGAGGCGATGAGGCGATGAGGCGATGAGGCGATACGTATCGCCTCATCGCCTCGGCGCATCATCGCAAGACTGTCACGCTGAATGTGCCCATTTTGAAACATGCCTTAGGCATGGTTCAAACCAGCGTGACAATTCAGCGACGAAACGATGACGCGGTGAGGCGCTCCGTATCGCCTCATCGCCTCATCGCCTCATCGCCTCATCGCAAGACTGTCAAGCTGAATGTGCCCATTTTGAAACATGCCTTAGCGCACGATCCGGCCATAGACCACCCATCGCGGCAGCAGGACGGAGCTTTAGTCTAGCCTTTGCAATATACACACAGGTGTACTATAATGTTCACTATGAACACGAGCGGAATGTTCGATAACCAAGATCATTCAGTTCGTGAGCAATTGCTCGGGCGTGTCCGTGCCAAACTGGCCGTCTCGGTTGTGGCTACGTCGAGACGTAAAACCGGCCTGTGGACTGACGATAAGACCTTCCTTGGATGGCACGTTGGGATGAAGCAGGAATTTTTAGGTAATCACGTGTGATCACTTAAAAAGTAGCAGATGATACAGATATGGCATACGTTGATCACGGGATGCCGCCCGAGCGGCGCCGCGAGCAGATTGTGGGATACCTGAGCACACACGACCGTGTCGGCGTCGGTGAGCTGAGTCAGATACTTGGGGTCTCCGAGGTGACGATCCGCAAGGATCTGGACGTACTTGAGTCGCAGGGTCTGCTTCTGCGGATCCACGGGGGCGCGATGGCCTCGGGCCGTGGACGGCTTGAGCTGCACTTCACGACCTGTGAGCGGGAACACCGAGAGGAAAAGCGGCGCATCGCGCAGGCCGCCGCTGCGCTGGTGATTTCTGGTCAGAGCATTTTTCTCGACGGCAGCACAACGGCGCTCCAGGTCGCCCGTCTGCTCAGTGATCGCAACGATCTGACGGTGGTGACCAATGGCCTGTACACGGCCCTTGAACTCAACTTTAGCGCGGGGATCACGACGATTGTGGTGGGCGGAATCATGCGCCACCGCTCAAGCTCGCTGGTTGGCAACCTCAACGCCGATCTGCTGCTGCGACTGCGCGTGGACATAGGCTTCTTCGGGGCGCGTGCGGTCACGGGCGATGGCATGATGGAGGCGGACATCGCCGAAGCCCAACTCAAGCAGCGCATGGTGCAGGTGTCGGCCCTCACGGTCGGGATCGTGGACTCCAGCAAGTTCGGAGGCACCGCCTTCAGCGTATTCGCCCTGCCCAACGAGATCGACCGGATCATCACCGGCGCGGCGGCACCTGCGACCATTGTGGACGAGCTGCGCGCTCAGGATGTCACCGTTGATCTTGTTTGAATCGTTCAAGAGCCTGGGCGTAGATAGACTCGATCTTGCGGGCGGACAGCTCCCAGGAGAATTCGGCCACAGCGCGGGTACGACCCTCGGCACCGAGTCGCTGGGCCAGGGCGCGATCCTCCAGGGCCAACTCCAGCTTCTCGGCCAGATCCTCGGCGCTGCCGAGGCGGGCGTAGATCCCGCTCGCGCCCAGAATCTCGCGGCTGACGGGCGTCTCGAAAGTCACCACCGGCAGGCCCATCGCCATGTAGTTGCTGATCTTGCCGTTACCCTCGGTGAGGCTCATCTTCGGGGCCACAGCCACGTCACCGAGAGCCAGATAGCTGTGCAGATCGCGGTAGATGATCCGGCCCGGCAGAGTCACGTGGTCGTCGATGCCGAGGGACGCGGCGTAGGCGCGGTAGCTGTGGGGGTCGGGGTGGCCCATGATCAGGAAGTGGACGTCGGGATGGCGGCGGATGAGGATCTGGGCGGCATTGATCAGCACGTTGGTGCCCTGGTAAGGGGCGAGCAGACCGATGTAGGCCACGATCCGTCGTCCCGCAGGGATGCCGAGTTGGGCGCGTAGCTCGGCGCGCTGGGCCGTCCATGCGGGCGATCCGTCGAAGGGGCGGAAGCGATCCGTGTCCACGCTATCGGTCACAGCGTAGAGCCGGTCGGGGTGGGCCGCGCCGTCGCGGCGTAGCAGTTCGGCTGCATTGTGGGTGCTGGTCATCACCGCATCGGCCTGATGATTCAGGAAGCGTTCTAGGCGGGCCAGGGGCATATAGAATGGACTAGATGCCGTCACAAAACCGTGGTCGAGCATTTCGCCGGTCATACTGCCCTGGTAATCAAGGATGAGCGGCGCGCCGAGCAGGTACTTCAGCGGCAGCCCAATTGCAGCAGCCTCGTGGGTGTGAGCGTGGATGATCGTCGGGCGCTCGCGCAGGGCCACCCGCAGCGCCCGCCAGCCCAGTCCTACATCCAGGTAGAGCTTGTGGCGTGAGGAGCCGACTACGGCACGCTTAATCCAGGGCACATCCCAGGAGCGGCGGATGTCGATCCCCGGCATATTATCGCCGTTGTGGTAGGTCGCCAGCACCAGCCGGTGGCCGAGCTTCTGAATGGCCCGCGCCTCCTCCCAGATCCGCACGTGGTTGCCGTAATCGGAGAAGAAACTGGTCGAGGCCAGCATGAGGATGGTGTACATATGCCTGGAGGAAGGGGATTGGGGAGGGTTTGCCCTGCCCATCGTACCGCTGTAGTTCATCGGCGCGCATTGTACGTTAGCCCGCCGTGATACGCAAACCGCCGGGCTGGTGCAACATCGCGGCGCGACTGCAACGCTTGGGGCAAGGTTTCAGAATGCCCCGTTTTACGTGACAGTCTCGCACGACCCTCACCCCCTGCTCCTCTCCCTCACGGGGCATAGCTTTACCCACATCTTTCGCGATACCGTCCACGAAGAGGTCGCGAATACACGAATAAGGCTCTGCGCGGCAGCAGACTCCTTAGACAAGGTTCGCAGATACTTTACAGTTTGTCGCCGGTCAGCCCTCACCCCCCAGCCCCCTCTCCCTGAACGGGAGAGGGGGAGTCGGGTGCGTCCTGCTGCGGAATCTCCCCTCTCCCCGTGAGGGAGAGGGGCAGGGGGTGAGGGTCGCACAGAACGGTAAAGTACATGTGCCAATCCTGAAACCTTGTCTCATATGAAATGTACTGCCCCTACGCATGTACAACCAGGGCCCGATCAAGGGCGGTACGCAGATCCTTGAAGGTGAGGAGATTGCCAAGGTCAACCCCGAGGCCGACGAGGGACTGGGCCACCTCGGGGCGAATGCCGACCAGGGCCGCGCTGCACCCGAGCAGGCGGGCGGCGTGCATCACGTTGATGATGCCCTGGGCGATCTCGCTGTCGATGACGGCGACGCCCGTGATGTCGATCAACAGCCGTTTGGCGTGGGTTTGCTCGATAGCGTGCAGGGCGCGATCCTCGAAGTCGAGCAGACGCTCGGGATTGAGCGCGCCGATAAGGGGCATCACCAGGGTGCTGGCTCCCACCGGCAGCACCGGAATACTCAGTTCGTTGATCACCTCGCGCTGGCGGGCGTTTTCGCTGATGAGCAGCGCCTGGGCGGCAGATCGGTCGCGCACTTCGGCCAGGGCCGACTGAAGCTCGGTGTTACGTGCCGCGATGCTCTCGCGCTGTACAGAGAGGCTCTGAGCCATCTGGTTAAACTCGCTCTGGAGCGAGCCAATCTCATTGCGGGCGGTCACATTGATGTGCTGCGTGAGGTCGCCGGCGCTGATCAGGCGGGAGGCCACGGCCAGGGACTGGATGGGATCGGTGATCCGGCGCACCGCGATCACCCCGATGATCGCGGCGACCACGGCGCTGACCAGCAGCAGGGCTCCAATGGTGGCAATCTGGCTGTACGCGGGAGCCAGAGCCTCGCCGACGGGAATCTCGCCGACGACGACAATCGGATTGTCGCCCAGGATGAGAGGGGTGTGGGTGATCAGAGCGCTATCGCCCGTTACGCCGGGGTGGATGCCGTCACCTGCGGCCAGATGGCTGATGGTTATCCCGAGCATCTGCGGATCGCGATTGGCCACCATGAGTCCATTGTTGGTGACGATCTCGACCGCGCCCTTCTCGCCAAACTGAATGTTGACCACGGTGTCAAAGATCTGACGCAGCCGCACCTGGACGATCAGCACACCAACGGGCTTGCCAACACCGGAGTCAACCACCGGAACCGCCAGGGGCAACAGCGGCTCTTTCGTGACAGGACTCAGGTACACGGCTCCGTACCAGGGCTTATTCTGCTGGAGTGTTTTGAGGAAGGCATCGTCATTTGCGCGGCTGCGCAACTGTTCGGGGGGCACAACGCCGAGCCGTGATGCGCGGGCGATCTCCTGCCCGTTGGCGTTGAGGAGCGCCAGATCATCAAAAATATTACGGTAGAACAGCGCCTGAGTCAGCACATCCTCCTGCCGTGCCATCGTGGCCCCGATAAAATTGGGCGTCTGCACGATCAGGCGAGCCTCACTTGCCGCCGTGTCGATGAAGGTGGTCAGTTGCACGACCGCCTGCCCCGCGACGGTACGCTGAAATTCGAGGGCGTGTTCCTGCTCGCGGAGGTATGTGTTCCACGAGAAAATACTACCCACAATCAGCAGGGGCACCAGCGATAGCGAAAGCAGGAGCGTTAGCCACGTTGTGCGGATACTTTGACTCAAGACAGACTCCTGGGTAGTTAGGTGTGATGTGTGACGAGGCATCACATATCAAGCATCAGACAAGGTTTCAGAGTGCAGATTTGCCGCAACGGGACGCGCCGCATGTGCCCAAACTGTGACGTATGGCAGTCCTATTCCGGTTGTGAAGGAGGAGTCAAGGCTTTAGCCGGCTGAAGCCTTGACTCCTCTTCACGGCTCCAAGAGGATTGCTATAGCTGCGAACCTTGTCTCACACCGATCATTTTCCGCCGTATTTCTGATAGATTGCGGTGGCGTTCGCACTGGTGATCTCTTCGGTCTCCAGCACGACCTCTTTTGGCGGGGTGGTCTTTGTCTCCAGGATCTTGGCCGCCCATTCGATGGCCTGGGTGCCGCCGGTGGGGTAGACATAGGTGACGTTGAGGCGGTTCTTCAGCACCGACTGGATTCCGCCGTCAGGCGTGGGGAGGGCGTCGATGCCGAGTACCAGGGTCTTGCCGAGGTCGCGGGCGACATTCTTGGCGGCGGTGATGGCCGCCTCGCCCATGGGGTCGTTGTGACCATAGATAACATCGACGGCGGCATTCGCCTTGAGCATGGCTTCGGCGAGGGGCACCGCCTTCTCGTAGACCCAGTCGGCGTTCTGGCTGGCAACAATCTTGACATCCGGGTTGGTAGCAATACCCTCACGAAATCCGTCGCCGCGCTCAAGGGCCGGGGTCGATCCCTCAAGTCCGCGCAGCTCGATCACACTGCACGGCGCGTGATTCTGCGCTTTGCACCAGGTGGCGACATACTCGCCAGCCTTGCGCCCGATCAGCTTGTTGTCGGCACCGATCCACATCGTGTACTTGTCGCCGTTGACTTTGCGGTCGAGGACGATCACCGGAATACCCTTGTCGTAGGCTTTGGCGACCACATTCGTGAGCGGGGTCGCCTCGTTAGGCGAAATGATCAGCAGATCCACACCGCTGCTGATAAACTGCTCAACATCGGTAACTTGCTGGGCGTTGTTCTGTTTGGCGTCGGTGAAAGTAACTTCAAACTCGGGGTGCTGGGCGGCAGCGGCGGCGATCTGGGCGTTCATTGCGGTGCGCCAGGGCTCGGCGTTGTTGGCCTGTGACATACCGATGCGGAATTTTTTTGCCCCGGCGGGGGCGTTGCCAGGAGTGGGTGGCTGGGTACTCCCACATGCGACGAGGGTGGCGGACAGGAGGATCAGTGCGAGGTAGATCAGACGATGGCGGGGCATAACCTGCTCCTTACTGATAGTGCCGTTCTTCCCGTACGAGACACGCATAGTATACCGCGCACCGGCGGTATAATGCGCCGGAGATACGATTGAAACGTGGGGGACATCACAATGATCATTGTTCGCACACTCCGCTCGTGCGCGCTGCTGCTCCTTCTCTCCCTGGTCGCCTGTGGACAGCTTGCGCCCGTACCGACGCCAAAGCCCACAGGTGCAAGCGGTACCATGGTGCCGGTGCTGGCCGTCTCTGAACTCAATGTCGGCGCGAACCGGATTGCCCTGGGGGTCATTCAGAACGGCACGCCGCTGAACAAGCCCGATCTGAGGCTTGGGCTGCGCTTCTTCTACCTGGATGGGAACGAGGATACGAAAGTGCAGGGCGAGAGCGCGGCGGTGTACCGGGGCCAGGGGTTGCCATTTGGCCTGTATGTCGGCTACACGACCTTTGATAAGCCAGGCAACTGGAGCGTCGAGATCAGCATTCCCAAGGAGAGCGGCACGCCACAGGTCGCCACCTTGCGCCTTGATGTGCAGGCGGTCTCGCACATCCCCACTATGGGGAAACCAGCCATCCCCAGCAAGAACCTGACGGTGCGCGATAACGTGGATCTGACCAAGATCACCTCGGACACCAAGCCCGACCCTGACTTTTACCAGATGACGATTGCCGAGGCGATTGCGGCCAAGAAGCCCTTTGTGATCGGCTTTCTCACCCCTGGGTACTGTCAGACAGCAGTGTGCGCGCCGAACCTGGCCGTTCTCAAGAAGCTGAAGGACACGTACAAGGGCAAGCTGAACTTTATCCACGTGGAGGTCTACCCCTACCCCTATGGCGAGGCGTTCCAGCAGCAAAAGCGCGTCCCGCCGATGGTCGAGTGGGGGCTGATCACCGAGCCGTGGACCTTCCTGGTCGGCGCGGACGGGGTGATCCAGTATCGCTACGAGGGCGGAATCACCCTCGACGAGATGGAACCGGCGCTGGTTCAGTTGGCCGCTGGTCAGCCGGTGACGCCGCTGTTGGGCACGTAAGACAAGGTTTCAGGTGCCAGGTTCCAGCGCACGGGCCTCACCTCCAGCCCCCTCTCCCGGTCAGGGCATATCTTTACCCACATCTCTGCGACTAGTGAGGGATGCACCCATCGGAGGGGCGCAGAGCGGGCGACTGAAGTCGCGCCACGGGAGCCTACGGCTGGTCGCCTACGCGGGCGGTTCCGGCGTCGGCAAAGGCCGACGCCCAGCGGAACGCCTCGCAGGTGCGACTTTAGTCGCCCGCCAGGGGGGCCGATAAACCGCATTGTCATGCGGTAAGGCATGTTTCAAAATGGGCACATTCAGCTTTACAGTCTTGCGACGAGGCGATGAGGTGATGAGGCGATACGGAGCGCCTCACCGCGTCATCGTTTCGTCGCTGAATTGTCAATCTGGATTGAAACATGCCTAAAACAAAGATGTGGATAAAGATATGCGCTCAGGGAGAGGGGGAGCCGAGCGCATCCTGTTGCGGAATTTCCTCTACACTACAACGCCTTCTGGCCCTCGCGGGTGCTGGCCAGGACACCCAGGTGGCACGCATCGCTGAGCGACGCAAGGTAGGGCAGGTCGCTGCCGTACTCGATCTCGCTAATACTGGCGTTGGTGATCCAGATCCGGTTGATACGATCCATATCCATGCCCAGCGCATCGGCGACGAGGATTTTCACGATCACATCGTGGGTACTCACCAGGATCGTTTCATCTTTGTGCTTCGCATAGGCCCGCTCCTGAAAGTCCAGCGTGCGCTTGAGGATATTCGAAAAGCTCTCGCCGCCAGGCATCTGGGAACGGGTGGGATGTTCGCGCCACTCGCGCAGACCGTCGCTATACTGCGCCGTAATCTCATCAGCGTACTTGCCCTGCCACTCGCCGTGGTGGATCTCAAGTAGATCCTCGGAGTACTCGAAAGGGACGCTTGCGTGGTGATGGCTGGCGATGGTCTGGGCGGTGCGGGCGGCGCGCTGGAGGCGGCTGCTGTAGATGTGCGTAATCGGCTCGTTCTTCAGGCGCTCGGCCAGGGCTTCGGCCTGGCGCAGCCCGAGGTCCGAGAGGGGCGCGTCCAACTGGCCCTGGTAGCGGTGGATGCGGTTCCACTCGCTCTCACCGTGGCGGACAATAATCATACGCATGCGGGGATCCTCATTGTGTTAGCCTAATTTTTGCAGATGACAAGGTTCAAAATGGGCACATGTAGCGTAACAGTTCTGCGAGGATGCGCGAAGCGATGAGACGATGACGGCGTATCCTCGCCTCATCGCCTCATCACCAAACTGTAAAGCAGATATGAACCATGTCGATTGTAGATTGCAATCTGCACTACCCCAAAGCAGGCGCTATTATAGCCGATGCCAGTTACACCCCGGATGGCCTTAACTCGTGTATAATCGCGACGTATCGCTGACGAGAGATGCAGGAGCCCATGAGCTGCCGGCACACGCTTGAGCCGACTTCGCGCCGCCGGGTTGATCGGGGCATGCGATCACTGATCGCATCCTTCGGCTACGCCTTTGCCGGAGTCTGGTACATGATCCGTACGCAGCGCAACGCCCAGATTCATGTTCTGGTTGGTGCCTGCGCCGTGGCCCTCGGGTTTACCCTGGGCCTGGAACGCTGGGAGTGGCTATCCATTGTGCTGGTCATCACCCTGGTTCTGACTGCCGAGGGTGTGAACACGGCTATTGAGTCCACCGTTGATCTGGCCACCAGTTCGCGCCACCCGCTCGCGAAGGTGGCCAAGGATGTGGCGGCCGGCACCGTGCTGATCTGCGCTATCGCCGCCGTGATCGTTGGGTGTCTCGTGTTTCTCCCGCACCTCTTTAGGGGATTGTAGATTGTAGATTGCAGATTGTAGATTGCAACCTGCAAGTAGCACCCAGCAATCCACAATCCACAATCTGCAATCCACAATCCTATAGCAATCCTCTTGGGGTTGTTGTGTGGAGTCAAGGCTTTAGCCGGATAAGGCCGCCTAAAGGCTCGACTCCTTTTCATAACCAGTTTAGGATTGCTATATGTGGCCACTTGTCCGACAGGCCCGCTATCTAGGTCGCTACCGCGAGATTGCACAGGTGCTGGTGGGGCATGGCTTTGGCTACCTCATCGAGCAACTGGGCCTGCTTTCGCTGCTCTCGCTGCCGAGGCGGGTGGTGCTGCGTGTCCCGCCCTCTCCGCCGCTGAGCAGCGCGGAACGCCTGCGCGAAGCGCTGATCGCCCTTGGGCCGACGTTTGTGAAGCTCGGTCAGACCCTCAGCACCCGGCCCGACCTTGTGCCGGCTGAGTTTGTCTACGAGCTGAGCAAGCTTCAGGATACGGTGCCGCCCTTCCCCGCGCATATCGCGATTGCCACGATTGAAGAGTCCCTCGGTCGCCCCATTAGTGAGCTTTTTGCCGGTTTCGACCAGACTCCTCTGGCCGCCGCATCGCTCGGACAGGTTCACGCAGCGACCTTGCGGAGCGGCGAACTGGTGGTGGTGAAGGTGCAGCGCCCCGATATTGCGGGGCGGATCAACACCGACCTCGCTATTCTTGCGGATCTGGCCGCCCTGGCTGAGGAGCGCCTCACCATTGGCGCGCAGTACCACTTCTCCGATCTGGCCCACGAGTTTGCGCAGACCTTGCACGCTGAGCTTGACTACCGGCGTGAGGGGCGCAACGCTGACCGCTTTCGCCAGATGTTTGCCGACACGCCGGATGTGAAGATCCCTGTCGTGTACTGGGAGTACACCGATGCGCGGGTACTCACGAGTGAGCGGCTCTTCGGGGTGAAGATTAACGATCTGCCGGCTCTGGCCGTTGCCGGGATTGATCCGGTGATCCTGGCCCGTGGCAGCATGCAGGTGATCCTCAGAGAGATATTTAGCTTCGGCTTCTTCCACAGTGACCCGCACCCCGGCAACTTCTTCGCCCTCAGTGGCAACAGTCTTGGCGTGGTGGATTTTGGGCAGGTAGGTATTCTTGATCGTCCGACCACGCAGGGCCTGCTGCTGCTGCTGGCCGCCCTGGTTGAACACGACACGCAGGCGGTGCTGCGCGCCCTAGAGCAACTGGGGGTGCTGTCGCGCCGGGCGATCACGCCGGGCCTGCGCCGCGATATGGAGCACTTTACCGATGGGTTTGTTGACCGGTCGCTGAGCGATCTCTCGGCCCGCGAGACGATTAGCGAACTGCTGGTGCTCCTGCGTCGTCACGAGATCAGCCTGTCCGGCCCGCTGGCAATGTTGCTCAAGGCTCTGGTTATGATGGAGGGTCTGGGGAGGGTACTCGACCCGAACCTGAATGTCTTTAGCGTCGCGCGGCCCTACGTCCAGGGTGCGCTGGCTGAGCAGTTCTCGCCGGTCGCTTTGGGCAAGCGGGCGATAAACCAGGCGCGCTCGATTGGCGAACTGTCCCTGGAATTGCCACATCAGTTGAGCGACCTGCTCCAGCAGATCAACGATGGTGAACTGAAGGTGCAGACCCGCGAGTTGGAGTTGCACCGCCTGAGCGGCGCGCTGATTGGCGCAGCGAACCGGCTGGCCCTGGCCCTGGTGATCGCCGCCCTCATCCTCGGCATGGGGATGATCGCGATTGCGGTGGAGGTAGGTGGCTGGCAGGGTAACGCGCCGACTGTGCTGCTCGCCATGGGCACGCTGGGCGTGGTGCTGGGCGGGTTGGTGCTTGGCCTGACAATGCTGCGCGGGCGAGAGTAGATCTCACCCGTCGTCGGGTTTTTAGTCCTGGTCGATGACAGGTAGGGTGAAGATAGCGACGGAGGAAAACAGGTAGGCGACGGTGACGAAGGCGATCACGGGGGCGAACCCCCAACGCTCCTGGACGGCACCGCTGGCCCAGGCGGCGCCAGCCCAGCCACCGGCCCAGAGGACGTTCGTTATGCTCGCAGCCATGCCACGCTGGCGGAGGGGCGTGGCCCGCATCACCAGGGCGTCGTTGAGCGGGAAGCTGGCAGCCACAAATAGGCCGCGCAGGAAGAAGCCGACAGAAGCCGTGATGAGCGACGGCACGAGCATGAGCAACATTGCCGGGGCCACGCAGAGGCGCAGCAGGGCAGCGGCGCGGCGCAAGCCCAGGCGGCGGGCCACGGGTGCGCCCAGGAGTCCGCCCACGCCCATGCTGAGAGCTGCACACGCCAGCACGACGCCTACGCTCGCATCGCCCATGCCGAACACACTGCGGAAGTAGAGGTTCTGGAAGGGCAAAAAGGCTCCACCACCAAAGCCGAGCAAGAGGCTGGACAGGCCCAGGCGGGCCAGGGTACGCAAGGGGAGCAGGGCCGTAGTTACTGGCGGTGCGCCCACGGGTCGATCAGAAGATACGGTCTGCATGCGCTCGATCACCGGCAACATCGCGATCACGCTGAGTGCGATGATCACGGTCAGGGCCAGCCGGTAGGCCGCTGTGTCCTGCGGGCCAACGCCGATTGCCCCGGCGGCGAGGGTTGGCAGAATACCGCCGAGGGCGCTGCCTGCCAGTCCAACCACGAGAGTCGCCGAGGCGTTCCAGCCAAAGATCATCGCCCGCTGACCATCGTGTGTCACCCCGGCCAGCAGCGGCATCACGGCGGTGGATGTCAGAATGTAGGCTCCGCCGATGAGAAACTGGAGCGGCACCATCACCCAGAGCGAGGTGAACTGGAGGATGATTGCCCAGCCGATCCCGTAGACCGCCAATCCGATCAGAATCGACTTCTGCGGGCCGATTCGGTCGATCATCATGCCAAGGGGGATGCCCGCCAGCACCCCCGCCGCACGCGACACGGTCGAGAAGAGCCCGACGGTGGCCGATGTGTAACCCAGCGACACCAGGTAGAAATTGAAGAGCAGATCGGCGACGCTCAGGGCGAGGCCAAAGACTGAGCTGTGCAGCAGAATCCGCCATACCGGCGGACTCACCTGGCCGCAGGTGGTATGTGCGCGCGCGGCAATCATACGGACTCCTTAGACTTAACCAAATTTAACTTCTCGTACAATACCACGCCTCGGCGATCTGCGAAATCAGCAGGGCATGAGCAAAGTCAGCTCCGGCCCCCTCACCCCCTGCCCCTCCCCC
>Ga0194060_10000807_pt1 | contig 22768 bp, 16 predicted proteins | sample SepL225m_MetaG_FD_163427 | JGI IMG/M metagenome (GOLD analysis project Ga0194060, IMG submission 163427) | Anoxic zone freshwater microbial communities from boreal shield lake in IISD Experimental Lakes Area, Ontario, Canada - Sep2016-L222-5m | ecosystem: Environmental > Aquatic > Freshwater >... | reverse complement strand
GAATGGGGCGGAGCAGGTGATCGGCTCCACCGGGGCGTCCCTGCGCTCCTCCTCCACCTTCACCACGCGCACCCTTGAGGGTGTGGCTGAGTTCGGTGCCGGTGCCTGGCAGCACCTGGGATTCGGCAGCCTCGGTTTCTCGGGAGATCAGTACCTGCTGTTCAGTACCATCGGTACGAGCACCACTCTCTTCGCTCGCTCTAACAGCGGTGGCGGCGAGGTGCAAACGAACCTTGGCCCCATTCCGGTGGGCCGCCATACATATCGGATCGAGTGGACCCGCCTCGCCAACGGCCAAGACCAGATCCGCTATCTGATTGATGGCACTCTGCGCGCCACCCACACCGTCAACGCCGCTCCCGCTCTCTATGCCTACGCCTCCTACAACAGCGGCGGCAGTGCGCCCGCGCTCCAGATAGACAGCCTGCGTGTCCTGCCGCCCTACGCCGCGAGCGGTACCTTCACCTCCTGCGCCCTTGATGCGAACCTCGGTAATACCTGGACGACCGTTAGCTGGATTGCCACCACTCCCGTTGGCACGAGTCTGAGTGTTGAGGTACGCACATCAGCCGATGGCCTGACCTGGGGTAATTGGACGACGACAACTACTGGCACCCAAATCGCCAGCCCGAACCGCTTCGTCCAGTACCGGCTCAACCTCGGCACTACCGATACCAGTCTGACTCCACTGGTTACGTCGCTTTCCCTTAGCCACGGCCAACCAATCACGACCACCAGCACGCCGACGTCCACGAGTACGTCGGCCCCGTCCACCAGCACGCCGACGTCCACGAGTACGTCGGCCCCGTCCACCAGCACACCGATCTCTACCAATACGTCAGCCCCGTCTACCAGTACACCGATCTCTACCAATACACCGATCTCCACCAGTACATCGGCCCCGGCCACCAGTACATCGGCCCCGCCTACCAGCACACCGACGGCCACCAACACGCCCGTCCCGGCCACCAACACGCCCGTCCCACCACCCAGTGACGTCGTGCATACGACCCTGGCCGACTTCCAGACGGCATGTGTGGTTTCCAGCAATACCCTGGCGGTGGCGGGTACTGATGACGGAGCGGTCGGTCTCGACGGTGCCTTCCGCGATACCTTCGACGGCCCCAGCCTCGATACGACGCGCTGGGTCGCGGGTACCTGGAACGGCGGCACGTATACCCCCACCTTCCTGAATGGGGCGGTGCAGGTGATCGGCTCCACCGGGGCGTCCCTGCGCTCCTCCTCCACCTTCACCACGCGCACCCTTGAGGGCGTGGCCGAGTTTGGTGCCGGTGCCTGGCAGCACCTAGGATTCGGTAGCCTCGGTTTCTCGGGAGATCAGTACCTGCTGATCAGTACCTACAATACGAGTACCACCCTCTTCGCCCGCTCTAATAGCGGTGGCGGCGAGGTGCAAACGAACCTTGGCCCCATTCCGGTGGGCCGCCATACGTATCGGATCGAGTGGACCCGCCTCGCCAGCGGCCAGGATCAGATCCTCTACCTGATTGACAATACGCTACGCGCCACCCACACCATCAGCGCGGCTCCCGCTCTCTATGCCTACGCTTCCTACAACAGTGGCGGCAGTGCGCCCGCGCTCCAGGTAGACAGCTTGCGTGTCCTGCCGCCCTACGCCGCGAGCGGTACCTTCACCTCGTGCGCCCTTGATGCGAACCTAGGTAATACCTGGACGACCGCGAGCTGGATTGCCACCACACCCGTTGGCACCAGCCTGAGTGTTGAGGTACGCACATCAGCCGATGGTCTGACCTGGGGTATGTGGACGATGACAACTACTGGCACCCAAATCGCCAGCCCAGATCGCTTCGTCCAGTACCGGATCAACCTCGGCACCACCGATACGAGTCTGACCCCGCTGGTTACGTCGCTCACCCTTAGCCGCATTGCGGCCACTGGTCAATGATTGCAGGATCATGGCAACACTCGATCTCTCGATCATCATCGTCAGTTGGAACGTGCGCGACTTACTGATCCGTGCGCTGGAGTGTGTCTACGCGACCGTCCAGCGCAGCAGCTTTGAGGTGATCGTGCTTGATAACGCATCCAGCGACGATAGTGTCGCAGTTGTGCGTGAGCGATTTCCAGCGGTGCGGATGATCGTCAACCAGGAGAACATCGGCTTCGGCAGAGCGAACAATCAGGGCGCGGCCATCGCGCATGGGCGCTACCTGCTGCTGCTCAACCCGGATGCCTTCGTCCATACGGACACGGTGGATCGGCTCGTCGCCTTTATGGATACCCACCCGGATGCGGGCAGCGCCGGCTGCAAATTGCTCTACGAGGATGGCAGTCTCCAGCGCTCGGTGACGGCCTTCCCGACCGTACTCACCGAACTCTACACCACCCTTGGGCTTGATCGGGCCTTTCCACAGCACCCGGCCTTTGGTCACTATAAACTGACCTACTGGAACATGGACGATCAGCGTCCGGTGGATGCGCTGATGGGCGCATGTCTGATCCTGCGACGCTCGGTGATTGACCAGATTGGCCTCTTCGATGAACAGTTCTTTATGTACTCCGAAGAGGTTGATCTTTGCTATCGGCTACGCCGCGCTGGCTGGAAGAACTACTTTATCCCCGACGTTACGGCTACTCACATCTGGGGCGGTAGCTCGCGCCTGGTGCCACAGACAACCTTCCTGCGCCTCTTTCGCAGCCGGGTGCAGTTCTTCCGCAAGCACTACGGGTCGGCGAGTGTCGCTGCCTATAAACTTGTTTTGCTGGCCGCCAGCGCCATGCGTGTCATCGGTGGACCACTCATTTTCGCCCTGCGACGTGATCCGTGTGTGATCCAGATGACCCAAAACTATGCATCGCTGCTGCGCGTCGTGCCTACTCTTTAGGGAGCGTCGCTTATGATTGACACCCCAGCCTCGCCGGAGTACGCTGTCGTTCCGGATCGGACACGTGCGGCGCGGCGCTGGTACGATCTGAGCGAGCGCTGGATTATTGGCGGGGTGATTGCGCTGGTGCTGCCGATCACTGCGTTGCCCTATCTCTACGGCTACCTGTCGAGCCCGCCCGAGCGACGCTTCCAGGGTATTATTTTTGATGTGCCGGATACGGTTCAGTACTTCTCCTGGCTACGCGACCACCGCAACAACTGGCTGGTGCCGAACCGGATGACTGCCGAGCCGAATCCGCCCGCACTCTTCAACCTGCTCTGGCTGATTGTGGGTCGGCTCCAGGTCGTCACAGGCTGGAGCATCCCGGCACTCTTTCAGGGGCTACGTTTTATCGCAGGTACGGCCCTGCTGTTGATGCTCTACCCGGTGATCGCACGCTTCACCAGTGGTCGTGCCGAGCGACTCAACGCCTACCTACTGATCATCCTCGGTGCCGGACTGGGCTGGATCTGGGTGATCGTCAAGTATGCGCGTGGCATGAGCGGCGTACCGTTCCCACTCGATGTCTACGTGGCCGAGCCGAATACCCTGCTGGTGATCGCGGCCTTCCCGCACTTCGCCGTCGCCACAACCTTGATCCTGGCGATCTTCTGGTGCTTTCTCCGCATTCTGGATCAGCATAGCCGCCTAGTGGTGGTTGGTGCGGCCACGCTCGCGCTGCTGCTTACCCTCCAGCACGCCTACGATCTGCTGATCATTAGCCTGGTGCCCGCTGGTGCCCTCGCCTTGATCTGGCTGCGCGACCGACGCATCCCCTGGTTTGGTGGAGTGTCGCTGGCCCTAATCGGCAGCGTGGCCGCTCCACCCGCACTCTACTTCACCTGGATCACCAGCCGCGACCCGATGTGGCGTCAGGTACTGGCGCAGTTTGCCAACGCCGGGGTCTACACGCCGTCGCCGCTGCATCTGCTGGTGCTGATCGGACTTCCGCTGCTCGTGGTGATTGGCGCAGCGATCTACGGCATATTCACCACACGCGGTCGTCCAGAGATTGCCCGTGCGCTGAAGACCGCCAGTAACGCGGATCTCCTGTTGCTGGCCTGGCTGCTGGTTGGCTTCCTGCTGCTCTACATTCCTAGCGACTTCCAGATCCACATGCTCACCGCGTGGCAAGTGCCGGTGGGAATATTCGCCGTGCGCCTGCTGCACCGCCAGATTATGCCTGCTATCGCCCACAAATGGGCGCGTCTGGCTCAGATGCTACCCGTTCTGCTCCTGCTCGCCGTCCTGCCCACCAACCTCTACCTGCTGATATGGCGCGGTTACGACCTGAATCGTCACGCTGCACCCTACTACCTCAGCCGGGGCGAGGAATCTGCGCTGCGCTGGCTTGGTGTGCAGGCCACCCGTGCGGATGTGGTACTGAGCGGACTGGATGTCGGCCAGTATGTGCCGGTCTATAGCGATGCACGCACATTCCTCGGCCATTGGGCGCAGACGGTTGCGTACTACGACAAGCAGGCCAGGGTATCGCGCTTCTTCGCGGCGGCAACGCCCGAGGCTGAGCGCAGCACGCTGCTACGCCGCTTCGCAGTGACGTATGTCGTCTACGGTGCCGAGGAGCGCGCCCTGGGCCAGTTTGACCCAGGCGGCTCCGCGTTGTTTGTACCGGTCTTCCGTGCCGAGGACGTGACGATCTACGGCGTGCGCTGAAGGAGTAATGATGATCACTTCTGCTGCTGTCGAGGTGCAACCAGTAACCCGTAGATGGGAGAGGGTAGCCCAGGCCGGGCTGATCGTCCTGGCCCTGCTGCTCGTCCTGGTGAACCTGCCCTACGCGCCGCGCACGTGGTTCGATGAGGGCTCGCACCTGCACGTGCCGAAGACGCTGGTGCAGCACGGAGTTTACGCCGACATCAGCAGCGAGGGATTCCGCTACTACGGCCCCACCGTCGGCGTCGGCCCAACGGTGATGCTGCCGGTCGCCCTGGTGTTTCAGCTCTTTGGGGTCGGCCTGCTCCAGGGGCGGCTCGTGATCGCAGCTTACGGGCTGCTGGCCTTAGCCGTCGGATTCGCCCTAGCTCGCAAGATTCATGGCGGTAGAGTGGCTCTGCTCTCCCTAGCCCTGTTACTTGCCTCGCGCACCGTCGGATTCGACGGCATGGTTGAGTACAGTCGGCAGGTGCTGGGTGAGATACCCGGCCTTGCCTTCCTCTTTCTGGGTGCTCTGGCTTGGACGAGCGCCCTCCATAGCCGCAACCGAGTGACAACGCTCAGCGTCTTGGCGGGCCTTGGATTTGGCTTGGCCCTGGTGACGAAAAACCAGTTTGTGCTTATCCTGCCACCGACTCTAGTTCTGCTATCTCTGCTCGACTGGCGCTACTACCGCGCTGGGAACTGGGCGCACCGGCTCTTGCCGGTGATTATCGCCTGCGCCTGCTTCGGTCTGTGGACCCTCGTGCAACTCCAGTTTCTCGGGCCGGGCGGTTTTGCAGCGAACCTGGCCCAAACCCGTCAGGCCGCCGGGGGAGCGATCTTCGTCTTTGATCGAGAGGCGAGCCTGCGAGCGGTGCGCTATATCATTCAACCCTACGGCGGTCTCCTACTGCCCGCCCTAGCCTATGGCCTGTGGCGCTGCCGCGCCCGCACGCCCCAGGCTCTCAGCGAACTGCTGCTGCTGCTGCTCCCCGTCCTCTGGCTCTGCTGGTACCTGGTCTCTCTGGGCTGGCCGCGCTACGCCTTCCCCGCCGTGGCCTTCGGTGCCCTGGCCGTGGCCCGGCTCCTGGCCGATGTGATCGACACCCTGCGCACAGGCCGTCGCCCAATTCTGGCCTGGGCCACAGTTATCTACGCCGCCCTGATCATCGCCATGCCGATCACCCTGAGCGCACGGGCCATCCTCCAGCCCGACGACAGCGCCCAGCGTATGGCTGCCTACCTTGATGCCCATGTGCCGACAAACAGCGTTGTAGAAACCTGGGAGCCTGAGCTGGGTGTGCTTACTGACCACCGCTACCACTATCCACCGATCTCGCTCCTCGATACCGCCGTGCGCCAGACCTGGCTCAGTGGCCCGGCCCTGCGCTACGACGGACTGAGCGACCGGCCACCGTATGTCATCGTTGGCTCGTTTGGCGCGTGGGTTGGCATTTATTCAGGCAGCACGCTTGAGCGGGACTACACCCTCACCCAGCACGAAGGGCTGTATAACCTCTATGTACGGCGACCATGAGAAACGGAGTACTCGCCTATGCGCCGCACCGCCGTCCTTTTCTGCTTGCTGCTGATCTGCTACGCCTACACCTTGCCACGCTGGGCCGATTGGAACCAGAACTCGCGGCTGGATCTGGTGCTGGCGCTGGTGGACGATCATACGGTCAGCATTGACCGCTATGTCGCCAACACCGGCGACTACGCCCTCTACCGGGGGCGCACCTACAGCGATAAGCCGCCGGGCCTCGCGCTGCTGGCGCTGCCTGCCTACATGGCCCTGAGTCCGATCCTCGATCTGCCGCCAGTGGCCGAACGTCTTTCCCGTCTCGGTCGTGTCGGGGCGCTAGAGAGTAGCCTGCGCGCCGAAGGGAGTGGGCTGCGCGAGGATAAGCTGCGCGTGGCGCTGGTTCAGTATCTGCTTACCTTGCTGGCGGTGGCCACGCCTGCGGCGACGCTGGGAGTCCTCTTCTACCGGCTCTTGCTGCGCCTGGGCGCGGGCGAACCGCTGGCGGCGCTGGGAACTTTGGCCTATGGCCTGGGGACAACCGCCGTGCCCTACGCCGGTAATTTCTATAGCCATCAGCTCTGCGCAGCCATGCTGTTCGGTGCCTTTACCCTCGCGTGGCCAGAAGACTCTGTCCGACGGTTTGGTGATGCGCGTGGCCTGCTCTGCGGGCTGCTGCTGGGCTGGGCCGTGATCAGCGAGTACCCCGTGGCCCTCGCGGCAACTGTGATTGGCGTCTACGCCCTGGTTCGGCGCGGGCCACGCTGGATTATGCCCCTCGCAGTCGGCGCTGCCTTGCCTGGATTATTGCTTGTCACCTACGATATGGCGGCCTTCGGGACGATCTTTCCGGTTGGCTACGCCTACTCGGCCCTCTGGCAAGACCAGCACCACACCGGCTTTATGAGCATTACCTACCCGCACCCTGCGGCGCTGTGGGGTCTCACGTTCGGCCTATTCCGTGGGCTGTTTGTGCGCGCTCCCTGGTTGCTGCTGGCACTCCCTGGCTTCCTCGCCTGGTGGCGCATGGGTCGCCTGCGGGCCGAGTGGTGGGTTCTGGTGCTGGTCGTTCTGCTCACCCTGCTCTTCTACGGCTCCTCGATGATGTGGTGGGGCGGATTCGCCGCTGGGCCGCGCTATATCGTGCCGATGATTCCCTTCCTGTCCATCCCCGCCGGATACTGGGTCGCCACGCACTGGCAGCGCCCGGCTCATCGGGCGCTGTCGGTGATCCTGATCATCCTGTCGGTCGGAATGGTGTGGCTGGAGACATGCGCAGGCCAGAGTTTCCCACCGGACACCATCACAAATCCGTGGACCGGCTATGTGCTGCCGACCTGGGCCTCTGGCGATAGTGCCCGCAATCTGGGCATGGCCCTCGGCCTGCGCGGCCCGGCGAGCCTGCTACCCCTGTTGATCATGGTCGCTGTCGGCGCGCTCCTCCTTTGGACAAGGCGCATTCCTGCGCCCGCCACAGCGCCCACCCTTGTCGGAGAGTAGATTCTTATGCAGATCCTCCTGCTCACTCAGGTGCTGCCCTACCCGCCTGACAGCGGGCCGAAGGTGAAGACTTACCACCTGCTCAGGCACCTCGCGGCCCACCATGAGGTTACGCTGGTCTCCCTGGTGCGCTCGTCGGCGGAGGCCGCTCGCGTCCAGGAGTTGCGTGATCTCTGCGCCGAGGTTCATACGGTGCCGCTGCGCCGCTCGCGCCTGCGCGATGCCTACTACCTGGCCCGCAGCCTCCTGCGCGGTGAATCTTTTATTATCAGCCGCGACCACAGCGCAGCCCTGCACGCGCTTCTGTCCAAGATTACCGCCCAACGCAGCTTCGATATTATCCACGCCGACCAGCTTAATATGGCTCAGTTCGCCGTGGGCCTGCCCGCTGGTGCGCGCATCCTCGATGAACACAATGCGGTCTGGACGATTGTGCGGCGTATGGCCGACCAGAGCCATAATCTGCTCCGGCGGATCTTCCTCGACATCGAGGCTCGTCGGCTGCGCCGCTACGAAGCCGAGATCTGCGCCCGCTTTGATGGTATCCTGGCCGTGAGTGTGCCCGACCGCTACGCTCTTGAACTGGCCGCCGTTGAAGCAGGTGTGTCCCTGCCACCCATCGCGATCATCCCCATCGCTGTGGACGCCCGCGCCGAGCCGCCGGTGCGCCGCGAGCCTGTGCCGAAGACGATCCTCAGCATCGCGACCATGTTCTGGCCCCCGAATGTGGATGGCGTCCTCTGGTTCGCCCGCGAGGTCTACCCCCTGGTGCGGCAGGCCGTACCCGATGTGCGCTTTGCCATTGTCGGTGCCCGCCCCCCCCATAGCGTCACCCGCCTGGCCGAAGACGATCCAAGCATCGAGGTGACGGGCTATGTGGATGATCCTCGGCCCTACCTTGAGCGTAGCGCGGCCCTGATCGTGCCGGTGCGTGCCGGTGGCGGCATGCGTGTGAAGATCCTCGAAGCCCTGGCCCGTGGTGTGCCGGTCGTCTCCACAACGATTGGCTACGAGGGGATTGATCTCACCCCCGGCAACGAGTTGCTGGTGGGCGATACCCCCGCCGCGTTCGCTGCCGCGCTGATCGCCCTGCTCAACGACCCCGCCCTTGGTTGTCGTCTGGCCGCCGCCGGTCGCCGTGTGGCTGAGGATGTCTACGACTGGCGCGTGGTGAACCCGCAGGTGGACGCGCTTTATGAGCGCACCCTCCAAAATGTTCATATTCATAGCTACGGATGACAGGTGTCAGGTGTCAGGTGTCAGGTGTCAGGTTTACAGTTCGTAGTGCGGGCTTCCAGCCTGCCGACGCACATCTGGCGGGCTGGAAGCCCGCACTACGAACGTCGCAAACTGTAAAGTAACCCGAACCTTGTCTAAAGCCCTGAAACCTCACACCTCACACCTGAAACCTCACACCTTGTCTTAGGAAATTTTATGCGTATCCTGATGATCACCCCGTACCCGCCGTCGCCCATCCGGGTGCGCGCCCTGCACCTGCTGCGCGGGCTGGCCCAGCGCGGCCACACGCTGCATCTGCTTTGTCCGGTGCATAATCAGGCCGAGGCCCGCGATCTGGAGTCCTTGCGACCAATCTGCGCCGAGATCGTCGGGGTGCCCACGCACCGGAGCGCGGCTCTTGCCGCCTGTCTGCGCGCCCTGCCCACCTCCCTACCGCTCCAGGCGGCCTACGAACTTCAACCGGCGCTAGTTGCCGCCGCACGTGCCGCTATCATCGGTGGGAATTTCGATGTCGTCCACATCGAACATCTGCGTGCCGCCCAGGTGGCCCTGGCCGCTACAGCCGGTCTGCCCGCTGCCCCGCCGCTGCTCCTTGACGCGGTGGACTGTATCAGCCTGCTCTTCGAACGCGCCCTGCGCGGCAGCCCAGCCCTCGGCCCGCGACTGATCGCCATGCTAGATCTGGCCCGCACCCGCCGCTACGAGGCGGACTACGCGGCCCACTTCGCTGGCGTTGTTGTCACCTCGCCCGAGGATGCATGGGCAATTGAGACGTTACGCGCCCAACGTGGCGCACCGTCGAGATCTGCGCCTCAGGTCGTGGCCAACGGCGTTGATCTTGCGTACTTCGCACCTCGTCATTGCCCCCGCGATCCGGCAACTGTCATCTTCAGCGGCAAAATGAGCTACCACGCAAACCACGCCGCCGCCCTCTTTTTACTCGCCGAAATCATGCCCCGTGTGTGGCGCGATCACCCCGAGGTGAACGTGATCATCGCCGGGGCGCAGCCCGCCCCTCAGATCCGGGCCTTCGCCCGCGACCCGCGTGTCGTCGTGACGGGCTACGTCCCCGATCTGCGGCCCTTCCTTGCCCGCGCTACCCTTGCTGTCGCCCCCATGCGCTACGGCGTGGGCATCCAAAACAAAGTCCTTGAGGCGATGGCCAGCGGTACGCCCGTGATCACCTCGCGCCAGACGACCCAGGCACTGACGGCACTCCCTGGCCGCGATCTGCTCGTCGCAGAAGGAGCCTCCGACTTTGCCCAACAGATGATTGCGTTGCTGGCGAACCCGCAGCACTGTCGCGACATCAGCAACCACGCCTGCCAGTACGTCGCCCGCCACCATAGCTGGGCCGCAAGTGTTGCTACCCTCGAAAATTGCTACGCCCACGCGATTCAATCTAAATGGATGCTTATCTAATGATAAATGCAGATTTAGGCATATGTTATACCAGCCGCTAATACTACAGATATAGGTTACGACCCACGTCAGGAGGGAGTCTGCACCATGGCTATTCTGTCAATCATCATCCCCTGCTACAACGAACGGGAGGGTATTCCCTCCATGTACACGCGCTTCGCCGCAGTCATCCCAGAGCTGCGTCAGCGTACCGAGGTTGATCTGGTGCTGGTGGATGACGGCAGCAGTGACGGCAGCGCCGAACTGCTTGAAACGGCCTTCTCCCGCCTGGGTGGGGTGACGGTGCTGCGGCACACGCGGAATCGCGGCCTGGGCGCGGCGCTGCGTACCGGATTCGCCCGCGCACACGGGGACATTATCGTCACCTGCGATAGCGACGGCACCTACCCCTTTGAGGAGATTCCGGCCCTGATTGATCGCCTAATTCCCGGCGTTGATATTGTCACTGCGTCGCCCTATCACCCCGCCGGTGGAATCGAGAACGTACCGGCCTATCGTATCTTTATCAGCAAGGGCGCATCGCTCTGCTACCGGCTCCTCGTCGGCAGGCATATCCACACCTACACGGCGCTCTTCCGGGCCTACCGCCGTGAGGTGATCGACCAGGTTGTCACTCGCGACGATGGATTCCTGATGGTGACGGAGCTGCTTGTCGAGTCAATCCTGGCCGGATTCCACGTCGCCGAATACCCAGCCATATTGCGCGTGCGCTGCTACGGTCAGTCGAAAGCGCGGGTGCTGCGGATTACCCGCGCCCACCTGAGCTATATGGCGAGCGTGATCGGGCGGCGCATGCAGAGTCGGCACCGCACGGCTTTCACTCAGGGGATACGCTGATGTTCCGTGTACTCACCATGCTCGGTACTCGCCCGGAGATCATCAAGCTCTCGCCGCTTATTCCGCTGCTATGCGAACGCTTCGAACATCTGCTCGTCCACTCAGGTCAGCACTATAGCTACGAGATGGACGCCCGCTTTTTTGCCGAGCTTGATCTCCCCGACCCTGACATAACTCTGAATGTTGGCTCGGCCAGCCATGGTGAGCAGTTGGCGCGTATGCTCGCCCGCCTTGAACCCATCCTGCTGGAATGGCAGCCGGACGCCGTGGTCGTCCAAGGCGACACCAATACCACTCTGGCGGGCGGGCTGGCCGCCGCCAAGCTGAATATCCCCGTTGTCCACGTTGAGGCCGGCTGTCGCTCGTTCAACCGGGCCATGCCCGAGGAGTTGAACCGGGTCATTGTCGATCACCTATCGAGCCTGCTCTGTGCGCCGGATATCCGTTCTGTGGATCACCTGCGAGCCGAGAACATTCCCAATTCGCAGATCGCAATGGTCGGTTCGACCGCGATTGACGCCTGCACCCGTAACCGCCAGTTTATTGGTCAATCCCGTATCCTGACCGATCTCCAACTGACACCCGGCAACTACCTTGTCCTCACGCTTCATCGGGCCGAGAACACGGTGCCCGAGCTGCTGCCCGGCATCCTGGCCGCCCTTCATGCGCTCGCGGCTGATCACACGATCATCTTTCCGGTTCACCCGCGCACCGCTGCGGCGATTACAGCGCAGGGGCTGCAGGTGTCAAGCCACATTCGCATGTGCGCTCCGCTCGGCTACATCGACATGCTGCGACTCCTGAGCGCGGCCCGCGCCGCGCTGACCGACTCAGGGGGACTTCAGGAGGAGGCCGCCGTTCTCGGCGTTCCCACCCTCATCTTACGCAACGAGACCGAGTGGCAAAAATTGGTAGACGCTGGGATTCACACTCTGGCTGGCAATCGCCCCGCCAGCATCCGTATGGCCGCCAGAGTCGCCTTAAGTAATGAGGGACTGAACATCGCCCGCTCACGCCCACTGCGCCTAGCCAGCGGCGCAAGCGAACGGATCTGTGCGCTGATTGCCGATCTCCTGGTCGAGCGTCGCCCGCTCGCTAGGTTTGTGTAATGAGGCAAGGTTCGTCGCCGCGATGAAAATGACTGCTGACATAGTGCGATGGTGTAGAGCTACCTTTGCGGCTTTGCGACTTTGCGTGAGACTCGGGAATATCCGTTGTTGGCTGTTTTCACAACAGGAATCGCTATGCAGAAGATCGACGAGATCGCCGCGTTGCCGTCCACTGCGGTCATAACGCCCGAAGGGAAGATCAGCATGAGCATGAATACGGTCGTCCTTATCTGTCTCGCCACTGTCCTTGGTATAGGCGGGCAGTTTATGCTCAAGTATGGCATGGGCCAGATGGGGCCACTGAGTCTGAGTGTCGGTAGCATCCCCCAGATCATCTGGCAGATCGCGACCGCGCCCTATGTGGTCGGTGGCCTGCTGATCTACGGCGTCGGCACCTTCTTCTGGCTGATCACCCTCTCGCGGATCGAACTGAGTGTGGCCTACCCGTTCGTCAGCCTGAACCAAGTGCTGATCTTTCTGATCGCCTGGCTTGTCCTGCACGAGCAAATCAGCCCGCAGCGCGGCATCGGCGTAGCTGTCATCTGTGCGGGTATGTTGCTTGTCGCCCAGTCCTGAGTCTACGCATGATGACCCAAACACGTGGGCATACGCGTGTGTGCCACCAGGAGGAGGAGTCGATGGAACACTTAAATCGCTACCTGAGCCAGGTTGTCTCCACATTACAAATCCTCCCGCAACCGCCCCTCAACGCTATTGCCGAGGCGCTTTGGGAAACCTATCGGCGCGATGGGACGATCTTTGTGTGCGGGAATGGCGGCAGTGCAGCGACTGCCTCGCATTTCGCGTGCGATCTTGCAAAATGGACGATCCGCCCACCTGCGCGCCGTGTGCGCGCACTGGCCCTCACCGACAACGTCCCGATTATGACCGCATGGTCAAACGACCAGAGCTACACCAGCGTCTTCGTCGAGCAGATGATCAGCCATTATCGCCCCGGCGATATGATCGTTGCTATCTCGGGCAGCGGCAACTCGCCCAACGTCCTTGAGGCGGTGGGCTGGGCAAACCAGATCGGTGCGATCACCGTCGGCATGAGCGGATTCGATGGCGGTAAGCTCTGTCGGATGGCCCAGGTGCCGATGCGGGTTGAAAACTACTGTATGCCGCAGGTCGAAGACGCCCACAGCATGATCTGCCACGCCCTCGCGGTGAACCTCGGCCAGCAGATCGAGGAGTCTCTCAGCGACCTGACAGTTGATGCATCTGCACCACAGTTTGTATTGCTGGAGCGAATGGTGGGAGGATACGAGTGATGATCCCGATCTCCCGCCCGCTGTTTGGATCGGAGGAAGAAGAGGCTGTACTCGCCGTGCTGCGCTCGGGCATGATTGCCCAGGGGCCACAGGTTGAGCGCTTCGAGGCGGCCTTCGCCGCCCTCTGCGGCGTGCCCCACGCCGTGGCCGTTAGCTCGGGTACCACTGCCCTGTACCTGGCCCTGCTTGCCCACGGCATTGGCCCCGGCGATGAGGTGATCACGACGCCTTTCACCTTCATCGCTACCGCTAACAGCGTACTCATGACTGGGGCCAGGCCGGTCTTTGTTGATATTGACCCCGCCAGCTTCAATATTGACCCGGCCCTGATTGCGGCAGCGATCACGCCGCGCACGAGGGCGATCATTCCTGTGCATCTGTACGGCCAGATTGCGGCGATGGACGCGATTATGGAGATCGCCCAGCGCCACGGACTCGTGGTTATCGAGGACGCCGCCCAAGCCGTTGGGGCGCTCTTCCACGACCGCCCGGCGGGCAGCTTTGGTACGGGCTGCTTTTCGCTCTATGCCACCAAGAATATCACCAGCGGCGAGGGCGGTATGATCACCACGGCTGACCCTGCTGTGGCCAATCATGTGCGCCTGCTGCGCAGCCACGGCAGCCGCGTACGCTACTACCACGAGATGCTGGGCTATAACTTTCGCATGACTGATCTCCAGGCTGCAATTGGCCTGGTTCAAGTAGGCAAACTGGCCGCCTTTACTGAGCGGCGTCTGCATCATGCCGCCTTCTTTGATCGCCATATCAGCCATCCGGCGGTGACAAAGCCACAGGTACAGCCTGGGCTGCGCCATGTGTTCCACCAGTACATTCTGCGCATCCACGCCGACCACCGTGCTGAGGCCGCCCGCCAACTCGCCGCCGCCGGTGTCGGCACGGCCATCTTCTACCCGCTGCCCATCCCGCGCCAGCCGTACTACCGCGAGATCGGCTACACCGACCACCTGCCCGTTGCCGATCAGATCAGCGCCGAGGTGCTGGCCCTGCCGGTGTACCCCGGCTTGAGCGACGCCGATCTGAGCCAGATCGTCGACGCTGTCAATGGCATGCGCCTTGAATAAAGGGAAGTTAGGCAGTACCGCATAAGTAACGCTGTCAGGCGGAATGAAGCGAGATTCTTTGCGCCTTTGCGTCTTTGCGTCAAATCGTACGTGCATGTGACGCAAAGGCGCGAAGACGCAAAGAAAGAGTGAGAAGGGTTACAGACCTGGTGTTTCGCGCCACTCTGTATGATGAGCAACTGAAACAGCGTTACTTCTGCGGTAGTGCGGAGATAGGGCAGGCACGAAAGGAACTCCTGATGATCGATATTGTTGGCGGCGGAATCCTCGGCCTGACAATGGCCCACGAACTGCTCAAGCGCGGCCAGCACGTGCGAGTCTGGGAGCGTGCAGATAACCTTGGCGGCCTGATGGGCCGCACCGCGCTGCCCGAGTTAGGCGATGTAAGCTGCGACCGCTATTATCATACGATCCTCAGCAGCGACCGCACCATCATGGGGTTGCTTGACGAAGTTGGACTGCGATCCCGGTTGCACACGGTTGCCACAAAGATGGGCTTCTATCACAACGGGCGCTCCTACCCGATGTCAACGCCTCTGGAGTTCCTGCGCTTCCCGCCGCTTGGCATGATCGACCGGCTGCGTCTGGCCTACACCATCCTGGCTTGCCGCCAGATCAAAGACTGGCGCGCCCTTGAGCAGATCCCGGTCGAGACGTGGCTCGCGGGACTGAGCGGCCCGCGCACGCTGCGGCATATCTGGGCACCCCTGCTGCGCGCCAAGTTCGACGGCGATATTAGCCATGTGCCCGCTACCTACATCTGGTCGCGCCTTGTGCGTACCACCGACACCCGTACCAAGGGTGGCAGCCAGGAGCAGATGTGCTATCTGCCCGGCGGCTACCAGGAACTGATCGATGCGCTCGCCGCCACGGTGCGCGCCCGCGACGGTACGCTCACAACGGGCGCAACGGTAGATCAGCTTCTGGTCGCTGACGGTCAGGTGGTTGGGTTCGTCGTAGACGGCCAGCAGATCGAGAGCAACCACGTGATCCTGACCACCCAGACACCGATCTCGCGCCGACTGCTCCCGCCCGAGGCCAGTGCCGTCTCTGCTCGCTGGGGCCAGATGGAGGGGTTCCTAGGCATTGTCTGTATGCTGCTGGTGCTGCGCCGCTCGCTCACTCCCTACTACACCCTCAACATCACCGACGAGCGCATCCCCTTTACCGGTGTCATTGAAACAACAAATCTGATCGACCCGGCCCATGTGGGCGGCTATCACCTGGTCTATCTACCAAAATATGTGGCCCCCGGCAGTCCCTACGCCACCATGCCCGACGACGAGTTGCGCGTCGCCTTCCTGGGCTACCTGCGCCAGATGTTCCCCGACCTGCGCGACGATGAGATCGCCGCCGTGCGGATCAGTCGCGAGCGTTATGTTGAGCCGATACACCCGGTTGGGGCTACCGACCTGATCCCAGGGCTCACCAGCGAGGTCGCCGGGCTCTACCTCGCTAACACCGGCCAGATCTATCCGCAACTGACCAACGGCGAATCCGTTTGCGCCTTTGCTCATCAGGTGGCCGGTGAGGTGGTGCGCCTCGCCAGTGCCCCGCGTAGCCCAGCGGCGCTCGTCGCTGCCTAAAGCCACCTACGATAGCCCAGGCCGCGCAGGCGGCCTTTGCAAACAAAAAAGCCGGGGGCTTTAGTCCCCCAGCAGCGATTGAGCGGGCGATACGTTACGCAGTGACGTATCTGCGCTACTGCATTCTCAGAATGAGTAGGTACCCATATGCGCAGCCACATCATCGACACCATTACCACATCACCCGCACACGCAGAGACACGTGCGAGCAACTTATGGGCAGCGGTACTCACCACCATTGCCTTCGGCGACGCTGTAGGTGTGGCTATCAGCTTCGCCCTTGCCTACACCCTACGTTTCTGGCTAGGCTGGGATATCTTCCGCGAGGGATATATCCATCCCACATTCTACACCGCGCTCACGGGAGTGTTGGTCTGCTGCTGGGTTGGTATCTTCGCGCTCTACGGCCTTTACACCCCGCATAACCTGTTTGGCGGCACCCAGGAATACGTACGGATCTTCAACAGTAGCACGCTGGGCGCGCTGTTCGTGGTGGTGGTCACCTTCCTTGTGCCCAACTTCGTGATCGCACGGGCATGGCTGCTGATGGCATGGGTCTTTACGCTGCTGATCACCACCCTCTGGCGCTTCAGCGCCCGCCGCCTCATCTACGCAATGCGCCGGGCCGGTCACCTTAGCGAGCGTGTCGTCGTACTCGGCGCAAATGCGGAAGGCATCGCGGTAGCCCAACAGTTCTGTGCCACACCTAGCTCCGGCATCACGATCATCGGCTTTGTTGACGATAACCTCAGCCCCGGCAGCGAGGTGATGCCCGGTATCCCCGTCCTTGGCCCAATCTCCTCCTTCCAGGCAATCATCCAGCAGCACACCGCAGATGTTGTGATCATCGCTGATACCAGCATTGTGCGCGACCGCCTCTCCACAATCTATGGCGCGATGGAGACCCTGCACCAGATTGACGTGCGCCTGAGTCCCGGCCTCTTCGATCTGCTCACGATTGGTGTTCAGGTGCGCGAGCAGGGCTCTGTGCCGCTGCTCGCCCTGAACAAGACCCGCATCACCGGGCCGCACGCCGTCGGCAAGGCCATGATCGACCGTGTCGGTGCCCTCGTTGGCCTGATCGTCCTCAGCCCACTTTTTTTGGCGGTCGCCCTGCTGATCTGGCGCGAGGATCGCGGGCCGGTGATCTATCGGCGTCGGGTGATGGGAACCGGCAACCGCAGCTTCGATGCCTTCAAGTTCCGCACCATGCGCCTCGATAGCGACGTACTGCTCAGCTCCGATCAGTACCGGGAACTACATGAGAGCGGTAAGCTGAAGGCGGACCCACGGATCACCCGGATCGGCAGATTCCTGCGCCATGCGAGCATTGATGAATTGCCGCAGCTCGTGAATATCATCTTCGGCCAGATGAGCCTTGTCGGCCCGCGCATGCTCACAAAAGAAGAACTGACCCACTTCGGTCGCTGGCAGCACAGCCTGCTCAGCGTGCGCCCCGGCCTCACCGGACTCTGGCAGATCAGCGGTCGCAGCAACCTCGGCTACGAGGATCGCGTTCGCCTTGACCTACAGTACATCCGCAACCACTCGATCTGGCTCGACCTGTATATCATCTATCGCACCATCCCGGCGGTGATCGCCGGGCGCGGAGCGTACTAGCGGGAGGGGACATCATGAGCGCCACACTACGTGCAGCTGTGATCGGTGTCGGCAGTATGGGCCGCAATCATGCCCGCGTCTACGCCAGCATGGAGGGAGTCGATCTCGTTGCCGTCAGCGACGCTAACCAGACGATCGCTGAGCAAACCGCCTATATGTACCGCTGTAGTGCCTATACCGACTACCGCGAGCTGCTGGATCGTGAGGATCTCGATTTGGTATCGGTAGTTGTCCCCACACGCGACCACTATCGGATAGCTGCCGAGGTGATCAATCACGGTGTCGCCCTCCTGATCGAGAAGCCGATTGCCGCTACCGTGGCCGAGGGCCGCGATCTGATCGACCGCGCCCGTCATCGCGGCGTGCCACTCACTGTCGGCCATATCGAGCGCTTCAACCCGGCGATCATCGCCCTAAAGGAGTGCCTCGACTGCCAGGAACTTGGCAGCGTCTTCCAGATCGCCGTCCGCCGCGTTGGCCCCTTCCCGGCACGCATCGTGGATGTTGGTGTGGTGATCGATCTGGCCACCCACGACATGGACATCCTGAACTATCTGATTGGCTCGCCAATCGACCGCATGCACGTCGAGCTAAGCCGCCACGTCCACCCCCACCACGAAGACGTCCTCTCGGCACTGCTCCACTTCGAGAGCGGGGTGATTGGCACCCTTGACATCAACTGGCTCACCCCGACCAAAATCCGTGAGTTGAGCGTGATCGGCGAGCGTGGCATGTTTGTCGCCAACTACCTCACCCAGGATCTCACTTTCTACGAGAACGACCTCTGCCGCGACAAGGCGTGGCACGAACTGGCGGTGCTGGGGGTGAGCGAAGGGCGCATGATCCGCCAGAAGATCCAGCGCCGTGAGCCTCTGGTCGAGGAGTTGCGATCATTCAGTGATGCCGTGCGTTACCAGCGTGAGCCGCACGTACGCGGTGAGGACGCCCTCCAGGCTCTGGTTATGGCGAATCGCCTGGTGGAACTGGGGACGCACCCACAAGCGTTGCCGGTGCTTCTTGAGCGTGCGGTGAATATGCCCATGGCGTGAGCGGTTTTTTTACGAAGCCCTCACGCGCACGACGCAGTAGGGTGTCATGCAAGGCAAAGCGTCCCAGTCAGGACGCTTCGCCTCGCATGACACCCTATACTCTGCACGGGTTAAAGTTAGACATTTCTGAAAATGGTGTTTTACCGCATCACTGAGCGGAAAAGCTGTGGTATGAGAATGTCCAAGAATGAGCCGTGCAGAGTATACAAACGCTGTGATTAGGGCTGGAAGCTATATCCGAGATCGCGCACACGTACAATGTAGTTCGGGCGTAGCGGATCGGACTCGATTTTCTTGCGCAGCCGCCCGATATAGACCGGCACCAAGTTGCTGTCGGTCACATCATCTAGTCCCCAGATATGCTGTAGCAACTGACGTGAACTGAGAACCCCGCGTGCGTTCTGAACCAGATAATAGAGCAGTTGGAACTCGCGCTCTGTTAGGTTCTCCTCACGCTCACTGCCGATCACCACCCGGCGCTGGATCGGATCCAGGTACACCTGACCAGCCGAAAGTGGCTCGTAGGTTGAGTAGATCTTTATGGACTCGTCGCCATAGCGACGCATCACCGCCTCAATCCGCGCCAGTAGCTCGGTTGGATTAAACGGCTTGTTCAGCACATCATCGGCCCCAAGCTTGAGGGCGCGCACGCGGTCAGAGACCGTACACTCCTCAGATAGGAAGATAATCGGCGTGTGATACTGTGCGTGAATTTCACGGCAGAGCGCATACCCGCCTACATCAGGACACTCCGAGTCGAGCAAGGTCAGGTCGGTTTGTCCCTGATTGATGTGGTGGCGGAGCCGATGCTCTTCTTCCACCAAGTCAACCGTGTATCCCACATCCTCCAGCAAAAATCGTGTCATGCGTGCGTGCATGACATCACCACTTGCTAATAGAACATGCATTGTTATGTCTCCCAAACGTAATCTAGGACGATTCCGTATAGGACTGATGAAGAGTACGTCCTTACTTCACCACATCCGCACGGAAGAGTACCTGGTTATGCCTGAAATTCCTTCCCGCTCTCTGACCTGTCCCCTAGGGGGAATCGACGTATCGATAGACTCTGTGGGGACATTGAGATATCTCACGGGACGTAGAAACGACAGAACGGAGCGCCACAGCATATCGTAGCGCCCACATGCGGATGATTAGATTATAGGCAAAGGTGTTGGATGTGTTTGAAGGGATGAGGGGGTGTACTATCTATAAACATATGCATGGAAATCAACCAGTAACGGTCGATATTCTCTCCAAATGCACCTCCGTCATAGATTAACGGTAAAGAAAGCATTCCCGCTACCATTACGTAACCGGAAGCGAAACACTTCCACCCGTATAGGATCACGAAAACCAATCGTTGTGTAGTGATGTCTAAATAGCCCGAACAGATAACAGTCATTATAAACGGTCGTTTTTTCATTGTCAAGGATGAAATCTGGTTAAATAATGACAAATCGACCATATATGAATAAATTATTATCTACACCGTGTGGAACCGCATCAGGCCGGGGCGCGGCATGCGCGCCCCGGCCTGATGCGGGAGTCGCCTAAATCCAATACCTTCATCTAAGCCGATCCTGCGACAGCCTCGGCCCCCTCACCCCCCAGCCCCCTCTCTCTAAACGGGAGAGGGGGAGTCGGAGGCATCCTGCTGAGGAATCTCCCCTCTCCCCGTGAGGGAGAGGGGCTGGGGGTGAGGGCCGGAGGGTGACTTTGACGTCGCCCTAGTACCACAACCCTGACCTCTTGACGCTGCGCGAGGTGTGATGTAGACTCGGGACGTTCTCTACTCGGCATGATCCAGTCGGCGTACCCTATTTGGCGAGAACGTGATGCGTCGAGGACGCGGTAGCAGCGCCTCACCGCAGAGCCGTCACCGGATCTGAACTATGCCCCTTCGTGAAAAGATACACCTCAAACCATGAGCAATCCGACGGTGTCAACGCTGCCTCGCGAGCGCCGACGCCGTAGGCCGGTGCGCAGGCTCTTCGAGTGGCTCCTGGTGCTGTTCACCCTGGCTGTCCTCGTGGCCGCTGTGGCGGTGGTGGTGATCCTCTCTGGTGAGCGCGATTTCGCCGAGCGCATCTATCCCCATATTAGTGTGCGCGGCGTGTCTGTGGGCGGCATGACTCCTGACGCGGCGCGGCGGGAGATCGAGCGGCACTACGGATCCTTTCTCTCTCGCCCGGTGAGCATGAGCTATGCCGATCTGATGTGGCAACCCAGCGCTGAGGAGATCGGCGTGCGCCTGGATGTGGACGGGGCGGTGGCTCAGGCTCTGGCCATCGGTCGCACGGACACGCGGGCCGATAATCTGCGTACCACCGCTGCGGTGTGGGATCAGGGTGTTGATCTGCCGCTGCACCTGATCATTGATCAGGCGATGATGCAGCGCTACCTCCTGGGTATCGCAACCGCTGTCGAGGTTCCGCCGACGAACGCCGATGTGGCGCTGGTCGGGGCCGACGTGCAGGTGCGCCCCGAGATGTGGGGTGTGCAGGTGCTGGTGGATGCGACGATGACTGAGGTCACGGCGATGGCCCAGGGTCTTGAGCAACAGGTGGTGCCTCTGCGCACCCGCACCCTTGCGCCACGTGTGCGCGACTTCGATGTCGCCCCATTTGCTGAGCGGCTACGCACGCTGCTTGCGGGTTCGATTCGATTGGATAGTCCGCAGAGCCGCTGCGCGCCAGGTTGTCGCTGGGAGTGGCCGGTCGGGCAGATCGCTGGCTGGATCAGCCTGCGCCACACCACGCAGGCTGACGGGCAGCCTGGCATGGTGGTGAGCATCGATCCGGCAGCTATACGCAGCGCCCTGCTGCCGGTGGCCGCCGCTCTGCGCGAGGAGGGTACGCTGCCCCGCGTGGCATGGAACGACGTGACGGCCAACGATGGTGCTGCCCTGCGCATCCTCACGCCGGGCGGTGCGGGCCGTGGCCTTGACGCTGGCCAGGCTCTGGCCCAGATCAACGCCGCCCTGGCCGGTGGCCCGCGAACCATCCATCTGCCTCTGGTTGCCTTGCCGCCCCCGGTGAACGAGACGAACCTAGCCAGTCTCGGCATCACCGCGCAGATTGGCCTGGGCATCAGTTCTTTCGCAAAGTCTGAGCAGTACCGAATTACCAACATTCAAGCGGGTGCGCGTCAGATGAACGGTGTCCTCATCCCGCCCGGAGGTAGCTTCTCGTTCAACGATAACCTTGGCGCAGTGACCGCCGAGAACGGGTTTGTTGAGGGCTACGCGATTATCCAGAACCGCACGCAGAAGGAGTGGGGCGGCGGGCTCTGCCAGGTCAGCACCACCGTCTTCCGCGCCGCGTTCTGGGCTGGCCTGCCGATCACCGAGCGTCACGAACACTCGTTCCGCATCGGCTGGTACGAGGAGCTTGGCGAGCCACCTGGCCTCGACGCCGCGATCTTCACCGGTGTGCAGGATATGCGCTTCACCAACGATACTGGCGGCTGGTTGCTGGTGCAGAGCGGGGTGGATCTACAACACCAGCAGCTCGCCATCGCCATCTACGGATCGCCCACTGGTCGCAGCGTGTCGATGGACTACACGATCCGTGAGCGTACCCCCGCGCCCACCAAGCCGGTCTATGTCAATGATCCGACGCAACCAGCGGGCAGCATGCGCAAGAGCGACACCGCTCGCGGCGGTCTGAGCGTCGATGTGTATCGCACGATCCATGTTCGCGGCAAGATCCTCTCTCACTCCACCTTCCTTACGACGTTTAAGCCCTGGCCGGATATTTTTGTCCGTGGGACAAAGGGCAGCACCGCACCGCCGGGGGGATAAAGTCTATCTGACAGGGTTTCAGGTGCCAGGTTTCAGCCTTAGGCATGGGGTTTCAAGTGCCAGGTTTCAGCTTTACAGTGTGGCGATGAGGCGAGGATGCGACGAGGCGATGAGGCGAGGATGCGACGAGGCGAGGATGCGACGAGGCGAGGATGCGA
>Ga0194060_10000805_pt1 | contig 22774 bp, 14 predicted proteins | sample SepL225m_MetaG_FD_163427 | JGI IMG/M metagenome (GOLD analysis project Ga0194060, IMG submission 163427) | Anoxic zone freshwater microbial communities from boreal shield lake in IISD Experimental Lakes Area, Ontario, Canada - Sep2016-L222-5m | ecosystem: Environmental > Aquatic > Freshwater >... | reverse complement strand
AAGCTGAATGTACCCATTTTGAAACATGCCTTAATTGCAATACAGGCGCTTCAGCGCCTACTACGAACTGTCACGCTGAAACCTGGCACCTGAAACCTTGTCATACCGCAGACGTAACACTGTAAGACCTATCACGCGAAGCGAGGCGTCCCGACCGCACTATGTGCGGTCGGGACGCCTTGCTTCGCGTGACTTTGAGTAGGAGCGAAGCATCACCGCACGATCCATACGTAGCATCTAAGCGCATCTGCTAGCGATGCTTCGTCTCTACGGATACATGCCCTGCCTCTTCCCATTCGTCTCTCGCCCCCCACATAGCGGTATAATTGATCGAGATCCCCCTTCCCGCCAACGAGCAACGCCGCATGGTGTGACTAAGCGGTGTGCGTCAATGGTGGGCAGATCAGAAGGTATACATCATGAGCGCAACGCAGCCTGTCTTTATCGGCACTGATTTTGGGGCCACAACCTCGAAAGTCGGCGGTGTCTGGGGCGATGGATCGCCTGTGTCAACCAGCCTGCTCCAGCAGCCAACCAATGCGCAGCTCGGGCCGGACGCGGTGGTTGACGGGTGGGTTGAGGCGATCAGCAACTACCTGGGGCAGAATGGGCTGCATTGGGATCAGGTTCGTGGGGTTGGGGTGGCCATCCCCGGCCCCCGCCGCAGCTATGGTGTGCTTGAGCGCGGCCCCAACCTGCCCGAAAGTTTCGTCGGATTTGATGTGTACAGTGCGTATCGCCAAGCTCTGTCCGCGCAGGCGGGGCGGGAGATCGCCCTGGCGGTGGGCAACGACGGGAATATGGGCGGGGTCGCTGAGGCCGCACGGGTGCGCGGTGCCGCTGGCGGCTCGGTGCTGCTGCTCGCCCCTGGCTCTGGCCTTGGCTGCGCCTATATCGGCCAGAATGGTATGCCCCTCGACGGCGATACCCTCGCCGGTATGGAGGCCAGCCATATGCCCGCGCCCTTGCACCTGCTCGCCACTCGCGCCTACCCGTGTGGCTGCGGGCGGGCATGGGGTTGTGTTGAGGTCTATACGTCCCTCGCCGGGTTGCCCTATCTGCTCGCCGATCAGCTCGAACATCGCCCTGATCATCCTCTGGCGTCCTCGCCCCTCGGCCCCAAGGAACGATCTCTGGCCCTGCGTGGCTTGGCCCAGAGCGGCGACTCGTTAGCCACGGAGATCTTTGACTTTCAGGCCCGCGCCCTCGGTCTGCACGTGGCCAGCCTGGCGATGGCTCTCGACCCGAAGTTCGTGGTGATTGGCGGCGGTCTGATGGATGCGGGTGTAACTACGGACGCCTTCCGTCATCGCTACCTGCGGATCATCTGGGAGACAGCCGAGCCGTACCTCTGGCCCGCCCAGCGCGCTAGCGTGCAGATTGTGCCGGCGACATTGGGCGATCTCTCACAGGCGATTGGGGCTGCACTTATGGCGATGTATCAGGTGTGAGGCATGTTTCAGAATTAGCAATTTTACTTTACCGTTCTGTGCGACCCTCACCCCCTGCCCCTCTCCCTCACGGGGAGAGGGGAGATTCCGCACCAGGATGCGTCCGAATTCCCCTCTCCCGCTCAGGGAGAGGGGGCTGGGGGGTGAGGGCTGCCCGGCAATCATGCGACTTTGCACCAGCCCTGCGGGCACGCTGCCCGCGCTTGACGAGGAAGCCCTCATGGAAATAGCAGATACGCCGTCTGCCCATTCCAGGCGGATGAACATGGCCCAGGCGCTGGTTCGCTTTCGCGAACTGGGGATCGTCGCCTTTATCCTGGTGCTGGTAGCCCTGGTGAGCCTGCTGTCACCGGCGTTCCTCAGCCTCGACAATTTCCGTGACATCCTGCTGAACATCGCCATCCTGGTGATCGTCGCCCTCGGCCAGATGCTGGTGATCATCACCCGTGGGATCGACCTCTCGGTCGGCTCGGTGATCGGCCTGTCGGCGATGATGGTCTCGTTCACCCTGGTGGTCTTTCCGGGGCTGCCGCTGCCGCTGACCCTGCTGCTGGGAGTGGCCCTGGGGGCCACACTCGGCGCGCTGAACGGGCTGATCATCACAGCCGGGAACGTGCCGCCGATCATCGCCACCCTCGGCACCATGAGCATCTATCGCGGGCTGATCTTCCTCTACAGCCAGGGTAGCTGGGTGAACGCCTTCGAAATGCCGGAGGGCTTCCGCCAGCTTGCCAAGGCCGCGCCCCTGGGGGTGCCCAACCTGATCCTCTTTGCGGCGGCGGTGGTCGGGCTGATGGCGATCTTCCTGACCTACACCCGGCGCGGGCGCGACATCTACGCGGTGGGCAGCAACCCCGATGCGGCGCGATTCGCCGGTATCCGCACGCAGCGGGTGATCTTCACGGTGTATGTGATCTCGGGGCTGCTGGCCGGGCTGGCTGGGGTACTCTGGGCCTCGCGCTTCGAGGCCGCACAGACCAACACGGCCCTCGGCTTTGAACTTCAGACGGTGGCCGCGCCGGTGGTGGGCGGGGTGAATATCTTCGGCGGCAGCGGCGGCGTGGTCGGCGTGGTGCTGGGTGCCTTCCTGCTCGGCATCATCCAGAACGCCCTGACCCTGGTGCAGATCTCGCCCTTCTGGCAACTGGCCGCCCAGGGTCTGCTCATCCTGGTGGCGGTGGTGTTCGACTCGGTGGTGTTGCGTCGGCTGAGGCGCGGAAGGACGTAAACACCCTCACCCCCCAGCCCCCTCTCCCTGAACGGGAGAGGGGGCTGGGGGTGAGGGCTACCCGGCGGTAAAAGGCATAGGTAACGTGTATGGCGAAGCGATTCCTCCGCTGGGAGTGGCTGCTGGTGGCCCTGATCCTGGCGATGACGGCAGTGAACACCCGGCTCTCGCCTTTCTTCCTGGATTCGACGAACCTGTTGCGGGCCTCGTCGGATTTTTTGGAGATTGGGATCATGGTGCTGCCGATGGTCTTTATCATTATCACCGGCAACATTGACCTTTCGGTGGCCTCGACCCTGGGGATCTCGGCGTCGCTGCTGGGCTACCTGCACAACGCGGGCTGGAATATCTGGGCCGCCGCTGGGCTGGCCCTGCTGCTGGGGGCGCTCTGCGGCCTGCTCAACGGCACCCTGATCGCCTGGCTCGGCCTGCCCTCCCTGGTGGTGACGCTAGGCACTTTCTCGTTTTACCGTGGCCTGGCCTACGTGCTGCTGGGCGACCAGGCGGCGCGGGGCTACCCCGAGCAGTTTACCTACCTTGGCCAAGGCCGCCTCTTTGGCACGCAGACGCCGGTTGCCCTGCTGATCTTTGGGGTGCTGGCGCTGATCTTCGCCCTGGTGCTGCACCGCACCCGCTTCGGGCGTTACCTCTACGCTATCGGCAATAACGAGGACGCCAGCCACTACTCGGGCGTGCCGGTGCGCCGGATCAAGCTGATGATCTACACGCTCTCGGGCCTGGTCGCGGCCCTGGCCGGGCTCATCCTGGCCGCCCGCTTCGGCAGCACCCGCCCCGATATTGGCAGCGGCCTGGAGCTAACGGTGATCACGGTGACGGTACTGGGCGGCGTGAGCATCAGCGGCGGTAAGGGCAGTATGGTCGGCGCGGTGCTCTCCCTGCTGCTGATCGGCGTCACCCGCTTCGGCATGGGCCTAATGAATGTGCAGGGCCAGGTGCAGGGCGTGGTGATCGGATTGCTGCTCATCCTCTCTATTTTGCTGCCGAACCTAGGTCGCTGGGTGGCTACGCGACCGACCTTCGACCGGAATCTGCTGCTGCGAGTGGGGGTGCCGCTGCTGGCTGCGGCGCTGTTCGGCTGGTTTTTCTTCTGGTCGCGGGGGCTTGCTCTGGCGATCAAGTAGGTACTACGTTACCCGTCTCTCTCTTTGCGCCTCTGCGCCTTTGCGTCAAACGAGTGTATGATTTGACGACTTCTTGCTTCTCTTTGTCCGAGGAGTCACTACTATGCAACAACCCTCCGACCGCGCTGTGCATGCCGCCTATGAACTGGCCCAGGATCGCTACGCCACCCTCGGCGTGGAAACCGAGGTCGCTCTGGCTCGGCTCGCCCAGGTCGCCATCAGTCTGCATTGCTGGCAGGGCGACGATGTCGGCGGCTTTGAGAACCCCGGCGGCGATCTCTCCGGCGGAATCGCGGCTACGGGCAACTATCCCGGCAAGGCGCGCAGCGCCGCTGAACTGCGCGCCGACCTCGATGTGGCCTACCGGCTCATCCCCGGCACGCACCGCCTGAACCTGCACGCGATCTACGCCGAGACTGGCGGGGCCAAGGTGGAGCGCAACGCCCTCGGCCCCGCGCACTTCGCGGCCTGGGTTGACTGGGCCAGGGCCAACGGCCACGGCCTCGACTTTAACCCCACCTGCTTCTCGCACCCCCTGGCCGCCGATGGTTTCACCCTGGCCCACAAAGACCCCGCTGTGCGCCAGTTCTGGGTTGAGCACTGTATCGCCGCACGCCAGATCGGTGCCCACTTCGGCCAGACCCTCGGTACGCCCTGCGTGACGAATATCTGGGTGCCCGATGGCTACAAGGATACGCCCGCCGACCGGCTGGCTCCCCGCGAGCGGCTGCGCGACTCGCTCGATGCAGTGCTCGCCAGCCCGATTGACCCGGCCCACAACCGCGACGCGGTCGAGGCCAAGCTCTTCGGCCTGGGCGTTGAGAGCTACACCGTCGGCTCGCACGAGTTCTACATGGGCTACGCGGTCAGTCGGCCCGGCACCCTGCTCTGTCTGGACGCCGGTCACTTCCACCCCACCGAGGTGATCTCCGACAAGATCTCGGCGCTGCTGCTCTATGTACCCGAGCTGCTGCTGCACGTCAGCCGGGGTGTGCGCTGGGACAGCGACCATGTGGTGACGCTGACGGACGAGCTACAGGCGATCATGCAGGAGTTGGTGCGCGGCGATTTCCTGGGCCGCACGCACATCGGCCTGGATTTCTTTGACGCCAGCATCAACCGGGTGTCCGCCTGGGTGATCGGCACACGCAACACGCTGCGCGCCCTGCTCATGGCCCTGCTGGAACCCGCCGATCTGCTGCGCGAGCGCGAGGTCGCTGGTGACTACACCGCCCGCCTGGCCATCCTGGAGGAACTGAAGAGCCTGCCCTTCGGGGCGGTCTGGGACGCCCACTGCCTGCGCCAGGGCGTGCCTGTCGGCATGGCCTTTCTGGACGAGATCCGCAGGTATGAGCGGACGGTGACGCGGTGACGCGGGGACGCGGGGACGCGGTGATACGGTGACGCGGGGACGCGGGGACACCCCATCACCGAGTCACCCTGTCACCGAGTCACCGAGTCACCCTGTCACCCTGTCACCGAGTCACCCTGTCACCCTGTCACCCTGTCACCCTGTCACACTAGGAGATATTCATGGCATCTGCTACTAATTACTTCCAGCACGTCATCTACGGCTGGGACGAGGCCCACGCCGCCACGCTTGACCCGGTGAACCGCCTGGTCTACCGCTCGAACTTGCTCGGCTCCGACCAGCGCATTACCAACACCGGCGGGGGGAACACCTCGGCCACGCTCAGCGAACGCGACCCGCTCACCGGCGAGGCGGTGGAGGTTCTCTGGGTCAAGGGTTCGGGCGGCGACCTGCGCACCTCCACGCGGGCAAACTTCGCCTCGCTCTATCTGGAGAAGCTGCGCGGGCTACAGCGGCTCTGGTACGCCACGCCGGAGCGCGGCCCGAAGACCCCGATTGAGGACGCGATGGTGGGCCACTACAACCACTGCACCTTCAACCTGAACCCACGTCCCTCTTCGATTGACACGGCGCTACACGGCTTTGTGCCCTACCGCTACGTCGATCATATGCACCCCAACGCGGTGATTGCCATTGCGGCGGCGGCGGACTCCGAGCGGTTCACCCGCGAGATCTACGGCGACGAGATCATCTGGACGCCCTGGCAGCGCCCTGGCTTCGATCTCGGCCTGATCCTGGAACGCATCTGTCGGGAACACCCGCAGGCGCGGGGGGTGATCCTCGGCGGCCACGGCCTGATTAACTGGGACGACGACGATAAGGCGTGCTACGACCTGACCATCGACCTGATCGAGCGGGCCGCCCGCTTTATCGCGGCGCACGACAAGGGCGATCTGACCTTCGGCGGTCAACTCTACCAGACCCTCGATACGCCGCAGCGCCACGCGATCCTCGCTGAGGTGCTGCCCTGGCTGCGCGGCCACGTCAGCCAGCAGAAGCGCATGGTGGGTACTATCCAGGACGATGCGCCAACCCTGACCTTTGTGAATAGCCACGACGCGCCACGCCTGGCCGCGCTGGGCACCAGTTGTCCCGACCACTTCCTGCGCACCAAGATCAAGCCGCTCTACGTGGACTGGAACCCGCAGGCCGAGGACGTGGACTCCCTGCGGGCGAAGCTCGCCGCCGGGCTGGTGCAGTACCGCGCCGATTACGCGGCCTACTACGCCGCCCACCGTCGCCCCAGTTCACCGGCGATGCGCGACCCCAACCCGACGGTGATCCTCATCCCTGGCCTGGGTATGATCACCTTCGGCAAGGACAAGAGCGAGTCGCGGGTGACCGCCGAGTTCTACACCTGCGCCATCGAGGTGATGCGCGGCGCGGAGGCCATCGACACCTACACCGCCCTGCCCATGCAAGAGGCGTTCGACATCGAGTACTGGCTGCTGGAGGAGGCCAAGCTCCAGCGCATGCCGCCCGAGCAGGAATTGGCCCGCCAAGTGATCGCCGTGGTCGGCGGGGGCAGCGGCATCGGGCGCGAACTGGCCCTGCGCCTCGCTCGCGAGGGTGCCCACGTGGTGTGTGTGGATAAGGACGCCACGGCGGCGGCGGCCACGGCTACGGCCATCACGGATACATACGGGCAGGGGATCGGCGTGGCTGGCAGCGGGATCTCCACCTGCGGCCCGGCGATCAGCCTGGCCGCCGACATAACCGACCGGGCCAGTGTGCGGGCCATGCTCAACCAGATCGCCCTGGCCTACGGTGGCCTCGACGCGGTGGCGGTGACGGCGGGGATCTTCGTGCCCCCCGACACCAGCGGGCACATCCCCGATGAGACCTGGGCGCTCACCTTCGCGATCAACGTCACCGGGCTGTACCTGGTGGCCGACGAGGCCGCGCAGCTCTGGAAGGCCCAGGATCTCCCGGCGAACCTGGTTCTGACCACCTCGGTGAACGCGGTCGTGCCAAAGCGCGGCTCCCTGGCCTACGACACCAGCAAGGCGGCGGCCAACCATCTCGTGCGCGAGCTGGCCATAGAACTGGCCCCACTCGTGCGGGTGAACGGCGTCGCCCCGGCCACGGTCGTGCAGGGCAGCGGCATGTTCCCCCGCGAGCGGGTGATCTCGTCCCTGGTCAAGTACGCTATCGCCTACCACGACGACGAGCCAACCGAGGCGCTGACCGCGAAGCTGGCCCAGTTCTACGCCGACCGCACGCTGCTCAAGCGACCGATCACCCCGTCCGATCAGGCCGAGGCGATCTTCCTGCTGCTGAGCAACCGGCTGCGCCAGACCACCGGCCAGATCATCTCGGTGGATGGTGGCTTGCACGAGGCGTTTTTGCGATGAACGTCATCTGCCGGACTATGCGCGGATCACAGTCGCCTGACGGTTGCTCGGCGTGGTGACTATTTCTACAGTGGTGCGCTCGGCAATGGGCGGTAGAACTGTAAAGTATCTGCGAACCATGTCTTCGCGTCGAACGTTCGGATGGTTTGACGCAAAGGCGCGAAGGCGCAAAGACTCTCTCTTCATCCCGATTGAGCGGTTAGGCATGTTTCAAACCAGCGTGACAATTCAGCGACGAAACGATGATGCGGTGAGGCGCTCCGTATCGCCTCATCGCCTCATCGCCTCATCGCCAGACGGTAAAGCTGAATGTGCCCATTTTGAAACATGCCTAAGACAAGGTTTCAAGTGCTAGGTTTCAGCTTTACAGTGTGGCGATGAAGCGAGGATGCGACGAGGCGATGCTATCGCATCCTCGCCTCATCGCGTCTCCGCCACACTGTAAAGCTGTTCTGAACCATGTCTAAGGCATGTTTCAATCTAGCTTGACAGTTCAGCGATGAAACGATGACGCGGTGAGGCGTTCCGTATCGCCTCATCGCCTCATCGCCTCATCGCTGAACTGTCAAGCTGAATGTACCCATTTTGAAACATGCCTAAGGCATGTTTCAATCCAGATTGACAATTCAGCGACGAAACGATGACGCGGTGAGGCGCTCCGTATCGCCTCATCACCTCATCGCCTCGTCGCAAGACTGTAAAGCTGAATGTGCCCATTTTGAAACATGCCTAAGACAAGGTTTCAAGTGCTAGGTTTCAGCTTTACAGTGTGGCGATGAAGCGAGGATGCGACGAGGCGATGCTATCGCATCCTCGCCTCATCGCGTCTCCGCCACACTGTAAAGCTGTTCTGAACCATGTCTAAGACACAGTTCATGCCAGAATGTGGCATTTTGATGCGCTCGACCTGAAACCTGAAACCTCGCACCTGAAACCTTGTCTGAGGCTACACCTCGCCGTATTGATACTTCGTACTGGTCTCGATGATCGCGATCTCCTCGGCGTTCAGGTCGAAGAGGTGGTAGACCCGCCGGTTCAGTTCGATCTCGCCGGCGATGATGGCGGCGGTGTGCTGGCGATGTTTCTCGCGCTGGACTCCGAGCCACTCCTCCCAGTCGTCGCGCTCTTTCAGGGCGATGTCGCGCTTGAAGACTTTCTGGATCTCGGCGCGGAAGGCCGGGAAGTCCAGGTTCCACCAGGCTGTCAGCTTCTGGTTAAGTACCTTCCCCGCCGCGCCCAGGTCGCTCTGGATGCGGTTGCGCGCCCGCCGGTATAACTGGTAGCGGGCCTTGGCCTCGCCGGTGATGGTCATCGCTAACGCGCCGATGGTTTCGCGCTCTGCGGGTGGTGCGTCGGGGATGGGATAGCGCGTTATGAATTGGATGAGTTGCTGATACCGTATCAATCCTGCCCGCTCACCGAGGGGAGTACAGAGGTGAGATGCCACGAACCAATGTACCCTGCTCTGGAGAATCCCAAGAATCCACGGTTCATTGCACGGCATCAGGTGTGCTTTGTTGTTTACAAAGATGCCCTCGCTGTCCCATGAGTAGCGCGGGATCTTGCCAATCTCAGCAGAGATGATTTTAGGCACGTCGAAGGATGCTAAATATGCACACGGTCTCAGCTCCCACCAAAATTCACCGTGATCACCTCGCGTACGAATTTCTTCAAGAAAAAGCGACAGGTGTTCTGCAATACCCGTATAGCGTTGACGGAACCTCGACCACGCCTCTTCTTCACTCAAATCTGCACCAAAATGAGCGGTAGTCCACCTATTTGGGATAAAAATGAGCCAGCGACCCTCATCCTCTTGATACCACGGGCGAAGATCCTCTGCTCGCAGCATCCGCCTCATGAGCAACGATGAGTGGTCATCGCGCTGACAAATGTCATCATACGTCTTCTGGTTGATGATATACGCCTCATTCAACCCAGTCTTAATGCCGTAGTAGATCGCGCCAGCGGCAACGTCCTCAATGGGGCGTCCCTGCCGCATGATCTTTGCCAACGTGAGACGCCCCGCATCCCCGCCGAGTTGCCAGCCGCTATCCTGCTGGTCGTGAATGCTCACCGGGGTCAGTTTCCCGCTGATCTGACTCTCAAATTCCTTCACGCCTTCGCCCCGGCTAAAGGTTGCGGCCTGGGCGGTGTGATCTTCCGGCGGCGTAGCCTTGCGCACAATCGGAATGGCCGGGTAGACATCGGGCGCGTCGGCGAAAACCCGGTTGTCGCCCAGGTCAATCACCTGCTCAACCGTGATCTGCTGGCGCATGAAAGAGCGCAGCGGCGTGGCGTAGTTGGCGCGTAGCCAGGAGTTGCTGGCGATATAGCCCAGCAGCCCGCCCTGGTGCAGCAGTTTCACGCCCTGGTGGAAGAAATAGACAAACAGGTCAGCGGTGCCGCTGTAGGTTTCGGCATATGCCTGCTGGAAGAACGGCTTGAGCGGGCCGAGTTGCTCCTGGCGGACGTAGGGCGGGTTGCCGATCACCACATCGAAACCGGCCTGATCACCCAGCGGGCGACCGTGGCGGTCGTAGAAGACTTCGGGGAACTCCAGATCCCAGTGGAAGAAACGCTGGGCCGCGTGCAAGGATCGGATCTGCTCCAGGGGGCGCTCGAAGGCCGGGGTAGCGAACGCGCCATCAGGCCGCTGCGCGTAGTCGGCGATAGCCCGCCACATGCTGCGCTCGGGGGCTGCGCCAAAGCCCGCCGCTGTCGCTAGATCGGCGTGGACGGCGAAGCGCTCGGTCAGCCCGGCCCGCACCGTCTCGTAGATGCGCTCCTGTTCCTTGACATCGCTCACCGTGTACCCGGCGCTATCTTCGATCAGCCACATACTGCCCACGGCGCTGCTCATCGCCCCAGCGAAGGCCGCGTCATCGAGCAGGCTGAGTTGGGAGTGACCCTCACCCCCCCGGCCCCCCTCTCCCTGAGCGGGAGAGGGGGGAGAACCTTTGGCTCGCACTTTCCTACTGCGGCGGGCAAGGGGGAGACCGCCCCGTGAATCATCCAGTTCGCTGGCGCGGGTGCCGACCAGGGCGTTGCCACAGCGCAGGTGGTGGTCGAGGAACGAGAGCGGGCGGCCCTTGGCGGCGGTGGACAACCAGAGCGAGAGCTTGGCCAGGTCAACCGCCAGCGGGTTCAGGTCAACCCCGTAGATGCAACTCTGGGCCACGCGGCGCTTCCAGTACGCGAGGTCCGATTCTTCGCCCTCACTCCCTGCCGAGGTGGGCGGCGATACCCCAATTTCCACCAGATAGCGGGCGATGTACTCCGTCGCCGCGACCGGGAAGTGTCCGCTGCCCATGGCCGGATCCACGCAGTTGACGGCCAGCACCGCCGCGATCTTCTCGGCGTCGGTCTTTTTTTCAGCGACAGCGGCGTCAAGGACGGGGCGCAGGGTCTGCTCGACAATGTACTGCACCACGAAGTCGGGGGTGTAATAGGAGCCGGTGCGGTGGCGCTCGCCCTTATCGTTGACGAGGGCGATGGAAAAGCCCTCAGGGCCGGGATCATCCTTCTCCAGATGATACTCCAGCAACCCCTCGTAAATCGTACCCAGGTGACGCTCGGCCAAGTCGCGGTAGTCAATAAACTCGCGCAGGCCGGTCTGCGGCTGGATGACGCGGGCCAGCTTGTCGAGGGCCAGTTGAAGCTGGGCGTCGCCGACGCTGTAGTGATCGAGGAACGAGTGGCGCTGCGGGTCGAACAGGCCGCCGTTAAAAGTGGCCACGCGCAGGGGCGGACTGCCGAGGTTGATGATCCCAAAGAGGTCGCGCAGATGCGCCCAGGTCTGTCCGGTATCAACCAGCAGGCTCATGCCGCTATCGAGGCGGCGGCCCACATCGCGCACCATCGCGTAGAGGCTGTAGTCGTCGCGGTAGCTCAGGCTCTCGCGCAGGGGCAGTAGCTCGCGGGCCTCGGCGTAGAGAATAAACAGCAGCCGGTAGAGGACGATCAGGCTGTTGGCGTATATCACCTGGAGGGGCGCAGCAGGATCGGCTGCGCCCGTACCGATAGGGAATCCATTGCGGGGATAATCGAGGAAACCCTGAGCGATATGGCGCAGGGCGTCGAAGACCTGGGCCTTGAGCGACTCAGAGACGCCACGGGCGTAGTCCACGCTCTCGCGGAGCATGCCGTCGAGAGTGAGCGCATCGCCGACAGGCGGCTCAAACGCGGCGCGGCGGAAGAAGGCGTAGAAGTAGAGGAAAGCTCGGGGGTCATTGGCCTCGACCAAATCCTTCAGGTCAACCTCGTAGAAGATCTCCTCCCGGCGGGCCGTATCCTTGTGGTAGAGGCGCCAGCGACGGCCATTGGTAAGGATGCCCCAGGTGACCCCGCTATGCAGCATATAGAAGGCAATCTGGCGGGCCGGAACCCGGCTAATCTCGTCGATCTCGCCCTTGCTGGAGACATCGAGCTTGCGCTCCCAGTACTTCGCATCGCCCACGGCCAGGGCCACGCCAAGGTCGGCCTCCGCCAACACGCGGTTTTTATTCGCCTGGAGCGCGGCCAGATCGCGATAGAAGACATAGTCCGGCTTCTTGGTGCCAGCCGGCGTATGTAGGCTGGCCTGCACCTCAAAGGTGTGGCCGAGGGCGACCAGCACCGGGCGCACCAACTCGTGCTCGGTCTGCGACTCGTTAGTCGAGGGGACAAAGGCCGCAAGAAGCGCGCCGACCTGACTCAGCACTGGCGCAGCCTCGTCGAGCAGGTCGAGCCACGCGCCCCGGCGGGGCAGAGTCTCATCGAGGTAGCGGTCGGCGAAGAGCTGGCGGTTATGGTGGCGCTGGGCGAGAGCTAAGGGGAGCTGGGAGATGCTCATTAGGTTTTGGGTTTTGGGTTTTGGGTTTTGGGTTTTGGGTTCAGGGTTCAGGGTTCAGGTGCAAGGTTTTAGGGTTCAGGGTTCAGGGTTCAGGGGGGCCACATTTACTTTACACTCTTGGCATACGTACCCCCCCTAGCCCCCCCGCACGCGGGGGGGAACCAAACCAATGCGTTGTCCCCCCCGCGTGCGGGGGGGCTAGGGGGGGTGATCGGCGGGAGCCTTTCTGCGAAGATATTTACAACTGTAGTATAGCAATCCTCTTGGGGTTGTTGTGTGGAGTCAAGGCTTTAGCCGGATAAGGCCGCCTAAAGGCTCGACTCCTCTTCACAACCCGGATAGGATTGCTATAGTAGGCGGGCGGCCAGCCAGCGGCTCCGGGCCGCGACTTCAGTCGCTGGCCGAAGACCACCCGTTACTTGTTGGGTCTGGCAGCGACATCATGTACAGCGTTGGAAGAGACGGCCCGCTGTTTCTGCGCCTCGTAACGATCTCGTACGCTGGTAGCACTATCATGACATGGCATCATTCGCGCCGTTGTGATACTGGGTCTGCCTATCCAGACGACCTACATATCGTTGTACCCGGAGAACGTCATGAGTACGCTCCCTCTCGCCCCTGACTTCGACCTCTGCACCGCCATCACGTGCCTCGAACAGCGTATCACCGACCTGTCGCTCGCGGTGGATCGCCAGAACGTGCAGATCGGAGAAATCCTCGATCTGCTCGGTGACTTGCGCAACCGCACCGACTGGAGTGCGGCCCAGGTGGGCGAACTGCTGCGTATTTTGTTCACCAGCATCCAGCAGGTTCGCGATACCCAGATCGGGAGTCTGCTGGCCGAAGGCCCGATCACGGTGGCCACGCTCCAACAGCTTCAGGCTACCAGCATTGCGCAGGCCCAGGATCTTATCGCAACGAAGCGCACCTGTCCATCTGGTATGCACAAGCATGGCTGAGATGAGAGACTGTCTGAAAAGGTCACGCATCCCGCAATTCCGCATCCCCTACCCCCCTCCGTTGGGGGCGGGATTCGGCTCCTCAATCACTCAAACATCTCACGCACCATCGCGATCTCATCACAATAATCCTGCTTGAAGCAGGTCGTGCAATCCTGCCAGATTTTATGCGGCAGGTGCAGCTTGGGCACCTCGCGGAAGCCAAGGTGGCTGAAGAAACCCATCTGGAGGGTGAGGGTGAAGAGGGTAGGAATGCCGAGCTGGCGGGCCTCGTCGAAGAGCGGCTCAACCAAGCGTCGGCCCAACCCGATGCCCTGGAAGTCCGGGTGGACAGCCACACTTACCACCTCGGCCATGTCGGCCCAGGTGATGTGCAGCGCGGCGCAGCCCACCACTTCGCCATCGGCCTCGGCCACATCGATTGAGCGCACCCGGTTGTAGAGCTGATCCATCGTCTTGGGCAGCATATCGCCCCGCACCGCGTAGTAGTTAATAATCTCGTAGAGCCGGGGCACGTCGCCCATGCAGGCACGGCGCACGTGTACGATAGCGTTGGGGCGGGCGTGGAGCCGTGGCAGCGTGACAGGTGGGCTGTAGATCTGCGTGGGCATGGGCGTGGCCTTTCGGCGGTTCTTCTGTTGGGGCGCAGCAGCGCGGCGCTGTTACGCCCCCTTAGACAAGGTTTCAGGTGCCTGGTTTCAGCTTTACCGTGTGGCGATGAGGCGAAGACGCGACGAGGCGATGCTATCGCATCCTCGCCTCATCGCGTCCCCGCCACACGGTAAAGCTGGTCTGAACCATGTCTTAGCTCTAGCCATCGAGGAGATCGCGCCAGCGGGCGCACTGCTCGGCCACACGCTGGGGGGCCGTTCCGCCCAGGCTGTCTTTACGGGCCACGCTGCGGGCAAAGTCGAAGATCGCATAGACGCGCTCATCGAAGGTGGGCTGCACGGCCTGGAACTCGGCCAGGGGCAGTTCGCGCAGCGGCAATCGCAGCTCGATCCCGCGCCGCACCAGGCGTCCCACTTTGGCGTGGGCCTCGCGAAACGGCGTCCCTAGGCGTACCATCTCGTCGGCCAAGTCGGTGGCCAGCATGGCGTCGTCTAGGGATGCACGCATCCGCGCAGGTTGCACCTCCAGAGTGTCTACCGCCGCCGCCGCCACCCGCAGCCCCAGGTCAAGCGTGTCAAGGCTATCGAAGAAGGGTTCCTTGTCCTCCTGCATGTCTTTGTTGTAGGTCATCGGCAGACCCTTGAGGGTCGTGAGCAGACCCACCAGATTGCCGATCAGCCGACCGCTCTTACCGCGCAGCAGTTCCATGCTATCAGGGTTCTTCTTCTGCGGCATGATGCTGGAGCCCGTGCTGTACCCATCTGCAAGCTCAACAAAGCCAAACTCGGCGCTGCTGTAGAGTACCAGATCCTCAGCCAGTCGGCTCAGGTGGATGCCGGTCAGGGCGAAGGTGAAGAGCAGTTCGGCCACAAAGTCGCGGTCGGAGACGGCGTCGAGCGAGTTGCTGGACACCGCGTCAAACTCGTCCAGCGACTCGGTGAGCCGCTCGCGCTCGACGCCGAGCGAGTTACCGGCCAGGGCACCGGCACCCAGCGGCAAGGTGCGCGTGCGGGCAGTGGCGTCCTCAAGCCGGTGGCGGTCGCGGTCAAACATCTCGACATAGGCCAGACACCAGTGGCCGAAGGTGATCGGCTGGGCGCGCTGGAGGTGTGTGTAGCCCGGCATCACGGTATCGGTATGGTGTTCGGCCTGCCCCAGCAGGGCCACTTGTAGGCCAAGGATGCGATCCTGCACCATGCGCGCCGCGCCGATGGCGAAAAGGCGCATGTCCGTGGCCACCTGATCGTTGCGCGAGCGCCCGGTGTGCAACTTTAGGGCCACCTCGCCCACCAGTTCGCCCAAGCGGCGTTCGACGGCGGTGTGGATGTCCTCGTCACTTGGCATTTTCACAAAGCGACCGTCGGCAAACTCCAGGCGCACCAAGCCCAGCCCCTGCACCAGTTGCTCGCGCTCCTCGGCGCTGATCAGCCCGGCCTCGGCCAGGGCACCGGCCCAGGCGATACTGCCCACAATATCAACATCGGCGAGCCGCACGTCGTAGCGGAACGAGTCGTTGTACAGGGCCATATCCACGGCTGTTGGCGCGCTAAAGCGACCGCCCCAGAGCTTATGATCCATTCGCATTCCTCATTGTAGATTGCAGATCGTGGATTGCAGATTGTAGGGAATATTGCAATCCACAATCTACAATCCACAATCTACAATCGTTCAGGTGCGGTACTCCGCATTTATTTTTACATAATTCTCAGAAAAGTCACAGGTCCACACCGTGGCGTTCCCATCGCCCAAACCCAGGTCGGCGTCAATGTTAATCTCGGGCACGTTGAGCAGGTCACTGGCGGCGTGTTCGTCGAAGGGCAGGGGCATGCCGCCTTCAAGCACACGCATGCCGCCGAAGGAGAGCAGCACCTTGTCAGGGTCGATCTCGGCACCGGAGTAGCCCAGGGCGCAGAGTACCCGGCCCCAGTTCGGGTCGGCCCCGTAGAGGGCGGTCTTTACCAGCGGGCTTTTGGCGATGGTCATGGCGGCCTGTTTCGCATCGGCGTCACTGGTCGCCCCACGCACCGTGATCGTCACAAAGCGCGTGGCCCCCTCACCGTCGCGCACCACCGCTTTGGCCAGGTGCTGACAGACAGCGGTGAGTCCCTCCACGAACGCCTGGCCGTCGGGACTGGCCAGGTCTTCGATCAGGGGGTTACCGGCGGCACCGTTGGCCAACACGAGCAGGGTATCGTTGGTGCTGGTGTCGCCATCAATGCTGATGCTGTTGAAGCTCAGGTTCGCGGCGGCGCGCAGGGCCGTGTCCAGGCACACCGGACTCACGGCGGCGTCGCTGGTGACAATGGCGAGCAGGGTGGCCATGTTCGGGTGGATCATCCCCGCACCCTTGGTCATCCCGCCGATGGTGACGGTATGGCCTGAGGGCAGATCGACGCGGGCGGCGCAGTGCTTAGGCCGGGTGTCGGTGGTCATGATCGCCCGCGCCGCTGCAAGGCCGTGGTCAGGTGCGAGCGCCGTGGCCGCCGCCGCGATCCCGCCGAGGATCTTCGCCGTTGGCATAGGAACGCCGATGGTTCCGGTTGACATCACAAAAACCGAATCACGAGACAAGGCCAGCGCCACCTCGACCGCCTGCGCCATAGCCAGGGTCGCCGCATCGCCATCGGGGCCGGTGCATGCGTTCGCGTTCCCGGCGTTGATCACCACGGCGCGCAGACCAGTGGGGCTGCGCCGCATCAGCGCCATATCGTAGCGCACCGGGGCCGCCTTCACCTTATTCGTCGTAAAGATCGCCGCCGCGCTGCACGGCTCCGCGCTCACCAACAGGGCCAGATCGTCACGGCCCTGATACTTGATCCCGCACTGTGCCGTCGCTGCGGCCCACCCGGTCGGGCTAGCCGCGTGGCCGTCTTCTACGAACGTGATTGCCATATAGTTCCTCTCGCTGTTAGACAAGGTTCGCGGATGCTTTACCGTTTGCGACGTTCGTAGTGGTGGCTTCAGCCGCACAGGCGCTGAAGCGCCTACTACGAGCAGTAAGGCATGTTTCAAACCAGCGTGACAATTCAGCGACGAAACGATGGCGCGGTGAGGCGCTCCGTATCGCCTCATCGCCTCATCGCCTCATCGCCTCATCGCCTCATCGCCTCATCGCCTCATCGCAAGACTGTCACGCTGAATGTGCCCATTTTGAAACATGCCTAAGACAAGGTTTCAAGTGCCAGGTTTCAGCTTTACAGTGTGGCGATGAGGCGAGGATGCGACGAGGCGATGCTATCGCATCCTCGCCTCATCGCGTCTCCGCCACACGGTAAAGCTGTTCTGAACCATGTCTAACCCTGAAACCTGGCACCTGAAACCTTGTCCTACTCTTCGATGGGCACAGGTGCCGCAATATGGCTAGAGTCCGTATCCTCCCAGCGCACCGACTCGAACGCGCCGATGTCGTGAAGGTGCTCGATGTCGTTGTAGGAGTTCAGCCGCCAGAGCTGTCGGCCACGCCGATCCACGCGCTCCCAGTGGGTAATACTGGTGTTGCGGGTGTGGAAGTCAGTGGGCGGCAGCACCATGCCCGGCATCTGAAAAAAGTGAATAAACGAGTTATCGATCACCCCGCCGTGGCAAACAACCACGATGGTCTTTCCGGCGTGTTCGCTGGTAATCCGGGTGAGGGCCGTAGCGACACGCAGGGTGAAGCTGCCCCAACTCTCGCCGCCGGGGGCGATGGGGCGTAGCGGCGCGGCGTCGAAGTCGGGCGTTCCATATTTGGCCCATGCCTCGGTGTTGCTCATGCCATCGGCCTCGCCGATGTACAGCTCCTGCACCGTATCGTCAAAGATAATTGGCAGGCCCAGAGCGGGCTGGATAATCTCGGCGGTCTGGCGGGCACGCGGCAGCGTGCTGGCGATCAACACATCGGCGGCGATCTCGTGGGTGCGGGCCAGCCGGTCGCGCAGGTGCTCGGCTTGCGATCTGCCACGTGGCGTGAGTCCGATGTCGCCCTTCATCCCGGCGACAATCGGCTTGATATTTGCCTCGGCCTCGCCGTGGCGGATCAGGTAGAGGTGGGTCATCGTCCCCTCTCAGAGACTGTCTGAAAAGTCACCGCCGCTCAGCCCTCACCCCCTGCCCCTCTCCCTCACGGGGAGAGGGGAGATTTCACAACAGGAAGCTTCCGGCTCCCCCTCTCCCGCGCAGGGAGAGGGGGCTGGGGGGTGAGGGCTGAGCGGCAGCAGACTCCTTATTTGAAAAGTATTGGTTACTCGGGCCGAAAAAAGCGCAAACAAAGAAGCCAGCTTGCGCTCTGGCAAAGCTGGCTTGATACCTCATCGTTGGCAAGCACGACTAGCCAGGGCAGGTGGCTGGCTGCTGACGACGGCGCACGGTGTCGAGACCCTGTGCAGGGCCGCCGATGGTCGCTCTCGGGCTGTGGGAGTCATGCCGCAACTGCATCTGTCCTCTGTCTGAGCGCCTACGTCGGCGAGTATACCATAGCCGCATAGGGTGCGTCAAAGTGGTATAATTTCCCGGCTATGCCAAATCCTACCCTCTATGATATGACCTTGGCCGATCTGGAGGTGCTGATACGCGACTGGGGAATGCCCGCCTTTCGCGCTCGCCAGATCTATCGCCAGCTCTACATCAATCTTGTTGATAACCCGGTGATGATGACCGACCTGCCGTTCAGCCTGCGCGGACGCCTGGCTACGGAGATCGCTCTGGGCGGACTGCGCCTTGTGCGTACCCAGGTGGCTGATGGTGGTATAACCCGCAAGGCGCTCTTCGCCCTGCCTGATGGCGCGGTTATCGAAACAGTGCTGATGATCTACCCCGACCGGGCTACGGTCTGTATTTCTACCCAGGCTGGCTGTGCTATGGGCTGCGTCTTCTGCGCTACCGGCACGCTCGGCCTGCTGCGTAACCTCAGTGCCGGTGAGATGGTGGAACAGGCGCTGTGGGCCAGCCGCGAGCTACGGCGTTGGCAGGCAGCGGGAGGCGAGGTGCCGTCTCTTGCTGATTTTCGAGACGATGGGGCGCGCTGGTGGGCTGATGCGCCCGCTCCGGTACGCCAGCTTAGCCGGATCTCGAACATCGTCTTTATGGGGATGGGCGAGCCATTCGCCAACTACGATCATTGGTGGGCTGCGGTGCAGCGCCTCCACGACCCGCAGGGCTTCAATATGGGCGCCCGCAGTATGACGGTCTCGACGGTGGGCCTGGTAAGTGGCATCCGTCGCCTGGCCGGTGAGGGGCTGCCGATCAATCTGGCGATCTCGCTCCACGCCCCCGATGACGCCCTGCGTAGCACGCTGATCCCGATCAACGACCGCTTCCCGATTGCGGATTTGCTCGCCGCGACCCGCGAGTATACCGCCCGCACGGGGCGGCGCGTCTCGTTTGAGTATGTGCTGCTCCAGGGTCGCAATGACTACCCGCACCAGGCTTTGGCTCTGGCGAAGCTGCTGCGCGGCCATACCGCCGAGGGTGCCGACCGGGGTGTGCCCCTGCTTTGCCACGTGAACTTGATTCCCTGGAACCCGGTGCCCGGATCGCCCCTGGGCCGCTCTGAGCGCCTGCGCGTGGCGGCCTTCCAGCAGGTATTGGTGGATTACGGCGTGGCCTGCACGGTGCGTGTCGAGCGCGGGGCCGAGATCGCCGCCGCCTGTGGCCAATTGGCTGGAGCGAATTAAAAATGCAGAATGCAGAATGCAGAATGCACAATGTTGCTCGGTCGTCTTCTCTTTATATCGTGTGTGCATTGTGCATTCTGCTCCTCGTCGGCTGCGCCGGAAATCCACCCCCACCTGTCCCGGCCCCGGCCCTTGCCCCCACGCCCGTGAGCCTCGGCAACGGCGGGACGCTGATCATGGCCCTGGGTGCCCGTGACCCGAGTACCCTTGACCCGGCCTTGGCGATTGATGTCACTAGCGCGTTCATCATTCGCCAGCTCTTCAGCGGCTTGACTCGCCTCGATAGTAAACTGGAGGTTCAGCCCGATCTCGCTGAGACCTGGCAGGTTTCGCCAGATGGTCTGACCTATACATTTACGTTGGGTAAAAACATGCACTTCGCTGATGGTCGGCGGATCACGTCGGCGGATGTGGTCTACTCGTTTGAGCGGGCCAGCGACCCGAAGCTGGCTACGTCTCTACCGGCGTCTACCTATCTGGGCGACATTGTCGGCGTGCGCGAGCGGCTTGCCGGTAAGGCGGATCATATTGCGGGCCTGAGCGCCCCCGATGATCTGACGGTGGTGATCCGCATTGACTCGGTAAAGAGCTACTTCCTGGCTAAGCTTTCCCATGTCACCAGCTTTGTGGTGGACCGGCGGGCGGTTGAGGCGGATGCCACCGGCAATTGGCTGGAGCACCCCAATGGCAGCGGCCCCTTTGAGATTGAGCAGTGGCAGCATAACCAACTGCTTGTCCTCAAGCGCAATCTGATTTTTTACCGCGAGCTGCCGAAGCTTGACCGGGTGCGTTTTCTGATCGGTGCGGCGGCCAGTAACGCGATGGTTCTCTATGAGCAGGGTGATATTGATGTGACGGACGTGCCTTCAACGGACTTGGCTCGTGTGCAGGACACCGGCAACGCGCTGTCGAAGGAGTTGCTGCATATGCCGCAGCTTTCGACCTTCTATTTGGGCCTGAATGTGACGATGCCGCCCTTCGACGACCTCAAGGTGCGTCAGGCGTTCGCCTTGCTGATCGACAGGGCGAAGCTCGCGAAGGTGTCCCTGAACGGAACGGGCGATGCGGCGTGGGGCATTCTTCCTCCCGGTATGCCCGGTTACGACCCGCAGTTGCCGCCGGTTCAGGCCGACATCGCCAAGGCGAAGGCGCTGATCGCGGAGTCGCGCTACGGTGCCGTCGATAAGCTCCCGCCCATCGCTGCCTACGGAAGCTGGGCTGGTACCCTGAGCAAGGTGGCGAACGAGGAACTGGGCATTGTGATCGAGGTACGCAGCTATGAAAAAGAGGGCAATTTCCAGAGCGCCCTAGTCCAGAAGCAGATCCAGATCTATGGCAGCGGGTGGATTGCTGACTACCCCGACCCCGAGAACTTCCTAGACGTGCTGTTCCACGGGGGGCGCGGCGAGAACCATACGGGCTACGATAATGCGCAGGTGAATGATCTGTTGAACCGGGCTGCGGTGGAGAAGGACGAGACGCAGCGCTTCGTGTTGTACCACCAGGCCGAGCAACAGATCCTGGCTGATGCGCCGGTGATCCCGCTCTACCACGACATCGCCTACACGCTGGTGAAGCCCTATGTCCACGGGCTGGTGATGACGCCGATGGGAATTTTGGATCTCTCGACGGTTGAACTGGCGAGATAGAATTCAGTTAAGAAATCTCCCTTCTCTCCTTGGGAGAGGGGCAGGGGGTGAGGCGGAAAGGCCAGGTATGTCCAAGGTACAAAACATAAAGGGGATGCGTGATCATCTGCCCCAGGCGATGATGTTGCGCCAGCACATTGCCGCGACGATTACGGGGGTGTGTGAGCGCCACGGCTTTGAGCCGCTCCAGACGCCGATTATCGAGTACGCCGAGGTGCTGGAGGGGAAACTGGGCGATGATGAGAGCCTGATCTATCGCTTTGAAGATCACGGCGGCCGCCGCCTGGCCCTGCGCTACGACCAGACCGTGCCGCTGGCCCGTGTGGTGGCTCAGTACGCCGGGCAGATCACCCTGCCCTGGCGGCGCTACGCCCTCGGGCCGAGCTACCGGGGCGAGCGCCCGGCTCGCGGGCGCTACCGCGAGTTCTACCAGGCTGACGCCGATATTGTGGGTAGTAGCTCGCCCCTCGCCGATGCCGAGATCATCGCGATACTTACCGAGGCTCTGTCAGCCCTAGGTTTTCCTGACTTTGTCACGATGCTCAACCACCGCCAGGTGATCGGCGGGGTCGCCCGCGCCAGCGGTTTGGATGAGGCGTCGGCTGGCAGGGTCTACCGGGCTATTGACAAGTTTGATAAGATCGGTGCCGACGGGGTGCGGGATGAACTGCTGCGCGGCGATGTCTCCCCGCAGGCGGTCGCGCAGATTCTGACCCTCGTGCAGATCGATGGCGCACCCACCGATGTGTTGCAGGAGCTGTCCGAGCGCCTCAGCGGTGACGAACGAGCCTTGGCGGCCCTGGCGAACCTGCGGGCGATCATCGGTGGCCTTGAGCAGATGGGCGTGCCTCCCGAGCGCTACAAAGTGACTCCGCGCCTGGCGCGTGGCCTCTCGTACTACACGGGCCTGGTCTTTGAGACGGCCACGCCGCACTGGCCAGAAGGTTCGCTGCTGGGCGGCGGGCGCTATGACGAACTGGTGGGCCAGTTTGCCGGGCGTCCCATCCCCACCGTCGGCCTGGCCTTCGGCATTGACCGGCTCCACGATGTGATGGAGGAACTGAACATCGGCCCGCGCCCGGCCACCACCGCCGTCGCCTATGTCACCGTCTTCGGCCCCGAGCAGGCGGCGTCGAGCCTGGAACTAGCCCGCGAGTTGCGGGCGGGCGGGGTGAACACCCTGATCAACCTGGACGGCGGCGGCCTGGGCAAGCAACTGAAGGAGGCCGACCGCAAGGGCGTGCGCTACGCCCTCGTCCTCGGCCCCGACGAGGTCGCCCGTGGCGAGGTGATGATCAAGGATCTACGCGGCGGCGACCAGCGCGCCGTGCCACGCGGCGAGGTTGTCGCGGCGCTGGGCTAGGCTCAATACGTGTCGAATAGGGGGTCTGCCGCCGGTCAGCCCTCACCCCCTAGCCCCCTCTCCCTGAACGGGAGAGGGGGAGTCGGATGCGTCCTGCTGCGGAATCTCCCCTCTCCCCGTGAGGGCATATCGTTACCCACATCTCTACGGAAGTCGAGAGGC
>Ga0194060_10000804_pt1 | contig 22781 bp, 19 predicted proteins | sample SepL225m_MetaG_FD_163427 | JGI IMG/M metagenome (GOLD analysis project Ga0194060, IMG submission 163427) | Anoxic zone freshwater microbial communities from boreal shield lake in IISD Experimental Lakes Area, Ontario, Canada - Sep2016-L222-5m | ecosystem: Environmental > Aquatic > Freshwater >... | reverse complement strand
GATATTGGTAAACATATGGTGGTGCATAACTGTGCAAGCACTGATGCTGTTTTACAGTTAGTCAGTAATTTTTCTAGTGGGGATGTAGTTTTACTTAAAGCCTCCCGATCAGAAAAATTTGAAGATATCGCCGCCTTAATTAGAGATAAATGGAATGGGAGTAAAGGGTGAAAGGCATATTACTTTCCGGGGCAACTGCAGCAATTTTTGCATTCTTTGCAACTCCAGTATTGATTAAATTTCTCGCAAAAAAAGGCTATGGCCAAATCATAAGAGATGACGGTCCTACTACTCATCAAATTAAACGTGGTACACCCACCATGGGGGGTGTGATTTTAATTCTAGCCTCTGTAGTTGGTTATTTTGTTAGTCATGTAGTAACAGGAGTTGCAGCTACAACATCAGCTTTACTAGTAATCGCTCTTGTTATTGGACTTGGTATCGTCGGATTTATTGATGATTGGCTCAAAGTTGCTAAGCAAAAATCACTCGGTTTAAATGCAAAACAAAAACTAATCGGCCAAGGAATTGTTGCAGGTGCATTTGCCTATGCCGGTCTGCAATTTCCAGACCAAGCAGGCCTAACTCCCATTTCAACAAATCTCTCAACTGTCAGAGATACTTCGATTAAGTTTGTGGCTGGATTGGTAATAGTTTGGGTGATAGTAATGGTGCTCGGAACAAGTAATGGTGTTAATTTAACTGATGGCTTAGATGGACTGGCAACCGGCGCTGCAGTAATGGTATTTACTGCATTTATTCTGATTGGAGTTTGGGAGTTTGGCCAAAGCTGCGCGGTTTCGCCAGGACTTAAATGTTACGCAGTGCGCGATCCGCTTGATTTAGCAGTGCTTGCGGCTGCATTAGCTGGAGCTTGTGGCGGTTTCTTGTGGTGGAATGCCTCACCTGCAAAAATATTTATGGGAGATGTTGGCTCGCTTGCATTAGGTGGAGCATTAGCAGGTTTAGCAATTACTCTTAGAATTCAATTATTACTTATAGCGCTTGGATTTATCTTTGTTTTGATAACATCTTCAGTAATTATTCAAGTCGCATATTTTAAAATAACTGGCGGTAAAAGAATTTTTAAGATGGCACCACTCCAACATCATTTTGAATTGATTGGTTGGGGTGAGGTAACAATTGTTATTAGGTTCTGGATAATTGCCAGTCTTGGGGTAGCAGCAGGTCTTGGGTTGTTCTATGCCCAATGGGTCGTCTCTTAGTATGAACTTTATAGAAAGTCTTAATGGAAAAAATTGCTTAGTTATTGGTGCCGGAGTTACGGGTCGAGCCAGTCATGAGGCCTTAATCAAGTTCGGAGCTCAATCCAAGCTTTTTGATGAAAGGGTTGATAACACTATTGATGTTGTTAATAAAATTCCTGAGCATATTGAGTTAGCAATAGTTTCGCCAGGTTGGCGCACTGACCACCCAATTATTAAGAAACTAAAAGAATCAGGAGTTGAATTACTAAGCGAGATAGATTTCGCTTGGCTTGTAAAGCAAATCCTGGCACCAAATCAACGCTGGGTTGCACTTACTGGAACAAATGGAAAGACAACTACCATCAATATGGTCGAATCTATTTTTAAAGCTGCAAAAATTAACGGGATAGCTTGTGGAAATGTTGGTGAGACTGTGATTGCAGCAGTTTGTGCTAAAGATCCGTTCGATTACTTAGCAATAGAGCTTTCATCTTTTCAATTGCAGTGGAGTAACCTGCCTGAATATACGGCTGCTGCAGTATTGAATATTGCTGAGGATCATATTGACTGGCATGGAAGCTTTGAGGCGTATGCTCAGGCAAAACTTAAATTACTCAAGCAATCTCAAAAAACAATATTAAATAGATCGGACCCAGAACTAGTTCGAAGAACTAGTTCTGGGTCAATTGTTTGGTTTTCACTCGACACACCAAACGCTGGCGAACTAGGCGTAGTTGAAAACTTGTTAATCGATCGGGCATTTTCACCATCAATAAGTGAGGCAATTGAAATTTCAGAGCTAGTAGATATAACACCTACGGTTCCACATAACATTTTGAATGCGTTAGCTGCTTCAGCTCTAGCCCTCTCTATTGGTATTGAATATGAAGATATTAAATTGGGACTAAAGAATTTTTCACCAGACCATCATCGAATGGAATTAGTGGCAAGCAAGAATGAGATTAATTGGGTTGATGATTCAAAGGCCACAAACCCACATGCTGCCGCAGCGTCACTACTTTCAAATTTTAAGGTAATTTGGATAGCTGGAGGTTTGGCAAAGGGCACAAGTATGAATGAATTAGTTAAAAAGTGCGCAGCTCGACTTAAGGCAGTTATTTTGATTGGGCAAGATCGCGAGTTAATTGCTCATGCTATTGCACTACATGCACCAAGCATTGAAATAGTAAGAGTTGATCAGACCAGTGATGCTAAAAGCCTAATGAACGACGTTGTTAGGACTGCAATTGGTATAGCACAACCTGGCGATACTGTTTTGTTAGCCCCTGCATGCGCTTCGATGGATCAATTTGACTCCTATGTACAGCGAGGCCAATTTTTCGCACAGGCTGTTAAGGCTCAGGTTTAGCATGAGTACTAATGTAAATAGCAGTAAATACTCAAAGATTTTCACCCGACCAGAACTACCTTATTTTCTAATTATTTGGAGCACAATTTTTTTATGCGCCCTTGGCTTGACAATGGTTCTGTCGTCATCAACAGTTACATCATTACAAGAGAATGGTAATAGTTATTCTATATTCATTAGGCAATTTTTCTTTTTAATTATAGGTGCTGCTTTTGCATACTGGGCATTTAGAGTTCAGGGAAATGTTTGGCCAAGATTAGCAAAAGTTTCTCTAAGTATCTCAATCGTTATCCTGTTGCTACCTTTTATTCCTTCACTAGGAAAGAATATTAACGGAAATAGAAATTGGATTGAGATTGGGGGCTTCACCCTCCAGCCATCAGAATTTGCGAAATTTGGATTAATTCTTTGGTGTGCGTTTCAATTGCGAAAGATTGATGTAACTTCTGGGAAAAACCCTATTTTGCTTATTTTTCCAGGGTTAGTTGTAATTGAGATTCTAATTTTATCTGAACGTGATATGGGCACAGCCTTTTTAGTATTAATCATATTTGCAGGTATTTTGTTTATCTCTGGTGCACCAATTAAACACTTTATTGGTGTGATAACTTTGGCTGCAATAATTAGTGCGGTATTGATTTTCAGCAATAGCTATCGATTGAGCCGTTTCTCAGCACTATTTGATCCCTTTGATGAAAAGTATTATAAGTTTTCAGGCTGGCAACCAGCGCATAGCATTATGGGGTTGGCTAGTGGCGGGCTTTGGGGAAGTGGACTGGGTGCAAGTAAACAAAAGTGGGCCAATCTAGCTGAGGCTCATACAGATTTTATATTCTCTGTTATTGGCGAGGAGTTAGGTTTATTAGGAACACTTTTGGTTTTAGCCCTTTATGCGGTTCTAATTTATTCGATTTTGCGGGTAGCGATAAAAACCAAAGATGATTTTTCTAGATATGTCACGGCAGGTATTGCTTGTTGGCTGATTGCTCAAGTAGCGGTAAATATTGGCTCTGTAACTTCACTAATTCCAGTAATCGGTGTGACGCTCCCGTTTATCTCGTACGGAGGCTCATCTTTATTGGCAAATCTCATCGCTGTTGGCTATGTATTAGGTGTTGCTCGTAGAACACCAGAGATATCTGAGGGAATTAAGGCAAGTCGGATGAGAAAATTATCCCAATGATCCCCAAAATAGTATTTGCAGGCGGTGGTACTGCAGGTCATGTTGAACCAGCCCTTGCTGTAGCAAATTGGATTAAAGAGCAAAAGCCTGATTGGAAGTTGCAATTTGTTGGAACTAAAAATGGACTTGAAAATCAATTAGTCCCCCAAGCAGGATTTGAGTTAGTACATATTCCAAAAGTTTTGATGCCAAGGCAATTGACTCCGAGCACTTTTATTTGGCCAGTTAAGATGCTGCTAGCAACTTGGCAGGGTATTAAAATTTGTAAAAATGCAGATCTAATAATTGGTTTTGGTGGGTATGCATGCCCGCCAATTTATTTAGCAGCAGCAGTGTTACGAAAGCCAATTTTCATTCATGAAGCTAATGCTGTTCCTGGTTGGGCAAATAAATTTGGTGCCCCATTTGCAAAGCAAATATTTATTGCCTTTAGCCGCGCCGGATTAAAAGTTGGTAGGTGGCGTAGTGCCAAACTAAGTGGAATGCCGATACGAGCTGAAATTATTTCTACCACCAAACTTAAAGATGATGAGCTCTTAAGCAAACGAAATACTCAACTAGAAAAATGGCGCCTGTCATCAGATAAGCCAACAATTTTGGTCTTTGGTGGATCCCAAGGGTCAAGACATATTAATGAAGCAATTCTTCAATCCTTATCGGCTTTTACAGAGAAAGGTGTTCAAGTAGTTCATTCAGTTGGCCGAGATAATCCTCTGCCAACGCGCACTGAGAATTATTTACCACTTCCATACATAGAAGATATGTCATCTGCTTACCATGCGGTTGATCTTGTGATTGCCCGAAGTGGGGCATTGACCTGTGCTGAGTTAGCTGCAGTTAGAAAATATGCAGTGCTTATCCCACTTCCAATCGGAAATGGCGAACAATCAATGAATGCGCTGGATCTACAATCAGATGGCGCAGCGATAGTTATTGATGATAATAAGTTTAATTCAGGCTGGTTGCTAAGTAACTGGGATGAGATTTGGCGAAATGCCAAAGGGTATAAAGGATCACCGGTTGATCAATTATCAGCTAGTGAGATTATTGGAAAATCAGCAATTGAATTGATAAGTAGATGAGCGCTAAATCTGATTATTCTATAGTTGAACTAGCAAAACTTAAGATCCACTTTATTGGCATTGGTGGATCAGGCATGAGTGGGATTGCTCGAATTATGCTAGCTAAGGGTTTTACAGTTTCTGGCTCAGACAAAAATGATTCGCCGATGTTGACCTCACTTAAAGCACTTGGTGCATCAATACAAATTGGACATGCTGAAGAAAATTTAGCATCGGCACAGATTGTGATTATTTCAGCAGCTATTTCTGAAAGTAACCCAGAATTGATCGCAGCTAGAAAAGCAGGTATTCCAATAGTCGCCCGTGCGCAGGCCCTGGCTTGGTTAATGAGTGATTCAACATCAATTGCTATTGCTGGCACACATGGTAAGACAACTACAACCGCAATGTTGACTGTAGCGTTGCAAGCTGCTGGTGTAGATCCATCATTTGCTATCGGAGGAACTATTAATACTGCCGGAACAAATGCTCACAGTGGAAGTGGGTCAGTTTTTATCGCAGAGGCTGATGAATCAGATGGATCATTTTTAGCTTACAAGCCAACAGGGGCAATTATAACTAATGTTGAGTTAGATCATGTTGATCATTTTGCTAACGAAGAAGCAGTTTTTGAAGTTTTTGAGCAATTCATATCTTCAATCAAGGATAATGGATTTCTCGTTGCTTGTGGTGATGATTCTGGTGTTAAAAATCTACTTTCTCGTATTACGCGAAAGGACTTAAAAGTACTGCTGTATGGTGAGGAAGAAAGCAACGATTTTCGGATTGAGCGCATTCATCTTGCCCCTACTTCATCCAGCGCAGCACTATTAAGTACTGGTCGCAAGGTAGGGGAGTTGAATCTTTCAGTTGTTGGTAAGCACAACTTGTTAAATGCCCTCGCTGCTTTTGCTGCGGCAAGTATGTTGAAGGCACCTGAAGATAAATTACTTAGCGGGCTTAAAAGCTTTACTGGAACAAGACGTAGATTTGAATTAAAGGGAGAGGTATCTGGCATAAAGGTTATTGATGACTATGGACATCACCCGACAGAGATAATCGCAACTTTAACTGCAGCTAAAAATCTTGCACAAAGTGGCAGAGTCCTGGTTATTTTTCAACCACATCGTTACTCCCGTACAGCAGCATTTTCAAAACAATTTAGCGAGGCTCTTTCAAATGCAGATTATACGTTTTTACTTGAGGTCTATGCCGCGAGCGAGAATCCAATTGCTGGAGTTTCTTCATTAATGATTGCTCGCAATATGAGTAGTGATCAAGTTAAGTTTGAACCTTCTATGATCCAAGTTGTTTCTGAGATTGTACAAATGGCTAAGAGTGGGGATGTAATCATTACATTAGGAGCGGGGGATGTTAGTTCGCTAAGTGAACCAATTCTTCAAGCACTAACCGAACGCTAAATCTGATGGGTTTTAAACCAAGCAAGCGAGTAAAGAATTACTTTATTTCAACTCTAGTAATCCTGTTTATTTCTTGCTGCGCGTATTTGTTGGGTTGGTCCTCAGTTCTATCCGTCAAGGAAATCTCGTTCAATAATGCCGGAACCGAGCAGTTGATTTTAACTAACCTTTCTCGAAATGGAGTTGAGCCAAAAATTGGTGATCAATTGGCTAGGGTCGATACCCGTTCTATCAAACGATCGCTAAATCAACTAAGTTGGGTGTCTAGTAGCGATGTATCAATTGATTGGTTCAGCAAGAAGGTATCAATATCAATCATTGATCGAATAGCGATTGCAAAAGCTACTTCATCACAAAATAGTTTTGTAAATTTCGATAATGAGGGAAACATATTTACTCCGGTTTCACCATCACAGTTGTCTATTCAGGACAAATTGCCTCAGGTAGTCACAGATTTGAATAATAAGGATGATTTGGCTTCGGCAGCTATTTTATTGAGGCAAATACCCAGTAATCTGGGGTATCTAATTGATGAGCTTGAGTTAATATCGATCACAAAATCTGGTTACATTTGGATGAGTACTCGTATCAATGGAGGACTGGTAAGAATCAATTGGGGTCGGGCTAATGAGATTGAACAAAAATCAAAAGTCCTAGTAGCCCTGTTAAAACTGCCCGAAAATCAACAAATTAAGCAGGTAGATTTATCGCAACCAGATTCACCAATTGTCAGTTGATAGATCGAAAAACTGATTTAAAATCTGCATACTTTTTTTGAGAACTTTGACAAATTTGCCAAAAATATTTACTTGCTTTATATCGTGTCGGTGTTTGATTGAGTTGCCGGTAGTGCCTACTTTTACGTAATCGGAAAAGCTATAACTTTAACTCTCAAGTTGAGGGTTAGGGCTAGGGAAGAGGCGCAACGTGGCAACACCGCAAAATTATTTAGCTGTTATCAAAGTTGTTGGTATCGGCGGTGGCGGAGTTAATGCAGTTAACCGCATGATTGATGTTGGTTTAAAAGGTGTTGAATTTATTGCGATCAATACAGATGCACAAGCATTGTTAATGTCAGATGCAGATGTGAAATTAGATATTGGTAGAAAATTAACAAGAGGACTAGGTGCAGGAGCTGCGCCAGAAATTGGTCGACAAGCAGCACTTGATCATATTGATGAAATTGAAGAGGTACTTCGTGGCGCGGATATGGTTTTTGTTACCGCAGGTGAAGGTGGCGGAACTGGTACTGGTGGCGCTCCTATAGTTGCAAAAGTTGCAAAAGATCTTGGTGCATTAACCGTTGGTGTAGTTACAAAACCATTTACATTTGAAGGTAAGCGACGTACTGCCCAAGCAGAAGAAGGAATTGAAAATTTAAGAACTGAAGTTGATACATTAATTGTAATTCCAAATGATCGACTGTTAGCAATTTCAGATCGCTCTATTAGCGCTCTAGAAGCTTTTAGAACTGCTGATCAAGTTTTGTTATCTGGAGTACAGGGCATTACAGATTTGATTACTACACCGGGATTAATAAATCTAGATTTTGCTGATGTGAAAAGTGTTATGGCCGGAGCTGGTTCGGCATTAATGGGAATTGGTTCAGCAAGAGGTGAAGCAAGATCTATCCGTGCAGCAGAGTTAGCTATTTCAAGTCCACTTCTTGAGGCCTCAATTGACGGTGCTCATGGCGTTCTACTCTCAATTGCTGGCGGTTCTGATCTGGGCTTATTTGAAATATCTGAGGCAGCTGAGTTAGTTGCCCAATCTGCTCATCCAGATGCAAATATTATTTATGGAACTGTAATTGATGACGCCCTTGGCGATGAAGTGCGAGTTACTGTAATCGCGGCCGGATTCGATGGCGGACAACCCAAGCGAGTACTAATGCCGGTTATTAATGCTGCCACAATCAGTGGTGAAGCAGATCCAATTGCTGCAAATGATCCAATCGCTGTTGCACTTGATTTAAGTGTTGATGGTGCTGATCGTCCGCGCAAGAGAATCACTTTTGAAGAGCTAGTCGCAGAAGATGAGATCGATATCCCTGATTTCATGCGATAGTAAGTCAGATGGCACGTCTGCTTTTTACTTCACGAAATTTTGGCTCTCTAGATCATCCGAAAAACTCGGATAAGGCTATTAATCTATCTAGATTGATTGGCAACCAGCTTAACTTTATGAATCAATCACATGGTAATCAGATTGTGGTAATTACGAATAAATCTGAGGCAGATATAGCTGTATATGAATCAGATGGATTGGTTACCAACCAAGCCAATGTAGCCCTTGCGGTTCAAGTTGCCGATTGCATGCCACTTTTGTTACTTTCTAAAAATGTAGTTGCAGCAGTTCACGTTGGTCGAAAAGGTTTACTGAATCAAGTTGCGGTTAATGCCATAGTAGAGATGAAGAAACTAGGAGCAGAGCAGATCTCTGGGGTAGTTGGTCCACATATTTGCGGCAATTGTTACGAGGTTGATCCACAGATGTTTGCTGAAATTACGGAAGATTACCCAGCCACTGCTGGAAAAACTAATCACCTAAATCTTTTTGCTGGACTTGCCGATCAACTTAAGGGAATTGAGTTAAAAAATTTAGGAATTTGCACTAAGGAGAACGTAAATTACTTTTCACACCGTGCCTATGGTGAGGCAGGTCGACAGGTTGGGGTCATAAGTTTATGAGCCGAGCTATGGAATTAACCAATAATCTAGCCGAGGTTAATCAGCGGATAAATATCGCAGCCAAAAAAGCAAGCAGATCAGTTGATGAGATAACTTTAATTACGGTAACTAAAACATTTCCAACCTCAGATATTGAGAATCTTTATCAACTTGGGCTTCGTGACTTTGGTGAAAATCGTGATCAAGAGGCGAGCAAAAAAGTTACTAACCTACCTAAAGATATTAGATGGCATTTTCAAGGACAGATTCAAAGCAACAAATTGAAATCAATAACATCTTGGGCAAGTTGTATCCACTCGGTTGATCAGTTGCGTTACGCACAACTAATTTCACAGCTTATTGGGGATGCAAAAATGCCAATTTTTATTCAAGTCTCACTTGATAAAACTTCTAAAAATAGGGCAGGAGTAGAACCGGATGAGTTGATTAAAATGGCCACACAGGTATCTGAATTACCAGGGATATCAATGCAAGGCCTAATGGCTGTCGCACCATTAGATATGGCTGCCGAGCTGGCATTTGCCAACTTAGCAAAAATAAGGGAAGTTTTTTTGACCTCATTTCCTACTGCTAAATCCCTTTCAATTGGGATGAGCGGTGACTATGAAACAGCGATTGAGTATGGCGCGACACATATAAGAATTGGCAGTTCAATCCTCGGTAACAGAGCCTCCATCGCATAACCTTGACCTATGGCTAGTGCATTTAAGCGGGTTGCAGGTTACCTCGGCCTTATGGACGAGGAAGAGTTGGATCATGGAAATGACCAATTAACTGAACGCGCACCACGTTTAGTCCGGGCAAACTCAAAGCCAGTATCCAAATCTAATGTTGAGGTATTCCCACACGCTGATTCAAATAAAATTATGGATCATATTATTTCTTTAACACCAAGAACTTATAGTGAGGCTCGGTTGATTGGTGAGCATTACCGTGAAGGCAAGCCGGTGATAATGAATCTAAGCGATATGGAAGAGACAGAGCGTAAACGTTTAGTTGATTTTGCTTCTGGATTAGTTTTTGGCCATCATGGCAGTATTGAAAGAGTAACTCCAAAGGTATTTTTATTAACTCCACCAAATGTTTCAGTGAGTGTTGAAGATAAGAATTCAGCAGCGCAAGCAAGTTTTTTTAATCAGAGCTGATCAAACAATTTATAGATGGGCGCAATTACTAGCCTAATTTACTGGGCACTTAATCTTTTTTTGCTTTCTTTGATTGGACGATTGATTTTAGACTATATGCGAATTTTTTCACCAAACTGGCGCCCTACTGGTTTAGTTCTTGCGATTGCTGAATTGATTTACACCATAACTGACAAGCCATTAGCATTTGTCAGGCAATTTGTACCACCGCTAAGACTTGGTGGTGTAGCTCTGGATCTATCTTTTATAGTTGTATTTGTAGTTGTCCAGCTATTAATGCGTATTGTATTTATTCTTTAATTTAATTCTTATTCAATTCAAGCCATAAGCCAAGTTCATTACTAGTTGAGCTCTGCGAAACTACCCGATCCATCTTTGTAGCCAGAACTTCAGAACTGATCTCTGCTATCGCCGACAAGATGGCATCTGCCAACTCTGCTGGAGCATTCCAGTTAACAACAATTCGGTCACTGATATCTAAGCCAATATTTTTCCGCTCCTCTTGAATTGCACGGATAACTTCACGCACTAAACCAGCCCTAATTAAATCCGGGCTGAGCGTGAGGTCTAACGCCAAACTTTCACCAGCATGAGATGCAACTGACCAACCTGTTCGGGGTGTTTCAGTTATGACTAGATCTTCAATCTCAATTTCAATACTATTCTTTTCACCAGAAATTTCGACCTGTAGTGAAAACAATTTATTTTTTCTAAGCTCTTTAACCATGAGGGTCGCATCAGCGCTGGCAATTGCCTTTGATATCTCTTGAACATTGGCACCAAATTTTGTACCAAGTGTTCGAAAATTCGCTTTAACTGAAATATCAACCAAGTCCGATCCAGCAGCATGAATACCATCTAGGGCTAATATATTTAATTCTTCAGCAATGTGAGTTTTTATCTCCTCTGAGATTTGTTCCCAACCAGGCGCAGAAACTAGAGCACGAGAAAGCGGTTGGCGAATTTTTACCCCAGACTCCGCCCTTGCTGCTCGTCCTAGTTCAACAAGCCTGCGAGAAAGTGAAACAGCACTGGATAGGTTGCTATCAATCATCGAGCTATCAATTTTTGGGAAAGTAGCTAAATGGACAGATTCAACTTGAGATTCTTCTGCCTCTTTAACAAGAGTCTGCCATACATGTTCTGAGATAAATGGAACCATCGGTGCAAGTAAAAGAGTTAACTGCTTTAAGCAGAAGTAAAGTGTATTTAGTGCAACTAAATCACCATCCCAGAAGCGTCGTCTTGATCGGCGCACATACCAGTTAGACAGATCATCAATGAACTCGGCAAGTAGTGTTCCAGCCGTTTGAGAGTCAAAATTTTCAAGTGCTACATCCACACCACTGATTAGTTTATTGACCTCTGAAAGAATCCACCGATCCATTAAAGTTAGATCTTTAGGTAATGAAGTGACTTTAAAATCTGCAGCATTTGCATAAAGCGTGAAGAATGAGATGGTATTCCAATAGGTTAGTAATGTTTTTCTAACTACATCTGATATTGCATCGTGGCCAACTCTTCTAGCACTCCAAGGTGAACCAGCTGCCAACATGTACCAACGAACAGCATCTGCACCATGTTGATTCATGAGCGGCATTGGTTCAAGCACATTACCTAGGTGCTTGCTCATTTTTCTACCATCTTTATCTAAGATGTGACCCAAACATAAAACAGTTTTATATGAGGACTTATCAAAAACTAAGGTACCAATAGTCATTAATGTATAGAACCAGCCCCGAGTTTGATCAATCGCTTCACAAATAAAATCAGCAGGGTAAGCATCTTTAAAATCTTTTTCAGATCCGGATCGGTGCGGGTACCCCCATTGCGCGAATGGCATTGCCCCGGAGTCATACCAACAATCAATGACCTCTGGAATTCTTTCCATGGTTGCATCACATTTATCACATTTAAATTTAATGTCATCTACAAATGGTCGATGAGGATCCAATTTACTCAATTCTTTTCCAGCCAATTTACCTAACTCAGCCAAGGATCCAATACAGATCTCATGCTTATTTTCACATCGCCAGATTGGTAGTGGTGTGCCCCAATATCGATTACGTGAGACGGCCCAGTCGATGTTATTGTTTAACCAGTCACCATATCTGCCAGTTTTAATTGTCTCAGGGTGCCAATCAGTTTTTAAATTTTCCCTAAGCAGTTCTTCTTTGATCAAAGTAGTTTTGATATACCAGGAAGGTTGAGCGTAGTACATTAAAGCTGTATGACAACGCCAGCAATGTGGATATGAGTGTTCAAATTGCAGACTCTTAAACATTAAATTACGTGACTTAAGCTCCTTGATCAACGCCTTATCTGCATCTTTGAAAAATACTCCACCAACTAGAGGTACTTCCTTTTGAAAATGTCCATCTGGATTAATTGGGTTAACTACAGGCAAGTTGTATTTGCGACAAACCTCTAAATCATCAGCACCAAAAGCGGGGGACTGATGCACGAGCCCAGTTCCATCTTCTACTGTTACGTACTCTGCTAAAACCACATAGTGAGCATCATTAATCTCAATATAATCAAAAGGTCTTGAGTATTTGGTGTGCTCAAGTTCAGACCCTTTAAAAGTTGCAATTACTTTGCGCTCATCACCTAACACTGATGCTAGATCTGCAGCAACTACTAACCGCTCAGTTTTTTCTTCATTTACAATTTCAATTACTTGGTACTCAACCTTTGGATTTACTGCAACTGCCGTATTGGCAACTAAGGTCCAAGGAGTAGTAGTCCAGACTAAGAGTGAAGCTTTTAATTCAGATAACTTGCCAGAGGTTGCCGGAAACCTAACAAAAACTGAAGGATCTTTTATAGTTTCATACCCCTGTGCTAGTTCGTGATCGGACAAACCCGTTCCACATCTCGGACAATAAGGAGCAACGCGGTGATCTTGAACTAGCAAACCTTTATTCCATATTTGCTGCAGTGACCACCAGACACTTTCAATATATTCTGGCGACATAGTCCAATAGGCCTCATCAAAATCAACCCAGAAACCCATGCGTTTAGTCATATCTGTAAATTCACCAACATGTCGCTGTACAGATTCTCGACACTTATCATTGAAGGCAGCAACACCATACTTTTCAATATCTGCTTTACCTGTAAAGCCCAACTCTTTTTCAACCGCAATCTCAACTGGTAAGCCGTGGCAATCCCATCCGGCTTTTCTAATTACCTGCTTTCCTTTCATTGTTTGAAAGCGAGGAAATAAATCCTTGAAGACACGAGCTTCAATATGATGCGTTCCAGGTTTTCCATTAGCCGTTGGTGGCCCTTCATAAAAACTCCAACGTGGCGCGCCGTTGCGATTTGCAATTGATTTCTCAAATATATGATTTTGAGTCCAAAAATCCAAAATGTTAGATTCCATTTTTGGCAGATCTATTTGCGCGGATAAGCTCTTTATTCTGCGATTCTCGTTCATATCCACCCCGCATTCTAACGCGGGTTTGCTACCTTTTAATCGACTTCATTACGTATTGGGGTGGCGGTTGGTAATTAGTTCCGACAAGCCATAACCTTTGCCCCTCCAGGGGGTATCGTGGCCATTCGTAAGTTATTTAAAAAAACCGCAAAGAAAAGCAGTAAACCATCGGTAAAAAAGCCAGTTAAATCAGCGGCGAAAAAACCGGTGAAAAAAGCTGTTGCAAAAAAACCGATTGCTAAGAAAACTGCAAAGCGTTCGCCAAATATCGTCAAGCCAAAGCTAGCTAAAAAAGCTATTGGCAAGAAAGCTCCTGGAAAACCATTTCCGGCAAAGTTGCAAACCTCAACATCTGGGTCATCAACGACAATTTCAGTGACTTCAACAATGCCAAATGCAAATGCTGCTCCCATTATTGAGGAGCGTCGCTTAGTTATGCTGCCACCTCCAAAGCCTGTAATAAAGTCAAAAAAGGCAGCAGCACTCAAGCCAATTAAAAGTGCACCTGCGCCATTAGTAGTTCAGGCAAGTGAAATAGCATGGAATGCGACTGAGCTAAAAAGTATTAAGGCCGAATTATCTAAAGATTTAGTAAGGCTACGGAAAGAATTAGAAATTGCTGAAGCAGAAATGGAAGATTTGGTTGAAGCAGCAGGTGTAGGTGCTGGTGACGATCAAGCTGATGCTGGTGCTAAAACATTTGAGCGCGAGCATGAAATGTCGCTTGTTTACAATGCAAGGGATATGGTGCAGCAAACTGAACGGGCACTTGAGCGAATTGATAATAAGAGTTATGGCAAGTGCGAGGAGTGCAGCAACTTTGTTGGTAAAGCAAGATTGCAGGTTTTTCCAAGAGCAACACTATGTATGGTTTGTAAGCAGAAAGAGGAGAGACGCTGAACTACCTTCAGCGGAAGCAGTTAGCGGCCACCGCTTTATTAGTTTTTGCTGCAGATTACTTTACAAAGTTACTTGCGATTGAGCACTTATCAAATGAACCAAAGCAAATTATTGGCTCACTCTTGCAGCTTAGGTTAGCGTTTAACTCTGGAGCAGCATTTAGCCTTGCTTCAAGTGGCACAATATTTTTGTCTAGTTTTTCAATCATAATTACTGCAGTAATTTTTTACTTTGCTCGCAGCGTTAGATCTAAATGGTGGGCAATTGCTTTAGGACTGGCGTTAGGTGGAATTTTTGGCAATCTATCTGATCGTATTTTTCGCTCACCGGGGGGATTGCAGGGTGAGGTAGTAGATTGGATTCAGATACCCAAGTGGCCAATATTTAATCTTGCGGATATGGCAGTAGTCTGCGCTGCGATACTTATTACATTGTTAAGTTGGAAAAATACTCCATTCAATAAAGGCAAAGGTGAAGCATGAGTGAGAGAGAACGAAGAAGCCTTTCTATCCCAGAGGGATTAAATCAAGAGCGAGTAGATGCAGCCCTTTCGAGATTATTGGGATTGTCCAGAAATGTGATTGTGGGCTTGATAGAGGCAGAGGAAATATCAAAATTAGGAAAGATAGTTGGTAAATCTGATCGAGTAACAACGGGAGATCTAATCGAGATATTAATGCCTGCCGCAAAAAGAGAAGCTAAATTAACTGCTACACCAATAGATGGCCTTAAGGTTGTTTACGATGATGAGTACTTAATTGTTATTGATAAGCCAGTAGGTATTGCAGCTCATCCGAGTCCAGGTTGGCAAGGGGCAACAGTGGTGGGTGCAATATTTGCTGCCGGCTATCAACTTTCCACATCGGGTGCGGCCGAACGGCAAGGTGTGGTGCATAGATTAGATGTTGGAACATCGGGCTTGATGGTTGTCGCTAAAAATGAGATTGCTTACTCAAATTTAAAAGATCAGTTTAGGGATCGAACAGTTTCAAAGGTTTATCATGCTCTTGTCCAAGGACACATGGATCCAACTGTTGGGACAATTGATGCACCGATTGATCGCCATCCTCGTGAGGATTATCGTTTTGCGGTAGTTGCCAATGGAAAACCAAGCATCACGCACTATAAAACGTTAGAAGTTTTTCCAGCAGTAACTCTGCTTGAGATTGAGCTTGAAACAGGTCGGACACATCAGATTAGAGTTCATTTCTCAGCACTGCATCACCCATTAGTTGGTGATCTAACTTATGGCTCAGATCCAGCACTGGCCCAAAGGTTAAAGATAAGCAGGCCATGGCTTCATGCAAAACAACTTGGTTTTACCCACCCTGGCAGTGGTGAGCGTCTCTCCTTTAATTCTGAGTATCCAGAGGATCTGACACGCTCACTTACGCTCCTTTCAGATATTGCCCGCTAGTAATTAAGGTCAGTAGTAATCTCACCATCCATGCCTAACGAAACCAGCAACCAGAAGAACTCGGAAAATTTTGTGCACCTGCATGTGCACACGGAGTACTCAATGCTTGATGGAGCTGCAAAAATCTCTGAACTAGTTGCAGAGGTTGCCCGTCAGCAAATGCCAGCAATCGCCATGACAGATCACGGAAATGTATTCGGAGCATTTGAATTCCATAAAACCGCTAAAGCAGCAGGTGTTAAACCAATTATTGGAATTGAAGCTTATGTTGCACCAGAGTCAAGATTTGATAAGAGAAGAGTCAAATGGGCAGAAGGCGGGGAAGATGATGTCTCAGGCGGCGGTGCCTATACGCATATGACCTTGCTGGCAGAAAATAATGAAGGGCTATCAAATTTGTTTAAGCTCTCGTCATTAGCTTCCCTTGAAGGTTTTTACTATAAGCCAAGAGTAGATCGAGAGTTACTCGCAAAGTATTCAAAGGGGATTATTGGTACTACCGGTTGCGCAGGCGGCGAAATACAAACAAGGTTACGCATGGGTGGGTACAAAGAGGCGCTAAAAGCGGCTAGCGACTTAAGAGATATTTTCGGCCCAGATAATTTCTTTCTGGAAATTATGGATCACTCAATTGAGATCGAACAAAGAGGTTTTGCAGATTTGATAAAATTAGGTAAAGAACTAAACCTTCCCCAACTTGCTACAAATGACCTTCACTATACCCATCATGAAGATGCAGCAGCTCACGAGGTTTTACTTTGTATTCAATCCGGGTCAACTATTGCTGATCCAAAAAGATTTAAATTTGAGAACTCAGAGTTTTATCTAAAGAGCGCAAAGCAGATGCGTGAGTTGTTTAAAGATTTTCCAATAGCTTGCGATAACACCTTACTTATCGCTGAGCGATGTGACACAACTATGCGCGAAGGTGAGAATTTGCTACCAAGATTCCCAGTACCGCAAGGACAAACGGAAGATAGTTGGTTAATAAAATTGGCCAATGAAGGTTTAGTTGAAAAAATGGGTAATCAAGTACCACTGGAGTACCAAGAGCGACTCAACTTCGAGTTGGATGTAATGATAAAAATGGGTTTCCCCGGATACTTCTTAGTTGTTGCAGATCTTTGTGATCACGCTCGAAAAGTTGGAATTCGCGTTGGCCCAGGTCGTGGCTCTGCTGCCGGTTCACTAGTTTCATATGCTCTTGGCGTTACCGGCCTTGACCCAATTAAATTTAATTTATTGTTTGAGCGATTCTTAAACCCAGAGCGTATTTCAATGCCAGATATAGATTTAGATTTTGATGAGCGACGTAGATCAGAAATGATTGCATATGCAACGGCAAAATATGGAGATGATCGAGTTGCGCAGATAATTACCTATGGAACAATTAAGTCAAAGCAGGCAATTAAAGATTCAACTAGAGTTCTTGGTTACCCATATGCATTGGGTGAGAGATTGACTAAATCTCTTCCACCTTCAGTCATGGGCAAGGATATTTCACTTAGTGGAGTATTTGATATGGATGATGATCGCTACGGCGAAGCATCTGAATTTCGTAACCTATATGAGAGTGATTCTGATTCAAAAAAAATAGTAGATACCGCACTTGGAATTGAGGGATTAAAGCGACAATGGGGAGTTCATGCAGCTGGAGTAATTTTAAGTAAAGAACCGTTGCTAGATGTTATTCCAATCCATCGCAGAGATTCAGACGGTGCGATCATTACGCAGTTTGATATGGGAGCATGTGAAGCCACTGGATTATTAAAGATGGACTTCTTAGGGCTCCGGAACTTATCTGTTTTGGATGATTGTTTATTAAATATCGAGAAGAACTTAGGCAAGAAAGTGGTATTAGAAACCTTGCCTTTATCTGATAAGAAAACTTTTGAGTTGCTATCAAGAGGAGACACTCTAGGTGTATTTCAGTTAGATAGCGCGCCGATTAGGTCACTGCTGCGCTCTATGGCACCAGATAGCTTTGAGGACATTGCAGCCGTGATTGCACTTTATCGTCCAGGACCAATGGGTGAAGATTCACATAATAAGTACGCTGATTACAAAAATGGCCGCAAGGTTCCAGTTGCGATTCATCCTGAATTAGATAAACCATTAAATGAAATATTGAAAGATACATATGGATTAATTGTTTATCAGGAGCAGGTATTAGCGATTGCCCGCAAAGTAGCTGGTTTTACTTTAGGGCGAGCAGATTTGCTCCGTAAAGCTATGGGCAAAAAGGATAAGAAGATTTTGGACAAGGAAAAAGTTCATTTTGAAAGCGGAATGAAGGCGAATGGCTTTTCTGAGGATGCTGTAGAAAAATTATGGCAAACACTAATCCCATTCTCTGATTATGCATTCAATAGGGCTCATAGCGCCGGTTATGGCTTACTTTCATTTTGGACTGCATATCTGAAAGCTAACTATCCAGCAGAATATATGGCTGCGCTTCTAACTAGTGTTCGTGATGATAAAGATAAGAGTGCTCTCTACTTAAATGAGTGTCGCCGAATGGGAATTAAGGTTCTTCCACCTGATGTAAATGAATCAGATTCGGAGTACACACCAATTGGAAGTGATATTAGATTCGGCTTAACTGCTATAAGAAATGTTGGCGAAAATGTTGTTGCTTCAATAATCAACAATCGGAAGATAAAAGGGCGCTATGAAAATTTTGGAGATTTCTTATCAAAAGTTGACGCTATCGTATGCAATAAAAAGAGTATTGAATCATTGATTAAAGCTGGTGCATTTGATTCCTTAAGCCATTCCCGACGTGGTTTAATGATGGTGTTCCTAGAAGCTTTAGATGTTGTATCGGAAGCCAAGCGGGCAGAGTCAATTGGTCAGTTTGACTTATTTGGTGCGGCAAATGCCACTTCTAGCATCAATGGAGTTGTGCTTGAAATCCCAAATATTGAATGGGAAAAAATGATGTTGCTTGGGTACGAGAGGGAGATGTTAGGACTATATGTTTCAGACCACCCACTTCTAGGTGTCGAACATGTTTTACGTTCAGTGGCTGATTTTTCAATAAGCCAAATTCCTGAGGTCGCTCATGATCAAATAATTACTATTGGTGGTTTAATTACTCAAATACAACGTAAAGTTTCAAAGCAAGGAACACCTTGGGCGATTGTCACTGTTGAAGATTTAGAGGGAGCAGTTGATGTTTTATTTTTCTCTAATGCTTATGCAGCCCATGGCGTTAACTTAGTAGAGGATCGAATTGTTGCAATTCGTGGTCGAGTTGATAAACGAGAGGAACAGCCTAGAATTTCAGCCCTTGATTTAACCTTGCCCGATTTGAAGCAAGTACCAACTGGTCCATTAATTATTTCTATGGAGATGTCGCGCTGCACACCTCCAGTAATAGATCGAATGAATGAGATTTTGCGTTCACATCCAGGTGCAAGAGAGGTTCATCTGCGGCTAGTCGATGGCGAGAAAAAAACCGTTCTTAAATTAGATGAGGCTCTAAAAGTTACTTCATCGCCAAGTTTAAGTGCAGATCTAAAAACTGTACTAGGGCCAGATTGTCTAGTGTTTTAATGGGGTTAAAAAAGATTGATCTTCTGCCGGCAGTTGATATTAAGGATGGACTCGCAGTTAGGCTAAATAAATCAAATATAGATTCAATTAAGGATTACGGCCAACCATCTGAGGTAATAAATGATTTTATTGCAGCGGGGGCAAAATGGATTCACCTTGTTGATATAAATGCAGCATTTAGAAGCGGCAATAACCGGGAGATGATTAAAGAACTAATTAGAAAGATTCAAATACCAATCCAGCTTTCTGGCGGTATCGCTGATCAAGATGCTCTTGATTCTGCACTTTCTACAAGCGCTAAGCGAATAAATCTTGCAACGTCATCCCTATTAGATATTGAATGGGTTAAAAAAGTTCTTAGTGCTCATGGTGATCGCATCTCAGTTAGCTTAGATGTCAGTAATGAGGTATTGATTGCAAGAGGTAGCGGTGAAGTACTTGGAAATGTTTTTGATTTCTTATCGATACTAAATGATGTTGGATGTAAAAGGTATGTAGTCACTGACAATTCAGCAGATGGAGCACTAACTGGTCCAAACCTCAATTTGATTCAAAAGATTTTAGAACGAACAGATGCTTCTATTATTGCAAGCGGTGGGGTTGGAAAAATTTCAGACATTGATGATTTGCGACACTTAGGTGTAGAAGGTGTGATAGTTGGGCAGGCGCTATATGTCGGTGCGGTTGATTTAAATGCGGCACTCAAGGCTTGTTCTGAATAATCGGCGCAGGGTTCTGTTCAATTACGGCAGAATAGGCAAGTGGAAAAGGCATTGATCTCTCTTAACTCATTTCGTGAATATGCGAAAGAGTTTAATGTCATTCCAGTTGCCAGAAAGCTAAGTATAAAAAATCAGTCACCACTTTCAATTTATAATAAGTTAGCCTCACATAGGAGCGGAACATTTTTACTGGAGTCCGCAGAAGCTGGCGTTTGGTCCAGGTACTCATTCATTGGTGTCAACAGTGAAGCAACTCTTACTGAAGCAAATGGTTTAGCTATTTGGGAAGGGGTAATGCCTGCTGGTGCTCCGACTGGAATTGATCCATTATCGGCACTAAGAATTTCTACAAAACATTTACGATCCCCAAAACTTGATGGCTTGCCACCACTTACAGGCGGACTTGTTGGTTATTTGGGTTATGAAATTGTTCGCCGACTTGAGAAGTTACCAAATTTAGCTTTAAGTGATGTAGATATCCCAGAGATTGCGATGATGCTCACATCTGACTTGGCTGTTTATGATCATAAAGAAGGTGTTGTCACGTTAATTGCGAATGCAATCAATTGGGATGGAAGTCCTGATCGAGTGGACTTGGCGTATGAAAATGCCATTTTTAGATTAGATGAAATGGAACTAAATTTAAGCATTCCAGATCTTAATCTAACAAAAATTCCAGAGCGAGTTGTACCTGATTTTAGGCGTAATACAGATAATGAAAGTTATATAAGTAAAGTTGAACTAATTAAGGAAGAGATAAAATCTGGAGAAGCATTTCAAGTTGTTTTATCCCAGAGATTTTCTATGTCAGCTACAGCAGACCCTTTTGATCTTTATCGAGTGTTACGCGAGCAAAATCCCAGCCCTTATATGTATTTGTTTCGCTTCGCGAACGGATTATCAGTAGTTGGCTCAAGCCCGGAAGCATTGGTAAAAGTCACTGGTGACCAAGTGATGATTCATCCTATTGCTGGAACACGGGCAAGAAGTGAAGATATAGCAACTGATGAAAAGTCAGCTCAAGAATTGCTTCTGGATCCAAAAGAAAGAGCCGAACATTTAATGCTTGTTGATCTTGGTCGAAATGATTTGGGTAGAGTTTGCCAAGCCGGAACAGTTGAAGTCACTGAGTTTATGCAAATTGAACGATACTCACATGTTATGCATATTGTTTCGACAGTAGTTGGTAAATTAGCTACGAAAATACCACCAATCGAAGCTTTGTTTGCAGTATTTCCAGCGGGAACATTGTCTGGTGCGCCTAAGCCAAGGGCTATGGAGATTATCGAAGAGAATGAACCTACTAGACGTGGCATATATGGCGGGACAATTGGTTACTTAGATTTTACTGGAAATATAGACACATGCATTGCAATTAGAACTGCAGTTATTAAGGATGGAATTGCTTATGTACAAGCTGGAGCTGGGATTGTAGCTGACTCTAATCCAGTTTCTGAGAATCAAGAATGCTTAAATAAGGCGGCTGCAGTTCTGGGAGCTATAGCAACAGCAAATAGTATGGTGTCTTTATAATGAAATCATCTATTTTACTTAGTTTACTTTTTGTTGCGCTGCTGACATATTTATTGATTAAGTTCAATAAGCGAATAAATTCTAAAAAGTATTCACGCAAACCCTTAGATGCCTGGGGATCACTTTCAGAAGGGATTGACCCCACTGATGAGTGAATCAAATGTACTTTCAGCAATAATTGAAGGCGTACTTGAAGATGTCGAACGCCGTAAAGTGCCGATATCTCAACTTAGAGAGCAAATTGATGGAGCACCAGAACTTAGAAATGCCTATCAGGCACTTAATAAAGAAGGCATGCGGCTAATAGCAGAGGTTAAACGTTCCTCGCCAAGCAAGGGTGATCTATCTGTAATTGCAGATCCAGTTTCCCTTGCTTTGGACTACCAGAATGGCGGAGCTGATGTAATTAGTGTTCTTACTGAGGAGCGCAGATTTAAAGGTAAAATTTCTGATTTAACTACGATCAGATCAGCGATTAATTTACCAATTTTACGTAAAGATTTTATAGTTACAGAGTTTCAAGTTTTTGAATCTAGAATTATTGGTTCGGACTTAATACTGCTAATAGTGGCTGGGCTTTCAAAGTCACAGTTAGTTGATTTTTATCAATTAGCAGTTGAGTTAGGGATGGATGTTTTGGTTGAAGTACACGATTTAAAAGAAGCTGAGATTGCATTAGAAATTGGCTCAAAAATTATTGGTGTTAATAGTCGGAACTTAAAAACATTGGAGGTTGATGAAAGTAATTTTCAATTAATTTTGCCTCAACTCCCGCGATCTGTTTTAAAGGTGGCTGAATCGGGTATAAGTAGTCGTTCTCAGGTCCTATCCGTTCAAGAATTAGGCGCTAAGGCGGTGTTAATTGGAGAAGCTTTGGTTAAGGCGGGTAACCCAGTTCATACCGTAAAAGAACTTCTTAATCGGTAGAAATCTTATAAACTCTCACCATGGCTAGCGACAAGATAATTACCGGAATTGAGTCAACTTTACTTGGCCATTTTGGCCCGTATGGTGGAAGATTTGTTCCAGAAGCCTTAATTGCAGCATTGGATGAATTATCGGCTGCTCATATTTCTGCTCAATCTGATCCAAAGTTTCAATCAGAATTAGCTGAATTACATAGAACATACAC
>Ga0194060_10000801_pt1 | contig 22851 bp, 14 predicted proteins | sample SepL225m_MetaG_FD_163427 | JGI IMG/M metagenome (GOLD analysis project Ga0194060, IMG submission 163427) | Anoxic zone freshwater microbial communities from boreal shield lake in IISD Experimental Lakes Area, Ontario, Canada - Sep2016-L222-5m | ecosystem: Environmental > Aquatic > Freshwater >... | reverse complement strand
TCAAAGAATACACTCAGAGAGTCAAAGAATACACTAAAAGAGTCAAAGAATACACTAAAAGAGTCAAAGAATACACTAAAAGAGTCAAAGAATACACTCAGAGAGTCAAAGAATACACTCAGAGAGTCAAAGAATACACTCAGAGAGTCAAAGAATACACTCAGAGAGTCAAAGAATACACTCAGAGAGTCAAAGAATACACTCAGAGAGTCAAAGAATACACTCAGAGAGTCAAAGAATACACTAAAAGAGTCAAAGAATACACTCAGAGAGTCAAAGAATACACTCAGAGAGTCAAAGAATACACTCAGAGAGTCAAAGAATACACTCAGAGAGTCAAAGAATACACTAAAAGAGTCAAAGAATACACTAAAAGAGTCAAAGAATACACTAAAAGAGTCAAAGAATACACTCAGAGAGTCAAAGAATACACTCAGAGAGTATTCTTTGACTCTTTTAGTGTATTTCCCGGAGTTTTTTAAGCAAACTGCTGATTCCGCATCATGGCATCCTGATTGAACCCAGGTTAATCTGGATAAAAAGTTGAATTTATAACAGTTGCATCCGAATAAGTCCCATTGCTTTTATTTAAGCTCCACAATCGTAATACCATCCCCGCCATGCTCTATACCGGCAAAATAGAAATTTTTAACATTCTCATGCCTGGAAAGAATATCCTTTACAACCTTCTTTAATACTCCCGTTCCTTTTCCATGTAATATTTCTACCCTTGCCAGTCCCGCCTGATTCGCATTATCTAAAAACTTAGTAACTTCAAATTCACTTTCCTCAGCACGCCTGCCTCTGATATCAATCATATAATCTGCGTTAGTCATGAACTGATTTCTATAATCATTCACCTCTTCAGCATCTTTTTCCTTTGCCGGCAAAATATCTGATATCTTTAATTGTAGCTTAATATTGCCGACAAGCACCGTTACCTTATTCTTCTCATGATCAATCTCTGTAATTTTCCCTGAAGTCGGGGAATTCTTTAATGTCGCATAATCACCCGCCGAAAATACAAAATTTTTATCGACTGAATCAACAGGCTTTTCTGATTTTAGAACTTTGCTGGATTTCTTTAAAACTTCAATCTCTTGTTTAACCGCTTTAATAACCTCACTGCTGGCATTGGATTCTCTGATAGTCTTTATGGACTGCTCAATTTTCTTGTTCACATTTTTAAGATAATCTTCTGCTTCAGACTTAGCCTTAAAGATTATTTCCTTTTTATGTAACTCAAGATTTTCAATATTATTCTGATAAAGTCTGGAAAGACCTTTTAATCTGACATTCTCAATCTCAGAAGTTTTAAGTTTTTGCTCAAGAATTTTTGAACGATTCTCAAGTTGAATAAGAAAATCCTCTACTCTCATCTTATCCGTATCAAGATAACTTTTAGCAAGTCCAAGAAAATTCTTATCAAGCCCGATTCTTTCAGCTACTTCAAAAGCATAACTTGAACCCGGTACTCCCTGTTTGAATAAATAAGTCGGAGCAAGCTGTTCGGTATCAAATTCCATTGAAGCATTCTCAAAGCCTTCCATTTCATTTGCAAATATCTTTAGACTTCCGTGATGAGTAGTCGCAAGTACAAGCGATTTCCTTTTCTGCAAAGTTATCAGCGTTGACATTGCAAGCGCAGCTCCCTCAGCCGGATCAGTACCTGTTCCAATTTCATCAAGTAGCACAAGAGATGATTCCCCCGCATTATGAAGTATTCGTTTGATATTTGACAGATGAGAACTGAATGTGCTCAGGTCATCTTCAATTGACTGCTGGTCGCCAATGTCAATTAGTATATCGTCTATAAAATGAATATTGCTGTCGGGACTTGCAGGAATATGTAGCCCCGATAAAGCCATCAGAACAAGCATACCGGCAGTCTTAAGTACAACCGTTTTGCCGCCTGCATTTGGACCGGTAATAAGAATAACATTGTTTGATTCAATGCTAAGATTAAGCGAAACAGTTTTGCTGTGTCCGAGCTTCCTGATTAAAAGCGGATGCCTTGCGTCAAACAGCCTTACGGGTAAATTCTTATCTATACCTGGGAATGAGCCAATTATTTCAAGCGAATATTTTGCTCTTGCAAATATGCTGTCAAGATATGATATCGCGGCAAGAGACCGCTTAAGCTCCTCACCTGCCTCTCCGATTTTTTTTGTAAGCTCTCTAAGTATTCTTTCGATTTCGCGTTTCTCGGCGAAGTTTAGCGATAGAATATCATTATTAAGCTCAAGCGTTTCTTCCGGTTCTATATATACCGTCTGCCCGCTTGAAGATTCAGAATGAACAAAACCCCGCACGCGCTTTTTATGTTCAGCTTTAACCGGCACAACCATACGTCCATCGCGCTGCGTTATATATTCATCACGCGTCAGATATGAGTCGGTCAGGCTCTTAAGTATTTTGTTTATTACCTTGCCTAATGTCTCTTCGGTTCGCTTAATATCCTCACGAATTTCTCTAAGCTTTGGACTGGCACTATCCCGCACTTCTCCTTTTTCATCAATTATTTTTTCTATATGCTGTTCGAGCGCTTTATTTACAAACAGTCTGCTCAGAAAAGTATTCGATATAGTTTTTAGTTCAGGCTCAAACTTCAGGAACTGATACATCCTTCTTGAAGTAACAGCAAGCGAATATATATCAAGTATAACTTTTTTATCAAGTACCGAACCTTCTACTGAGCTGTTTGAGAGGTCATAATTTAAGTCGGGCAGATATATAAATGGAGGGATATCATTTTTAACTAATATTTTTTTTGCTTCAGTAACATAACCGCCTTCAGTTGAAGCCATAAGAGCATCAGGCGCAGGCGATAATTGCAGTATTTCATTTTTCCCCGGCTCCGTTAAAGCATATTTTGAAACGAATTGTAATACCTTTCCAAATTCAAGTTTTTCTAATACGTTTGAGCTTATCATTTATCCTTACTCATTGGATACCTGCGGGTTCTTTATTTTTTTCCGTTTCGCTTTTACTGCTTTGCTCTCCGTCCTTGCGGAAGTATCTGTCTTTTTCTCGCTGTCAGTAATAACTGTTCTTGACTTATCCTTATTTTCAATATATTCTTTAACAAAATCAGTTCCGCCAATCATAAAATCTATTGTTTCGGGCATGACCCTGAACACCGGAGTATAAAGAAATGACCGGGCGACCGTTTCCGGTTTAGGTACCTGAAAGATGTGAAGAAACAAAAAGAAACCGCTGCTAAGAAATAGTATCTGTAATATGCCGGTAAGTCCGCCTAATACCTGATTTGCAAACCCGATAACCTTATCATGCGGATTAATCAGTCTTTTAAGAATGGACGTTGCCGAAATAACAAGAATAAAAATAATAACTCCTGCAACTATTTCAGCAAGGTATTCCTCATGATCCAACAATGGAGAAATAAACCTGCCAAATTTGCCGGAAAGTTTTACAGCGAGAAATATTCCAAGGAATATTCCGCCCAGACCTATAATCTTTCTTATAAGACCATCTTTATAGCCAAAAATGAAACCGGCTACAATAATTCCGATGATTATATAATCTAAGTAATTCACTAATCACCCAGAATTTTTTCAACAATAGATTTAACTAATTTGCCATCGGCTTTTCCTTTAAGCTCTTTCATTGCGGCGGGCATCAGCTTAGCAAAATCAGCCTTTGACCGCGCTCCTGTTTCAACGGCTATCTGCCTGATCTTTTCAGTAATTTCCTCCTCAGTAAGTTGCTTTGGAAGATACTCTAAAATAATATTCATCTCGGCTTCTTCCTTATCTGCAAGATCATCGCGCTTCGCGTTACGGTACTGTTCAATCGAATCCTTTCTTTTCTTTACCGCCGAACTAAGCATACGTATCTCTTCTTCCCCGTTAAGTTCTTTGCCAACACCGCTTTTTTCAAATTCCAGAATAAGCGCTCTGATTGATCTTACAGTTTCAAGTCTGAGCTTGTCACCCGATTTCATAGCAACTTTCAAATCTTCATTAATCTTTTCTTTCAGGTTCATTATGTTTCTCCCAATTTATATTTAAACTATCGCGCTTCACCGGACTATGACGTTCTATATATATATATCACGAAAATAAAGACTCAATATATAGAATATTTGTTTCTGCTCAAAAATGTATAGCGATTCTGTCTTATAACCATAATTTTACCCGCGTTCTATTGCCCTGTAATTACTTCTTTCCCAGCCAGACTTCCGGGTTCTGATTTCTCCGTTCATCCCAGACTTCAAAATGAAGTATGCTCCCCTCTAAGCTCTCGCCTACTTTACCGATCGAGGCACCCGATAATATCTTTGAACCTTCGCTTACATAAATTTCACCGAGGTGTCCGTAAACTGTACGCAGGTTATTTTTATGCGATATGATAAGAATACTGCCATAGCCTGGCAGCCAGTTTACCGTTGAAACTATTCCTTCTGCCGCCGCCTTTACGCCAGCATCGTTATTTGTCCTGATATCTATTCCATAATTAAGCGTAACAGTATTAAGCTTTGCATTGCGGTTTTCGCCAAACTTGCGGATTACTTTCCCATTATCTACCGGCCAGCGCAGTACCCCGTGTCTTATGCTCAGCGACTCAAGTATTTCCTTCGGCTTTGTTTCCTCAGAAACAGACTCTGTCTCTTTTCTAATGATGTCAGACTTCTTATTCATGACAACTGCTTTCTGATTTTTAGCGTTTTCTTCCTGTATGCGTCTGGCTTTTTCCTTCCTTCTGTCTTCTTCTATGAGGCGCGCAATCCAGTTTCTTATTTCACCTTCAGAACGTTTCTTTAGCTCAAGTTCTTTTTTTAGAGAAGCTTTATCATTTCGGAGCAAACCAAGTATCTTTTTGCGTTCGGCTAGTTTCGCCTGAAGTATCTTTTCCTCATCCCGTTTCTCTTCGCCAATTAAATGCTTTTCATCTTTTTTATCTATAAGGTAAGTCTGGAGACGGCTTAATTCGGTTTCATTCTTTTTGAGTTCACCAATATCTCTTTGACGGCGCACGGAAAGTCTCTGCAAATATTTATAGCGAATCAGCGCCTTGTTTATCGAACCCGCATCTAAAATAGCCTTGAGATCATCATTGCGCCCGTATTTATACAAATAAATAATATACCTTGTGTAATTATCTTTCAGCTTCCTGATGACCGTCTCAATATCCGTAATCTTAACTTCGGTAAGCTTAATCTCTTCCTGCATTACAGTCTCTTCAGCACCGATTGAGTTAATCATTTTGTTCAGGATAAGATTCTGCCTGTTGTAGTTCTCAATCAGTTCAATGGATTTTTTCTCTACTCTCACCTTAGCTTTAAATTCCGACTCAAGTTGCCTTATCTCATTTTTTAATTCCGTAAGTTCCGACTTCTTATCATTTATCTTTGATGTCTGTTGCGCACATATTATGTCAGGATTTATCAACAGGATAAACAGAACAAACCTGCCCGCACTCTTTCCGGAGATAATCATATTTCAGTAATCGGACTATAATGATCTACCATTCAACTACCTGAACATCTTCAGGAATACTCATGCTTACCCTGATATTCTGCTTGTTGACTTCAATTTTCCTGTACTCAATCTTCATGCTCTGTTTATCATTTTTCAACTGAACATCTGTCGAATAAGGAATAGAAACGCCCCCCTGCACTTTAAACTTAGTATAACCAATTTGTATTAACAGCTTATCAGTTGAACTGATAAGCTGATAATCCGTTATTACCAGGTCGCGGATACCAATGGTAAATTTATTCATCTGCCCGCTGATGGCATCAATATATGTAAGCACATATTTATCATAAACAATCTCATAGTTATCAGGCTCCTGGGAAAGCCTCTGAGTAAGGTTAACCGCACCGGTAAATGCATCCATGAGATCATCGAAGGAAAGGTTAATCTTGAAAATTTTCTTGAGAACATCGCTGTTGCTTTTGCCTTTATAGACAACGTTGTTCATTATATCATAAAAAGAAAAATTACTATTTGTTACTAAAACCTGAGCCAGATCAATCCCGAACGGACCATAGATTTCGATATAAACCGAATCAGGCTTCTGCAATGCTACTTTAAAGCTTACCGTAGTATTTAATTGTTCAGTATTAATGACAAGGCTTCCGGAACCTTCAAAATTTTTTACCTTGCGCCTGTTAGCTTCAAGCTTTTTTATCAGTCTGTCCGAAGGCAGAGGCTCTCCCATTTCAGCAGACTTAGAAGGAACACAGCCGGTATAAAGAAGCGGAAAAAATATGAGGTTTAATAAAAGTAATACAATGACAGTCTTTTTCACAATTCTCCCTTTTCAATCTTTGTTTTTAATTCAGGATTATCCGCATTAAGCAAAAAAGCTTTCTGCCACATTTCAACAGCGGCAGTTTTGTCTCCTTTCTTATAAAGAATATCGCCAAGATGCTCAATGAGTGTTGGATTATTCTCATCCCTGGCTATTGCTTTCCGCACAAACTCCTCAGCTTTTACATAATCACCAGTTTTATAGCAGACCCAGCCAAAAGTATCGAGATAAGAAGAATTGTCCGGAGCTTTTGAAACGGCTGTCTCAATCATTTTGTACGCTTCATCAAGTTTTACTCCACGCTCGGCAAGCGAGTACGCATAGTTATTCAGAAGCAGACTATTATTTACATCGTTCTTTAATGCCTCTGTATAGGCACTGTCGCATTCTGTCCATTTTTTTTGCGCATTGTAAATAAGTCCCAGCGTGCCAAGCAGATCGGCATTCTTAGGCTCAATTGAAAGCGCCCGCCTGAGATAATTAACCGCCTCGTCCGGTTGTTTTTCCTGACTAAGCACATAGCTGTAAGCAGAAAGCGCTGTAATATCTTTTGGCTCCAGTTCAACCGCCTTATTAAGATAAGGCATCGCCTGCCGGAATTGGTTTAACTGCGAAAATGATAAGCCAAGAAGAAGAGCAATTGAAAAATTATCTGAAAAGAGTTGCGAAGCTTCCAACAAAACAGAAGACGCTTCCTGATATTTTTTTTTGTCAAAATAAAGTCCGCCTAAACGAGCCCACGCATCTGCATTCCAGCGGGCAAGTTCTGTAACTATCTCAAAATTTTTTATCGCCACCGGGTCATCTTTCTCCATCAGGGCTATTTCACCTAATGCCATCTTAACCTTCCAGTCAGCTGAATCTTTGTCCATTTCCTGAAAAAGATTCTTAGCAACAGACAATAATGCTGAATCCTTCCTGGACTGATTAATATATATGACTCCAATCTTAATTTTAATATCCGAAGTTATTTTGGGATGACCCAGCAAAAGAGTAAACTGCCTGTCTGCTTCTTCCCAGTTATCCTGCTGTAAATAAAGTTTTCCCTTCATCTCAGTCAATGATAAATCGTCCGGATAAATAGCCATAGCATTATTAAGCTTTATAAGAGCGATATCATATTTCTTAGCTTTCGTATATATATCAATCAGTAGTTTCTCTATGGCAGGATTCGAAGGTTCAAGAGAGGAAAGTTTCTCTGCAAAGCTTATGGCTTCATCAATATGACCGAGATTTTCTTCTATCTCGGCAATACGCCAAAGTATATCCGGTACTGGTCCAATGTTTTCATAAAATTTTTTATATACATTCAGAGCTTCCAAAAATCCGGATTGTTCGATGAGTATCGAAGCAAGATTATAATATGCGTTTGCGCTGGCTGAGTCAAGTCTTATAATCTTTTCATAGAAAATAGCCGCTGAATCTGACTGATGGACGTTTAAGTATATCCCCGCCAGCAAATAAAGATAATCTGTATTTGAACTGTCAAGCATTACAGCATTTTTTGAATTTGAAAGAGCGTGGGAAAGTTTATTTAACTGCAGGTAATTCTTCCCAAGCGAATAATATATTCCTGCCCTGGGGTCAAGCCTTAGCGCATCCTGATATTCAAGTATCGCCGAGGCATACTCTCCTTTGGCTTCGGCAACGCTCCCCTGCACGAAATATTCCATCGCTTCTTTTATTATTTTTTCATTTCCCGGAGAGTCGCCATTTGGCTGAACGATTCTCTGCGCCTCACCTGAAGAACATCTAAGAAAAAGAAAGGAAAGAATTGATATTATAATTGTCTTTTTTAACATATATCCTGTTTTTTTTGATTTAAATTACGGAAAAATTCCAAGAGAGAATATAGAATTATGGTTTTGAGATAAATTTAACTTAGTTAAATCATGTTACACAAAGATTCCCTTGTAAATTTCTCATTGTGAGACAAAATAATCTATTGTTTGTCGTCATTTCTCATTGAAGAGAATCATAATCCATTGCACGCCGTCATTTTCCATTGAATGAAATTATAATCCATTGCACGCCATTATTTCTCATTGAAGAGAATTATAACCCATAGTTTAAGATGAAATGATCAACTATACTATCATTAGTCTATTTTATGCAAAGAACAGACGCAGTTGCAATAATTGCTGTTTCCGCCCTGAGACGGTTAGGAGTCAGAAAATATCGGGAGTTATTTTCCACAAGGTTAATTTCTGATTGTTCAAGCCCGCCTTCGGGACCGAAAATAAGGCATGATTTTATACCAGGATCAATGGAGAACTCTGTGAATTTCTTGTCTGAGTTTTGTTCAAAAATGATTTTCACCCCGTCTCTTTTTACAATATCATTGACAGAGTCTGAAAATTCAAGCTTTGGGAGATAGCTTCTTATACATTGCTTCATCGAGCTGAGAAGAATTTTATTCCACCTCTCAGCCTTATTCCCTTTGGATACCCCCCGTCTGGCATCGAATATAATAAAATTTGTCAGTCCGAGTTCTACGCATTTTTCAAGGGCAAATTCAAATCTGTCTATGCTTTTTAACTTCGGAATACAGAACCAGACATTCTCAAATTTATTTTCGTAAGTTAATTTATCCTCAATTGATGCTCTTAAGCTGTTTTTTGATATTTCCAATATGTTGCATTTATAAATATTCCCGCAGCCATCGGTTACAAATAATCTGTCTCCAGCCACATGACGCATTACGCGCGTTATATGGCTATGCTCCTGACCGTCCAAGTTTAATTCAGCGCCGATGATTTGCTCTTTTGGCGCATAATACAGCTCAATATTAGAAAGAAAACCCAAGCCCAAATAGAAATTCCTTATGTTGATATTCATCGAACGCAAGCTCGCACCTTAAAATATTATATGGCAGTAATAATATAATAATACCAATGCCGTAACCTGAATAAAAATTCTTGGATATTAAAGCCTCGTTTTTTAGCTGAACACAGCCCGCATCAGTAAAAAAATATGGATATATGCCAATCCGGCAGCTTGTCAGTTTTTGGGGCAGAGGAGGAATATCAATACTTAAATCCCACTCACTTAGAAGCGGATATTTAATTTCAAATGAAGCGATGTATGAATAATTGCCTTCCTTGATTTCATTGGAATGCCCTCTGACTTTTTCGCTGAATCCTAAAAAGGAATGGTCATAAAAAGGGACATTACCAAAACTCAGTCTCGAAGCAAAGCGCCACTTTGCGGACAGTTCGCCAATAAGCTTTATATATTGTCTGTAGTCCGCTGAAAGAATGGAATAATTAATTTTATTTATTCCAAAGCCTTTATATAAATAACTGATTCCGGCAGATAAGCCCGAATCAGGAAATTGCCTAAGATCGCGCGTATCCAATGAATAACTTAGCTGCACATTTGGCACGCGGTCAATCCTTCCCTCTGAGGCAGAAATACCGGAGATATGACGCGGCGTTTCGATATAATCGTATCCTGTCAGAAGTCCGGCACTATTAAAAAGATTAAATCTTTTTACAAAACTTATATTACCTGAAATAACTTTGTTGCTAAACTTTTCACCATAAAGTTCTAAATCCCGCCTGCTTATATTTTCGGCTCTGAGATAGCTAAGCTCTGTTGAAAAAGAAATTTTCTGTTCCGCAAATAAGTATGGGCAGAAGTATGACAACTTAAAATTTGGGTCATATCCAAATCCCGCCCTGGCACGCAGAGTCTCATTGCGTCCCCTGAAATTATTGTATTGCGCATTTAGTCCGTATGTCGCCATGTTAAGGGAATTACCCATTATCTCAAAGAAAGGAATTGGCCAGATATACCAGCTTTCCTTAACGTCAATAAAAATTGTATTTCGGTTGTTTATTGTTTCCAGCCGGAGTTTTACACTTGTAAACAGAGACAGACTGTAGATTCTCTCACGGTTGTATTTTAGTTGTTCCACAGTAATAATATCGCCGGCTTTGAAAGTCAGCTCACGGAGAATTATATCATTCTCGGTCAGTTCATTTCCTTTGATGATGATTGTATCAATGGACGTAATCATATCTCCGGCATAAGAAATATTAGATGAAAGACTATCCTTCTCCATAGCCAGACATAAAAATGAAGAACAATGAACAAATATGACAATGCAGACTGTCCGCATATTAAACCTCACGATAATGTTTTGATAAAAAAACAGGTACAGTATAATTGCTGCTGTACCGATAATTAAATACTAATCACAAAGACTCAGGATACAGTTTCAGCTGCATAAGAGCTTATTGGTTCACACGTACAAACCAAGTTCCTGTCTCCGTAAGCATTGTTCACTCTGCCAACGCTCGGCCAGAACTTATTTTCAATCGTCCATGCAGACGGGAAAACCGCTCTTTCTCTTGAAAATGGATGATTCCATTCTGTTGCAGTTGCCACTCTTGCTGTAAAGGGAGCATTTTTCAGCACGTTATCCTGCATGTCAGCAACCCGCTCTTCTATTTCCCTGATTTCCTGACGAATAAGTATCATAGCCTCGCAGAAGCGGTCGAGTTCAGTCTTTGATTCGCTTTCGGTAGGCTCTATCATCAGCGTACCTGCCACAGGAAATGAAACCGTCGGAGCATGAAAGCCATAATCCATAAGACGTTTTGCTATATCTTCAACCTCAATATTGGCTGAAGTCTTGAACTGGCGCATATCGAACATTAGTTCGTGAGCTACCCTGCCTTTTTTATTTGTATATAAAACCCTGTAATGCGGTTCAAGCTTTGCCTTAATATAGTTTGCGTTAAGTATTGCGACTTCGGTAGCACGCTTTAACCCTTCAGCACCCATCATTTGAATGTAGGCATACGAAATAACAAGAACATTAGCACTGCCCCAGGGAGCAGCTGATACAGCATGAATACCATCTTCGCCACCAACTTTAACAACAGCATGACCAGGCAAATAAGGCACAAGTTTTTCATTCACAGCGACAGGCCCCACGCCCGGTCCGCCACCGCCGTGAGGAATTGCAAATGTCTTGTGAAGATTTAAATGACAGACATCCGCGCCGATTCTCTTTGGACTTGTAAGACCAACCTGCGCATTCATGTTTGCCCCATCCATATAAACAAGCCCGCCATTTGCGTGAATTTCCTGGCAGATTTCCATAATATCCTCCTCGAACACGCCGTGCGTTGAAGGATATGTAACCATAAGCGTCGCAAGATTCTCCCTGTTAGCTTCGGCTTTCATCTTCAAATCTTCAATATCAATATTGCCCTGAACATCACAGGCAGTTACTATGACCTTCATACCCGCCATTACAGCACTTGCAGGATTTGTACCGTGCGCCGAAGAAGGAATTAGAACCACATTCCTGTTTGCATTGCCATTAGCTATATGATACTGACGGATAACCATTAGTCCGGCATATTCCCCCTGCGCACCTGAATTCGGCTGCATTGAAACGGCAGCGAATCCTGTAATTTCTGCGAGAGCTTTTTCCAGTTCCGATATAAGAAGAGAATAACCTTCCGCCTGTTCCGCCGGTACAAACGGATGGAGCGAAGAAAATTCGTCCCATGTTATTCCCAGCATTTCCGCGGCAGCGTTTAATTTCATTGTGCAGGAACCGAGAGGTATCATTGACGTTGTCAGCGAAAGGTCCTTCTTTTCAAGCGCTTTAATGTAACGAAGCATTTCGTGCTCGGACTGATAAGAATTAAATACTTTCGCAGTCAGGCAGGGAGTGACGCGCTTCAGCGACTGCGGAATCGTATCCTGCAATTCTTCAGAAAGCAGTTCAATAGAAGGAACCGGCTTCCCCGCCGAATCAGCAAATATTTCTAAAATCGTTTTTACATCTTCAGGTTCGACAGTTTCATCGAGAGAGATGCCAATCGCACCATTCTTGTCTGAATAATTAAAATTAACACCTGAAGCAAGAGCAAGAGTTTTTATCTTTTCTCTTATTTCTGCGCCGGGTTCGATATTTAATGTATCAAAGAAAAATTCATTTGTCTGATTGTACCCAAGATTATTTAATCCCAGATTAAGCAAAGAAGCAAGGCTGTGCACTCTCTCCGCAATCGCCTTAATGCCTTTAGACCCATGATAAACCGCATACATACCAGCCATGATTGCAAGCAATACCTGAGACGTGCAAATGTTGCTTGTTGCCTTCTCGCGTCTGATATGCTGTTCGCGCGTTTGCAGAGCCATACGGTATGCCCTGTTTCCGTTTGAATCAACTGACTGACCGATTATTCTGCCCGGCATGACGCGCTTAAAATTATCTTTACATGCAAAATATGCCGCGTGCGGACCACCGTAGCCCATCGGCACGCCGAAACGCTGAGAACTGCCAACGACTACGTCCGCGCCAAATTCTCCCGGAGGCGTAAGAATCGCAAGGCTTAACAGATCAGCTGCCACAACCGTAAAAATTTGATTATCGCAGGCTTTCTGAATAAGCTGACGATAATCATAAACTCCCCCTTTAGCAACCGGATATTGAAGAAGCATTCCGAAAAGGCTGTCGTTTAAATCAACTGTGCGATGATCACCTGTTACAAGCTCAATATTTAACGGACTGGCTCTTGTTTTAAGCACATCGATAGTCTGCGGAAGAACACCGTCAGAGACAAAGAATTTATGAGCTTCTTTTCTTTTCCTTGCCGAATGTAGCATTATCATAGCCTCCGCCGCTGAAGTTGCCTCGTCAAGCAATGAAGCATTAGCAATCGGAAGCCCCGTCATATCAGCGATTAACGTCTGGAAATTGATGAGCGCTTCAAGTCTGCCCTGTGATATTTCAGCCTGATAAGGAGTATATTGCGTGTACCAGCCCGGATTCTCAAGTATATTTCTCTGAATTACAGCAGGCAGAACTGCGCCATAATATCCCATGCCAATATAGGACTTAAATAATTTATTCTTTGCCGCAATGGTCTTTAATTTTTTCAAAAACTGGTACTCGGTTAGCGGCGCACTCATGGATAATTCATCTTCAAGCCTGATTTTGGGGGGCACGGTTGAATTAATCAGCTCATCGAGGCTGTCCACGCCTATTGCCGCAAGCATTTCTTTAATTTCATAGCTGTCCGGACCAATATGTCTGTCCACAAACTTATCGGTAAATTCAAAATTTTTCATAATAAATAAGTCTCTTAAATGTTTCGAATGATATCCTGGATTGATTGTAAAGCAATAACAATTATCATGAGGGATTATGCTTTTAACGTTAACTTTATTGATACAAATATAAGAAAACTTCTTGAAATCATGCTCAAATAAATTTCTCCCGTTAGTCTAAGCTTAGCTATGAACCAGAACTTAGCTCTGAGCCAGGTTTATCCGGATATAAAATAAACCAGTCAGAAAAGAAGTTATGATTTTTTTAGTAATGAGAGGGATTGATAGAACAATAAGACTAATCTCCATAGTTGCGGGATGCAATAATTAGCAATATATACCTGCCAGCCTTTGGTCGCAGACAGTATAAACGCACCTCAGGGCGAAGCAATTCAACTTCCGAAAGTAAAATTCATAGCCCCGAAGTAGAATTGTTCGTATCCAAGAGCTGTTAATTGCATAGCACGCCGGAATGTTTCTGCCAAATACCGCATTAATGGGAGTAATAGCATCTGGATTATTTAATATTACAGCATCCGCCGACTACCATAACATTTAAACTGTACTAAAAATATGCTCAAATGGATAAATTAAATGCAGTAACGACTTTAGACAAATTTACAACGACTCCAGACTGTCGCGCAACGACTTTAGACAAATTTACAACGACTCCAGACTGCCACGCAACGACTTTAGACAAATTTACAACGACTCCAGACTGTCGCGCAACGACTTTAGACAAATTTACAACGACTCCAGACTGCCGCGCAACGACTTTAGACAAATTTACAACGACTCCAGACTGTCGCGCAACGACTTTAGACAAATTTACAACGACTCCAGACTGCCGCGCAACGACTTTAGACAAATTTACAACGACTCCAGACCATCGCGCAACGATATTATAACACGGCAACGGGACTAAATGGTTTGCCACAACTGCTCCGGACTGTTTTACAACGACTCCGGGTCATCGCGCAACGACTTTAGACTGCCATACAACGACTTTAGGTTACCACGCAACGACTTTAGGAGTCCCTGCAACTACTCCGGACTATCACGCAAACACTTTAGCCCTCCACGCAACAACTTTAGACTGCCGCGCAGCGACTTTAGACACCCCCGCAACTACTCCGGACTACTTTGCAACGACTCCGGACCCCGGCGTCAGAACCTTACAAGCCGGCGACAGGACTACCCGCTTCGCTACAACGACTCCAGAAGATTTTACAACGACTTTAGACTGTTTTACAACGACTTTAGACTGCCGCGCAACGACTTTAGAAGCTCCTGCAACTACTCCGGACCGCCGCGCAACGACTTCAGGCGATAAAAACGGGACCCCGGAAGAGGAAGTTCCAATGTTATAAAAAGAAAATTTGAACAAACAAGGTGGCGGGAAAGATTTGGATAAAGAAGGCGCCTTTAAAATTAAAGACGCCAAAGGTGAGCTGTACCGTTTTTAGATCTCAAATGTTGCACTATTTCCCTTCTTCTGACTTTTCTTTTTATGGCGAACACCAAAATGGAAAACGTTCCTGGCTGCTTTGTACGAATTATAAAAAGCGGGGTGTTTAAGTTCAATCCCTTCCATAATATCGTCTATAATATATATGGAATTAAGAGCATGCATAAAAAGTGCCTCGAGATCTTTTGTCGCTCCAACGCCGTCTCCGTGCGAAGCGTCCACATCCGTAATAGTAGATTTATATTCCGCTATTAAACTTTCATAATCATCTATTATTTCCTGCGTAATGTCGTATTTAATCATATCGGTTTTATACTTATTCAGAAGACCAAGAATTTCGGTAGCTTTATCGCCGAGCGGATTATAACGCATAGTCACAAGTGAACTGTAGTAATCCTTGGACATATTTAACAGTTCAAAAATGTTCTTCTTCCTCCCAAGCGCATGGAGAGTCCGGGAATAGGAGTAGGTAAGCGAAGCCATAGCGGCACGCGAATCCGGTTTTTCATCTTTTGTCGAAGTTTTTAACTCGTTGCGCCTTATGCACTCGGCTGTGATCTCTCCGTTCTTTTCGCTAAGAAGCGCAGTTTCCTCGCCTAAAGCAATCTGCAGAACAACGATTGCAACGTTGTCTTCCATACATTTAATAACGCGCTTAAACATATCCTGTCTTGCAACGTCACGATCGGACATTAACTGTACTGTACCCATATCTACCATCCTTTCTTTTGGATTAATGAAATAAAAATAAAAAGTAATCTAATTCTAAAACGGGACGAAACCCCGGTTCCAAGTACTTTAATGCTAAAACAAAATTAAGAAGTTCGGATTTTTCAGAAAAAAAATAATTCCGGAATAAACTATTCCGGGTCAGACAGTCGTTAATAAAATGATTTTAACTTAGTCTGTTACAAACGACAGTTATTACTGATTGCAATTAACATAAAAAAGAAAAAATTGTCAAATATTTTTTATAAAAATAAGATATTTTTCTTCTTTTTGTGATGAAGAATACATTATAGAGCTGAAAAATGCCTGTCTGACGATAATTTCATTGCTGCAGACTCCAATCCGGCTCCATCAGACGAAGAAATTTTATAACAGCGGGGGTTCTCTGCGTAATCATTCACATGGTTCTACGTACTTATACGGATGCTTTCTATTAGATAATTTTATATATTGCTGGATAATTTTTCAGGTCTTTCTCTATTTTTATTTTGCGTTTGGAGTATTTGCCGGTATAATCATTCCGGAATATTCTTCTTTGCGTATTTAACAGGCACGCAACAAATTTGCCACGCACCCGTCTGAAAAATAATTTAAGAACCATTGCAGCTAAATATTCTAATTTATAGCTTAGGATACATATATGTCAATCAGTAATTCCAACCGCTCCCAATCAGACTCTCTTTTTGATTTAATACGGAAGTTTTTTAAAAATAAAACTATCCGGCATCTGTATCCGGAAAGGAAACAGGTATGGCCGGCTTCAGCTTTACTGGCGGGCGGGCTGCTTCTGACGCTTACCGTAAGTCTCTTATTAAAATCAAATGTTGAACAGAACGCAAAAAAAGAATTTAATTTTGCCTGCACCGAACTTCGAAATAAAATATCCGCAAGACTGCATGCGCACGCCCAGATGCTTCGGAGCGCAGCCACTTTCTTTACATATTCAGACGGAATAACCCGCAATGAATGGCGGAATTATTATGCGAGTCAGAAGATTGAGCAGAACCTGCCCGGAGTACAGGGATTTGGCTACTCAGTTATAGTCCCGCCAGATCAGTTAGCCCGGCATGAAAAGGAAATTCAAAGCGAAGGATTCCCGCAATACTCCGTCAGACCGGCAGGCAAAAGAGAAATTTATGCACCGGTTATCTATCTGGAACCATTCTCCGGCAGAAACCTGCGAGCTTTAGGCTACGATGTATTTTCTGAACCGGTCCGCAGAAAAGCTATGGAAACAGCCAGAGATTCTGATATTGCCGCTCTTACCGGGAAAATTATGCTCGTCCAGGAAACAAACGCGAATATTCAGACGGGTACTATTATGTACGTTCCTGTCTATAAAAAAGGAATGCCGCTTGAAACTATCGAAGAGCGCCGGCGCGCCATTAAAGGGTGGGTTTCCAATCCTAACCGGATGAACGATCTGATAGCAGGGATTATCGGCAGCTACGAAATCAATGGAATAAAACATATCCATCTAAAAATATTTGACGATTCTTCATACAACCCGAACACCCTCCTTTATGATGGCAGTGAATTACCTGATGATCATAGTATATCTCCCTTATTATTTTCTCTGAAAATACCTGTCCCCTTCAACAGCCGGCAATGGTATTTGTTGCTTACGCAACATAAGTCCGAAGCCGCAGGTTTAGATTACGGTAAAGTATGGCTTGCCGCGGCAGGCGGAACAAGCATCAGCGTCTTATCTATTTGTTCTTTATCTGTTGCTAATTAACACGAATATCCGCGCTCGTAAACTGGAGGAATTATCTCAGGACTTAAGCGAAAGCGAAGCTAAATACAGAGCAATATTTAAAAATGAGATCTATGCCGTCTGTATTTTCAATTTAGAAACATTCATGTATCTGGACGTGAATGAGGCGCATTGTGCAATGTACGGCTACAGCAGAAAAGAATTTCTCTCCGGAATAACTATCTATGATATTTCTAATGAACCCCTGTCGAGCGTTTCTTCTATCAGTCAGGCAGAAAATCAAGCCGATATATTCATTCCTCTACGGTATCATAAGAAAAAAGACGGAACGATATTCCCTGTTGAAATCGTTGGCGGTTCGTTTGTATGGAAAAACCGGAATGTGATGTTCATTATAGCACAGGACATTACCGAACGCATACGGGCGGAAAAAGCCTTGCAGGAAAGCGAAGCTAAACATAGTTCCATGATTGCCAATATTTCTGACGTAGTCTGCATAACAGACACAGACGACATATTAAAATATATCAGCCCCAATATTGCGAAATGGTTCGGATGGCAACCACAGGACCTTACAAGAACGAAATCCATGCTAATGGTTCATCCGGACGACCTGGGATACGTTCAAAAAGGATTCTCTTCTTTCCTTAAAAAAGACCACTCGGTAAAAATGCTGGAGTGCAGATTAAGATGTAAGGACGGAAGTTATAAACCAATACATCTTACATCTGTCAACCTTATGAATGACCCGGTAATTAATGGCGTGCTGACAAATTATCACGACATATCTGAACGAAAGCAGGCGGAGGATGCATTACGCGAAAGCGAACAGAACTACAGAACTTTGGCGGATTCCGGACATACTCTGGTCTGGGCTTCCGGAACGGATAAGCTTTATAATTATTTCAATCGTGTCTGGCTGGAATTTACGGGACGGACACCTGAACAGGAAATGGGCAACGGCTGGACGGAAGGCGTGCATCCGGAAGATTTACAGTACTGTCTGGATGTTTATACAGGCGCATCTGACCGGCAGGAAAAGTTTAGCATGGATTACCGCCTTAAACGGTATGATGACGAATATCGCTGGCTTCAGGACGACGGGTGCCCAAGATATAACAGCTCGGGCGAATTTACTGGCTATATCGGCCATTGCATTGACATAACCGAACACAAACAGGCTATGGAAACTCTGCGTCTGCGCGAGTCTTATTTGTCGGCTATTATCGAAAATCAGTCCGGACTGTTCTGGCTCAAAGATCCGGACGGCAGGGTTCTCGTAGTAAATAAAAATTTTTCAGACGAATTCGGCTTTGATAACCCTGAATCGCTTGTCGGCAAAACTGATTATGACTTATGGCTACGGGAACTGGCGGATAAATATATCGCGGAGGACAGAAGGGTTATAGAAACAAAAAAAACAATCATCGTTGAAGAATCAATTTTAGATGAAGGCAACCTTAAATGGTTTGAGACTTATAAAGCACCTATTTTTGACCATCAGGGAAAAGTAATTGGCACAACGGGATATTCCATTAATATCACCGGACGTAAGCAGGCAGAGGATGCATTGCAGAAGAGTATTCAAAGACTTGAGTTTGCTATGAATACGGCTGATATGGCATGGTGGGAAATTGAACTGCCTTCCGGTAATATTGCTTTTGGAAAACGAAAAGCCGAAATGTTAGGCTTCCCTCCCGAAAGGTTTAAACATTCTAAGGATTTCATGACTCTGGTTCATCCTGATGATTATGAACCGATGATGGATGCTATGCGCAGGCACCTCGATGGAATATTAAATAAATATGAAACTGAATACCGGATTTTAACCGCTTCAAATGAATATAAATGGTTCTATGATATTGGAACTATTGTAGAAACTGACTCAAATAAAACACCAGTAAAAGTTGCCGGACTTGTTCTTGATATTACAGAGCGGAAAGCAGCACAGCTTGAGCTTATGAAACTCAATGAAAAACTGCAAATATCGAAAATACATATTGAAGATAATCTGATTCAGGAACACTTGCTCGTGAAAGAACTTATAGCAACTAAAGAAAAACTTGAGGAAATAAATTCAGAGAAGGACAGACTTTTCTCTATCATTGCGCACAATTTGAAAAGCCCGTTCCAGGGATTCCTGGGATTAACAGAATCAATGGCTGAGAATATTGACAGTTTCTCTCAGGCTGAATTATCCGAGGCAGGGCGCGAGATGCACATTGCTTCCAAGAATATCTATACGCTGTTAAATAACTTATTTGAATGGGCACACATGCGACAGGGAATGATAAGTTCTAATCCAACAGAACTATTTTTATCGGATATAGTTTCTGAAAATATTAATTTAATTATTAAACACGGAAAGCAGAAAGGAATTGAGATAACCTGCGAAATCGACCCGGACCGGATTGTCTATGCGGATGAGGCGATGCTTAATTCTATCCTGCACAATCTTCTGGTGAATGCCGTAAAGTTCACAGAGCATGGCGGAAAAGTAAATGTAAAAGCAAAAATAACAGAAAATAATATGATGGAAATATCAGTAACCGACACCGGTATCGGGATGTCGGAAAAGTTTTCTGACAAATTATTTAAGATAGATGAAAAAGTCGGACGCAAAGGAACGGACGGAGAGTCAGGCACAGGCTTAGGTTTATTGCTTTGCAAAGAATTTGTGGAAAGGCATGGCGGCAGAATCCGGGTGGAAAGCGAACAGGGAAAGGGAAGCACCTTTTTCTTTACAATTCCCGTAGCAGACAAAAATTCTCCGTTTGATATGGACTGATTCCTATTCATAGTTTTAATCATACCCCCTTGCAGGGCGATTATATTGTCCGGACTGTGTTCTCGTGATTATGATGATTTTTATGATTTGGCATTTTCTTCCGGGAAATCATTTTAATCACAAAAATCACACGAATCATAGTTCTGACAATTTACCCGAAGTGGCTGAAAATTATCTGAACTGTGATTTTTATGATTAAAATGATTAACCATGATTCATTTTAATACTGACTGCGTTATCATACAAAATCTGAATCACGGGATATAAGGTAAAGATTAAAGCAAAGCAGTTAATGACCTGCGTTATCATAAAAATCATCATAATCAAAAGAATCACAGTTCTGACAATTTACCCGAAGTCTGAATCACGGATTAAACGGATTTGACAAATTTACGGCTTGCTTAAAGAAAAAATATCAGTCCAAGACATTCCCCTACCCCATAAAAGCATCATATTTGTATTTTAGATAAAATAATTTCAGTTCAGGCAGACAATTCTCTGAAAATTTGTAAAAAATAGCCGGAAACAACACCAGTCGCCGGATTTTTTGCGAACTGTTCGCATGGTTTGTACAAAAGAAATAATATATGTTTAACCGGTACTTAAACAGTAGAAAAACATTGGAAACCGGATAAAATCAAAGTTTTTATCTTCATTAATATTAAACCGACAACTGTGGAAAGGAGATGCCTGGCAGAATAATCTCCATTGCCCGCCAAATTCCCTACGTAATCGTTCGCATGGATCTACGTACTTGTACCGATGTTTTTTAAATAATAATAGTATATATTGCTGACAGTCTTTCAGGGGTTGCGCTGTTCGTATCTTATGTTCGGGAATAGACCAGCAAAAAAATATTACTATTATTACTAACTATTATAATACTTTATGTCTATACTCGATTTTATTACATCTTTTTTTGATTCAGAGAGTGAATTTACGTTAGACTATGATGACCCGGTTTATGGAACAAATGAAATAGCTTTTTCGAAATATGAATTTCTTGGCTATTTAAATCATACTCCTAATCTTCATGAAGAGCACTTGAATCAAATTCTTGAGGAAGGAGATATTGAATCTATATCCCCACATCTTGATGGGGCTCTTGGTAACATGATTGCTCAAAAATACTTTGCAAATTTGGGGGCAGTTGTTGAGCCGGAAGTTCATAGTGACAATGGGATAATAGATATGATTGTCTCGCCATCTTATTCAATGCAAATGATAAAAATTCTTCCTGGAAACGATGGTATTGAACTTGAGACTACATCTTTAGATGATCAATTTGCAATAGAAATTAAAAATTACGGGGTAAATTCGTTTCATCAAACAAATCTGCAGGATATTGGCAATCAGATTCAGAATGGGAGTCATGTTGCTGGTCATTCTTATCTGGGTGTCACAAAAGATTTTCTTCATCTTGATTGGGATACACAAAAAGAAATTATTGATATTGCCAAATCTAATGGCGATGGAATTATTCTTCTGCCATATAATAAAATGTCATTGGATGACACATTAAATAATTTATTAGACCAACTTTATTAGAAATATGAAAAATATTGCTTTCTTTGGGAAGTTTAACAGCGGAAAATCAACATTAATTAATTCATTATTGGGATACAAAGTTGTCCCGGAAAAACCTATACCCACACATGTCCCCTGTGTTAAAATTGAATATGGCAATGTATTTGAGATAAAGGGCTTTAACGGTAGTAGTGACCATCCTATTTATTCCACATGGAATGAATTTGAAGAAAAAATGGGAAGCACAAAATTTTCTTATGTAAAGGTAATTAGTCCTCATTCGTTTCTTAAATACGGATTCTCGATTTGGGATACACCGGGTATCGATGACATAAATGGAAATTACACAAATTATGCTGAAACCTTTCTTGAAAAATATAGCAAACAAATTGATTCGGCATATTTTTTAATATCTAATACCGCAATCACAAATACTGAAATAGACTTCCTGAAAAAAATTTATAAAAAAATAGATGAAGTAGTCGTACTTCATACAAAGGCTGAAAGATATAATGGAACTGACACATTAAAGGTAATTGCAGATTTTGAAAAAACGATAAAAACTCATATAGGAATATCTCCTGTCGTAAGAGCAGTATCTCCTAAAATGATATGGGAAGATTCAATTTCGAATTATTTTAAAGATACAATTGAATCTCAGGTATATGAGGAAAAGATTTCAAATGTTGTGAAAAAGTTCGAATCTGTGAATACTAAAATAGAAAACCTTATCTCAGAATATGTAAATTATCAGAAGATATTAAATGATGCCAGAAAGACTTTAGAAAATACACTCTCGGAAAATAAATCGATAATAAAAACTATTTTTAATGACAATCTTTCGGCAAATCAAATAGTAATCAAGACCTTGTTAAAAGAAAGTTTGGAAAATAACATAACAACAATTGAAATGGTGTTGACGAATAGTTTAGATAATATGAAAATCAACATTATAGATAAAGTTAATAATGAAGCTAATAGTATTTTTGGTAAGTTATCTGATATACAAAGTCAAATTGAAAACAGACTTACAATTCAACTAAGTAGCGTAGCTCAAAATATAAATAATGACCTTAGAAATATCTCTTCATTGTTGAAATCAGAAGTAAAAGATATTAAAGCTAACGATGATACAAATACCAGCCGAATGATTAAAAGCGGCACAAGCAATTCTGACATATTGAATAGTAATTTAAGTAATATGCAAACAGCCCAAACAACTTTCAATAATTTACTAAAAAATAAAATTGATTTATTTTATAAAAG
>Ga0194060_10000800_pt1 | contig 22883 bp, 16 predicted proteins | sample SepL225m_MetaG_FD_163427 | JGI IMG/M metagenome (GOLD analysis project Ga0194060, IMG submission 163427) | Anoxic zone freshwater microbial communities from boreal shield lake in IISD Experimental Lakes Area, Ontario, Canada - Sep2016-L222-5m | ecosystem: Environmental > Aquatic > Freshwater >... | reverse complement strand
ACCTAGAGTAGCTTTTAGAGTTCCTAATGCACTAACAGGTGAAGGTAATCTCAATGTCGATATTACTTTTCAAAGTATGGATGATTTTTCTCCAGCGGCGATTGCAAGAAAAGTTGCAGGCTTAGACAAATTAATGGAGGCGAGAACCCAACTAGCGAATTTAGTCACTTATATGGACGGCAAAGAAGGCGCGGAAGATTTAATTGCTAAAGTGCTTAAAGACCCCGCATTATTGCAATCGCTAGTCGCAGCTCCTAAAGCTGTTGATGCCGAGGAAACCAAAGAAGGCGGAGAATAAGTCATGGCAGAATTACAAAATGAGACAGCGACACAGACAGGGCAAGTAGCAGAGGCAAGTGATTTTTCTTTGCTACTGAACAAAGAATTTAAACCTAAGTCAGACCGTGCCAAAGCTGAAGTTGAAAATGCGGTGCAAACATTGGCGGCTTTTGTCCTGAAAGATACCTCTGTGGTATCTGATGATGCCATTGCGTCAATCACCTCAATTATTGCCCAAATAGACAAAAAACTAACAGAACAAGTTAACCTTATTTTGCATAATGAGGACTTTCAAAAACTGGAAGGCACTTGGCGCGGACTGCATTACATGGTCAATAATACCGAGACCGATGAACAACTCAAAATAAGGGTGATGAATATCTCAAAAAAAGAGCTAGGCAAAACCCTGAAAAAATACAAAGGCACATCGTGGGATCAAAGTCCGCTGTTTAAAAAGCTTTATGAAGAAGAGTATGGTCAGTTTGGTGGCGAACCGTTCGGATGCTTAATGGGTGATTATCACTTCGACCATTCACCGCAAGATGTTGAATTATTGGCACAAATCGCACAAATTTCCGCAGCCTCTCACGCACCCTTCATCGCAGGTGTCTCTCCAACTACATTGCAAATGGAATCATGGTCAGAATTGGCTAATCCACGCGATCTAACTAAAATATTTTCTACCCCTGATTATGCCGCATGGCGATCATTGCGTGAATCAGATGACGCAAAATATATCGGTTTAGCAATGCCGCGATTTCTTTCCCGACTGCCTTATGGTGCGAAAACCGATCCCGTAGACGAGTTTGATTTTGAAGAAGATACCGAAGCGGCTAACAGCAAAAACTATACTTGGACAAATGCGGCTTATGCAATGGCAACTAATATCAACCGCTCATTTAAACTGTACGGTTGGTGTTCAAGAATTCGAGGTATTGAATCAGGTGGCGCGGTAGAAAATCTGCCAGTACATTCGTTTCCTACCGATGACGGCGGTGTCGATATGAAATGCCCTACCGAAATCGCAATTAGTGATCGCCGTGAGGCAGAACTGGCTAAATCAGGATTTATGCCACTGATACACAAAAAGAATTCTGATTTTGCCGCCTTTATTGGTGCGCAATCGTTACAAAAACCCGCTGAGTACGATGATCCTGATGCGACATCAAATGCCAATCTGGCCGCTCGTCTACCCTATCTGTTTGCAACCTGTCGTTTTGCGCATTATCTGAAATGTATTGTGCGTGACAAAATTGGTTCATTCAAAGAACGTAGTGATATGGAGCGTTGGTTGAATGAATGGGTGTTAAATTATGTAGATGGTGATCCAGAACATTCCAGTGAATCCACCAAGGCAACAAAGCCTTTGGCGGCGGCTGAAGTGGTGGTTGAAGAAGTTGAAGGTAATCCTGGTTATTACACCTCCAAGTTTTTTCTAAGACCACATTATCAATTAGAAGGTTTAACTGTATCACTACGGTTGGTATCAAAATTACCTTCTGCTAAAGGCGGTGGTTAAAAGCCCTCTTTCTGTAAACGCTCAAGTGTGGTTTACAGGAGGGTGCTGTTTTTTTGTAGTTTAACTTAAAAAATTAAGGAGAAGAAAATGTCTACAGATATGTTTATAAAAATCGGCGACATCAAAGGTGAGTCCAAAGACAGTAAGCACAAAGATGAAATTGAGATGTTGTCGTGGGGTTGGGGTTTTTCAAATATGGGTACTGCTCACTCAGGTGGCGGTTCTGGCGGCGGAAAAGTGCAGGTTCACGACATTCACTTCAGCAAGCATACTGATTGTTCAACACATGCGTTGATAGCGAGTTGTTGTAAAGGTACTCATCACAAAGAAGCTACTTTGCACGTTCGTAAAGCGGGTGATAAACCACTTGAGTACATCATCATTAAGATGAAAGAGGTCTTTATTACCTCGGTCACTATGGATGGTCATGGTAGTAGTGGTGAGGTACCAATGGAATCTGTCACTCTTAAATTTGCTGAATTTGAGTACGCTTATCAACCTCAAAAAACCGATGGTTCGGCTGATGGCGGTAAAAAAGAATTCAAATTTAGTATTGAAGAACACGTCGTCAGGTAAAAAACTGCGCGTGCGGACATCTTATAGTTCTGCACGCGCTTTTTTAGTTAAAGGATGAAATTCATGAGCTTAGCAGAACAGTATTTACAAGAAGGCAATCTCTCTGACGCACTGATACAACTGCAAAATCAGGTAAAAAAAGACCCTGCTAATGCAAAACTCAGAACATTTTTATTCCAGCTTTTAGCGGTATTGGGTGAATGGGATAGAGCCTTAACGCAATTAAATGTATCAGGTGATTTGGATGCAGCTAATCTTGCGATGGTACAAACCTATCGAGAAGCGATTGCCTGTGAAGTGTTACGCAAACAAATTTTTCTGGGCAAAAAAACACCATTAGTCTTTGGTCAACCCGAACAATGGATCGCGTTATTACAGCAAGCCCTGACCTTAACCGTTGACGGGCAACATAAAGAAGCCCAAATTCTTCGTGATGAGGCTTTTGAACTCGCGCCTGTCACGACGGGTACAATTAACAGTGTAGCCTTTGAATGGATAGCCGATGCCGATGTTCGCTTAGGACCTGTGCTGGAAGCGATTGTCAACGGTCGCTATTACTGGATTCCTTTTTCACAAATTCAACAGATTCAAATTGAAGAACCTGCCGATTTGCGTGATGTCGTGTGGATGCCCGCGCATTTTGTTTGGACAAATGGTGGTGACGCTTATGGTTTAATTCCTACTCGTTACCCAGACTCAGAAGCAGCTGAAGATTCCGCGCTACGCCTTGCGCGTAAAACCGAATGGACAGAACTGAATGACGCGACTTTCATTGGTTTAGGGCAACGACTGCTAAGCACTAATGAAAATGACTACGCCCTGATGGATGTTCGTGAAATAAACTTCAATACTGAGTGATAAACTCATGGCTGAATTAACCCAAAAAGAACGTTTACAACCCTCGCTACTAGATCGCTTAGTCGATGACGCGCCTGAAAAAGAACAAGAATCACGCGAGCAACGGGTTTTATCATTAAGTAAACTGCGTCAGGGAGTATTAAGAGATTTGGCGTGGTTATTAAATACCAGCACCTTGGACACGCATCAAAATCTGGATGACTATCCATTAGTGAGTCATTCCGTACTTAATTACGGTATTCGTGACTTAGTTGGTACAACGCTATCCAGTGCAGATGTTCCCGAAATACAAAGGCAAATTCGTCAATCGATCTGGGATTTTGAACCTAGAATTCTCCCCGAATCCGTGGTAGTAAAAGTTACCGTTTCAAATAATGTCATGAATCAAAATGCCATGAGCTTTGATATTGAAGGTGATTTGTGGGCGCAACCCTTACCGTTACGTCTGTATCTTAGAACCGAATTAGATTTAGAAACGGGCAGTATGGATATTATAGACAGGGGGGGTTAAGCAATGGATCCCAGATTACTCAAATACTACAATCATGAATTACAGCATATTCGAGAAATGGCGGGCGAATTTGCTCTCGAATACCCCAAAATTGCAGGTCGGCTTGGCTTAGACAGCTTTGAATGCGCCGACCCTTATGTCGAACGCTTACTGGAAGGCTTTGCCTATTTATCGGCACGAGTACAACTTAAAGTCGATGCCGAGTTTCCGCGTTTTACTCAGCATTTACTGGAAATGATTTATCCACACTACCTTTCGCCCACGCCATCGATGGCGGTGGTGCAGTTGCAGCCCGATTTAATGGAAGGTTCTCTTAATGAAGGTTTTTTAATTCCTAAAGAAACTTCATTGCGCAGTAACATTGGTAAAGGTGAACAAACCGCTTGCGAATACCGCACTGCGCACGATTTAACCCTCTGGCCGATTGAATTAATAGAAGCCGAATATCTTAACGGTATTGGTGCAGTTGCTAACTTAGGCATACCTAGTTTATCAGGGCTGAAAGCAGGCATACGGCTACGGCTAAAAACTACCGCTGGCTTAAGCTTTAATCAGATTAAATTGAATAACTTGCCACTTTACTTGCGCGGTGTTGGCGAATTGCCAATGCACATTTATGAACAACTGCTCGCCAATAGTATTGCGGTAGTGGTTCAACCCATCAGCCGCCCACTGGCGTGGCAACACATTGTTAAACAATCCGCCGTATTACCCATCGGATTTAACCAAGATGAAGCCTTACTACCTTACACCCCGCGTTCATTTCAAGGTTATCGGCTACTGCAAGAATATTTCGCCTTTCCAGAACGCTATATGTTTGTTGAACTGACGCAATTACAAGCTGCGTTGCAACAATGTCCAGACCATGAAATCGACATCATTATTTTATTAAATCGCAGTAATACCCGCTTAGTTAATGAAATTGACGTATCCCGTTTTGCGTTGTTTTGTACGCCTGCTATTAATGTTTTTCCAAAGCGAGCCGATAGAATTCATTTAAGCAACCAAACCAACGAATATCATATTATTCCAGACCGTACTCGTCCTTTAGATTATGAAATCTATCAAATTCGAGAAGCGACAGGGTTTGGTAGTACTAGCGATGACCAACAAGCATTTTTACCATTTTATCAAGCCAGTAGCGATGCAAGTCATGCCAAAAACCGCGCTTATTATTCGATTATTCGCGCACCGCGTGTCATTTCGTCCAAACAAAAATTGCAAGGTCCACGCTCCAGTTATATTGGCAATGAAATTTACATTTCTATCGTAGATGCCAATGAAGCACCGTTTAAAAGTGAGTTAAAGCAACTAGGATTAGAAACTCTTTGCACCAATCGTGACTTGCCGCTGCAATTGCCTATCGGTATCGGCAAAACCGACTTCACCATTCAAACAGGCGCACCTGTTGAATTAATCCGCTGTTTGTCAGGACCCACTAAACCGCGCCCTTCCAATGCCCATAAAGATACTGCGTGGAAGCTGATTAATCATTTATCGCTCAACTATTTATCGCTACTCAATAACAGTGAAAAAGAAGGTGCGAGTGCGTTTCGTAGCCTGTTATCTCTATACGGTGATAACAGCGATTTAAGTTTTCGCAAACAAATAGAAGGCGTATTATCCATTCAATCAAAACCCATCGTTAGACGTATCAATACCGCAGGTCCTATTGTGTTTGGACGCGGATTAGAAATAACTGTCACTGTTGATGAATCGGCTTTTGAAGGCAGTGGGGTGTTTTTATTAGGTATGGTACTCGAACAATTTTTTGCTCAGTACGTTTCGCTTAACTCATTTACCGAAACAGTACTAAAAACCAGTGACCGTGGAGAAATAATGCGATGGGCAACGAGACTAGGACAGCGGCATCTCGCTTAGAAGAATCCCTGCAACAAGAGCCGCATCGTTACGGCTTTTTTCAGGTCATGCGCCTGATAGAATGCGCGTATCCTGATAAAGCTCGATTTGGACAATCCCAGCGTCCAAGTCACGAACCGCCCGTAAGATTAGGGCAATATGTTTCCCTAACCTTTGAATCATCCACCCTCAGCTCTTTTAACCGACGTAAAGACGGTTTAATGCCGTTACTAAAACAGCGTTTTTTGGGCTTATTTGGTACCAATGGTCCGCTACCTACCCATTTAACCGAATATATACACGAAAGAATTCATTACTATCGCGACCACACCTTGGCAGGTTTTGCCGATATGTTTCACCATCGCATGATCTGCTTATTTTATCGTGCGTGGGCAAATACTGAACCAACCGTCAGTTTTGACCGCCCACAACATGATCGTTTCTCTACTTACATCGCTTCACTAGCAGGTTTTGGCTTCAAATCGCTACGCGAACGTGATGCTATGCCAGACCTAGCCAAATTTTATTACACAGGTTTTTTATCCAATCAAAGCAAATCCGCAGAAGGCTTAAGAGCCTTGCTTGCTGATTATTTTCGCTTAAACGTTAACGTTGAACAGTTTGTTGGCGAATGGCTGACTATTCAACCGTCAGATTTAACCCGATTAGGTGAAAGTCCATTAACAGGCGAACTAGGACGCTCAGTCATCCTAGGTTCACACGTCTGGGGCTGCCAACACAAATTCCGTATTCGTTTTGGCTCATTAAATTTGAACGAATACTTGAGTTTATTACCTAATGGCTATCGACTTGAACAACTGGTTGCCATTATTCGCAACTACAGCGGCGATGAATTAAGTTGGGATGTTAATCTGATACTAAAAAAAGACCAAGTTCCACAAGCGCGACTTGGCGAAACGACTCACCTAGGCTGGACATCGTGGCTAGGTGAGCGTAGCAATGACCACGATGCCGATGATCTTAGGCTTAATCCGTTTTGGGGTAAGCTTTAATTTACGCGATGTGTAGGCTGGGATGAGGCAAGGAATCCCAGAGCAACATCGACAAAATGCTGGGATTCGCGCCTCATCCCAGCCTACGAACTATCCGAACTATTGTAAGAATTTATTTTTCAGGAGATAACCTATGACTACCCCCTTATTGCGCCGAGGTGATTCCAATCCACAAGTCCGCGATCTTCAGATTGCTCTTAACGCCGCTTTGTTTCCAAGCCCAAATCTGGTAACAGATAGTGTGTTTGGCAGTAATACCGAATTCGCAGTGCGCCGCTTTCAGGGTGAGCGGCGGATTAAAGTGGACGGTATCGTCGGGCCAGTAACGCAATGCGTTCTGCGGGGTGGACGGCGTCCACCTCCCACGATCCACAATGTCCGCCTTATTCCCCAGCCGACACCGCAAACCTGTTGGGCCGCTGCCACGGCGATGCTGAAAAACAGCACCCCTACAGCGATTATCACCGCTACGCCACCTGATCTTGTGACATCAACTGGCGGTACGGCAAACTTCTCGGGTAATGCGGACAATGTGACAGGTAATCTGCGTTTCGCACAAGTCCACAACCTGCGTTACTACGCGCCGCAGAGCTGGTCGGTACAGGGCTTTGTCGGATTGATCTGGCAAGGTCCAGCGATGCTATCGATGCTTTGGGATGTCGGTGAGTATACTGCTGGTCGCGGATCTTCTGGGCACCGCGTCGTGGTCTTTGGCATAGACAGTGACGGTGATCCGACTGGGGCTGGCACGTTGGTTCACATCCGTGACCCTTGGTCACCGAATGTCGGAAAGACGGTGCAACGCAGCTATCTGGATCTAGTGACAGATACGCCTTGTTTTACTTATGGTATCTTCATGCGTTGGTAAGTAACGCACTGTGTAAACACAGTAGCGTAGGTTGGTTGTCGCCAGTCCAACCTACACAACAACTACTACTAACTAAACCTATAACAAAGAGCAAATAACCCGCATGGAGCTTGCTGAATACGGGGCTTTCGTGATGATGTCACTGTTTCTCGTGTTCCGCTATGCTCCACACGGGCTACTTTGAAACTGAAAAATCGCGTAACTTTTTGCAGGTTACTTGCTAATTAATATTATAAAGAGGTCGATCATGTCACTAGCGTACCGAGTAAATAATGGCTGTTGTTGTTTTTGCAATGAACCGATTACTGATCACCCTATTCGCGGATCAGTAGGTGTTGGTGGAAACAACATTTCTGATGACGTTAAAATCGTACAACAATTTCTCAATGCCTTGTCTCCACTTGAAGGAGGACCAGGAGAGATGCTTAAGGTTGATGGAATCGTTGGACCTAAAACAACTACTTCCATTACAAAATATCAGACGAAGGTGCTTGGTTGGGCTGATAGTCGCATCGACCCGCATGGAAAGACGATAAAAATACTTGCCAACTACATTGTAGACTCACCAACGATTCCCTACGGACCACTCGGTTACTCTCGTTCGCCCCAAGCCCACGGTACAGGGACGACACCAACGCCAACTTCTCCCGCAGATCAGGTACTCGCCGTTGCTGTTGCTAATATATGTATGAGAGTCATAGCATCTAGAATCAATCTGCTACGCTGGAAATTGACGCGAGTCTCGCCCACCATGGAGGCACTACTCAATAAGCACTTCGCCCATAACAAGAACAAAATAAACAACACCGATATCGCTCACATTCAGAAAATTCTATCAGGAATTGATTACTACATTGCGCGATTTAATGCCTTTGGAAAATTGCCAGTTGAAAATGTCATACTGTTCGACCCAATCCCAACAACTGACGTTATCGCATGGACAGTGCGTGGTGGTAACAAGATGTCAACTAAACAGATTCAGATATATTACGATAAGGGCAAACCAATCAAAGCCCCAGGTCAGTCTATATGGATTACCAATCTCTTTGAAGAACAGCCAAGAGAAGAAAAACACTGGACGATTCTGCATGAATTTGCGCACTTTACTGGTGCCCGAGATGGTCAGGCAGGAACGGTTGATGATGCCGATAAGGGTTATACTTTTGAAGGACATTTCCTAAGTCTGTCAAAATACACTCGGTTGCACAACGCTGAAAGTTTATCTCTCTTTTTTTTGGAATGTATTTTTGGGACAAAAACGGTTGTCGGTCTGCCAAGACTCTCTCTATATAAGGCTCACTTCGACACCTTTCCAAAAGTTAACTCAAATGGAGAACTCGTAAACTCGTAACTAGCAATAGTTGTGTAGGTTGGATTGATTATCGTCAGCCCAACCTACACAACTACTACTGCCATCAACTAAACCCATAACAAAGAGGAATAATCATGACTGAAATCAGCCGAGTCGCCTTATTTGGTAAATTAAACACTGTCTGTTACAAAGGCATAGAAGGAGCAACGGTATTCTGTAAAATGAGAGGTAACCCTTATGTCGAATTAGTACATTGGTTGCACCAGATTTTACAATTACAAAACTCCGATTTACATATCATCATTCGTCAATTCAATCTCGACCCTTCCCGTTTAGCCAAAGATTTTACTGATGCTTTAGATCGATTGCCCAGAGGTTCAACCTCCATTTCCGATTTATCCCAACATATTGAAGATGCTGTAGAACGCGGCTGGGTGTTTGGCACACTGATGTTTGGCGAATCACAAGTACGTTCTGGGCATTTAATTGTTGGCATTTTAAAAACTAAAGGGCTAAGCCACGCCTTAACCAGTATTTCCAAAGAATTCGAAAAAATAAAAATTGAAACCTTAACTGACCGTTTTGACGAGGTGTTAAGCGGTTCACCTGAACACGGCTTAACGGCAAATGATGGTTTTCAATTCGGTGGTGGTGCAGTTCCTGGTGAAGCTAGCGGCGCAATGTCACCTGCGCAAATGGGTAAAGGGCAAGCCTTAAAACAATTCACTGTGGATTTAACCGAACAAGCGCGGTCTGGCAAAATGGATCCGATTGTTGGACGTGATGAAGAAATTCGTCAAGTTATTGATATTTTAATGCGCCGTCGGCAAAATAATCCAATACTCACAGGCGAAGCGGGCGTGGGTAAAACTGCTATCGTTGAAGGCTTTGCACAAAAAATTGTCGCCGGTGATGTGCCACCGTCCTTAAAAGATGTAACGTTACGCACGCTGGATGTTGGCTTATTACAAGCAGGCGCGAGCATGAAAGGTGAATTTGAAAACCGCCTCCGCCAAGTCATTGATGAAGTTCAAGCCTCCGAAAAACCGATTATTTTATTTATCGACGAAGCCCATACCTTAGTGGGTGCAGGCGGTGCAGCGGGTACAGGTGATGCGGCTAACTTATTAAAACCCGCGTTAGCGCGAGGCACATTACGCACGGTTGCCGCCACTACCTTTGCTGAATACAAAAAACACATTGAGAAAGACCCCGCTTTAACCCGCCGTTTTCAAGTCGTACAGGTCGATGAACCTAGCGAAGAAAAAGCTATCCTCATGATGCGCGGCGTTGCCTCCGTCATGGAAAAACATCACCAAGTACAAGTATTAGATGAAGCCCTAGAAGCTGCCGTTAGATTATCGCACCGCTACATTCCCGCTCGGCAACTGCCTGATAAATCAGTGAGTTTATTGGATACCGCCTCTGCGCGTGTCGCTATCAGTCAACACGCTGTACCCGCTGAAGTTGATGATTGCCGTAAACGCATAGACGCACTCAACACCGAACTGGAAATTATTGGTCGTGAAAAAGCCGTCGGCATTGATATAAAAGACCGCGAAACCACCGCTACTGAAAAATTAACATCTGAGCAAGAACGCTTAGTCGGCTTAGAACAACGTTGGACGACTGAGCGCGATTTAGTGAAAAATATCCTCGATATACGCGCCAAACTCCGCGCCTTAATCGGTAAAGTGGAAGGCACAGACAGCGAATTAGAAAAAGCTGCCGATGCGATTGCAGACACCACTGCTGATCCCGTGTCGCGTGAACAATTGCTGGAAGACTTGAAAGGTTTACAAGCCAAACTCCATGAGTTACAAGGTGAATCACCGCTCATTTTACCCAGCGTCGATGCGCAAGCGGTCGCCTCAGTCGTCGGTGATTGGACAGGTATTCCTGTCGGTCGCATGGTGAAAAATGAAATCGACAACATCATTCACCTTGCCGATAACATCGAACAGCGCATTATCGGACAACGCCACGCGCTGGATATGATTGCCAAACGCGTACAAACATCTCGCGCTGGTTTGGATAATCCCAATAAACCCATTGGCGTATTCATGCTGGCAGGGACTTCGGGCGTTGGTAAAACTGAAACCGCGTTGGCACTCGCAGAAACGCTATATGGCGGAGAACAAAACGTTATCACCATCAACATGAGCGAATACCAAGAAGCCCATACGGTTTCAACGTTGAAAGGCGCACCTCCTGGTTATGTAGGTTATGGCGAAGGCGGCGTATTGACCGAAGCGGTCAGACGCAGACCGTATTCAGTGGTGTTATTGGATGAAGTCGAAAAAGCCCATCCCGATGTCCATGAAATTTTCTTCCAAGTATTTGATAAAGGCTGGATGGAAGACGGTGAGGGCAGGGTGATTGATTTTAAAAATACTCTGATACTACTCACCACCAACGCAGGCACAGACATGATTATGAATCTGTGCAAAGACCCAGACCTCATGCCCGAACCCGAAGACATCGCCAAAGCCCTGCGCGAACCATTATTAAAAGTCTTCCCGCCTGCGTTATTGGGGCGGTTAGTGGTGATTCCGTATTATCCACTCAGTGATGAGATGATTTGCGCGATTACTCGTTTGCAGTTGGGGCGGATTAAAAAGCGGATCATGGAAAGTCATAAAGTCCCCTTCACTTTTGATGATGATGTGGTGAAACTCATTGCCAGCCGTTGTACTGAATTGGAAAGCGGCGGACGGATGATTGATGCCATCTTAACCAATACCCTGTTACCGCGTATCAGTGAAGAGTTTTTATTGCGGATGATGTCGGGTGAGCCGATTGAGCGTGTACATATTAATGTACAGGATGGGGAGTTTGGGTTTAGTTTCGAGTGATTTTTGAGGGTAGTGGAATAAAGTTTTTTAGAGAAATAATTTGTAGATTTACCAGATTAGTTTCGTTGTTACTCTACCTATTCTACAAACTTTATTCATTCTTAATTTGGTGGTGTATTAAATCTGTGATTTTTGCTTTTAAGAATGACTGCCAGTCCTGTAAAGGACTGGCAGTCAATAAATCCTAGATAACAGGTTTAACCCACTACCCTTCTATTCTATTTGATTGATACCTGTTAATCACAGACAAAACTAGCAAAACAAACTGCGTCCACCGTCCACGGTTAAAATTTGCCCTGTCATATAATTGGCATCTTTGATTAAAAACAACACGGCTTTTGCAATATCGTTGGGTTCACCTTTGCGAGCTAATGCCACGCGTTGTAAAATTTCCTGTTTTTCTAGTTCAGATAAGTCATGATCTGACCAGAGTATCGCCCCTGGTGAAACGCCGTTGACACGAATTGCAGCACCTAATTCTTTGGCTAAAATTTTGGTCATTGCCGCTAGTCCTGCTTTGGCAATGCTATAAACTGCATAATTCTTTAGTCCGCGTTCGGCGTGTATGTCGATGATATTGACAATACAACCCTGACGCATCGCCAAATTGTCTGCTAATGCACTTGCCAAAAAAAACGGGGCTTTTAAATTACTGCCCAGTAGTTCATCCCACTGTGCTTCGGTGGTTTCATGCACATCGGTGGGATAAAAAGCAGAGGCATTATTGACCAGCACATCAATGCCGCCCCATGCTTGCTGTGCTTCATTGGCTAGTGCAGTTAATTCTGACAATTTGAGTAAATCAGCTGCTTTTATTTTTGCCGAATTAAGACGAATGGCATTGAGTTCAGCACACAGTTGTAATGCCTCGGTCGATGAAGTGCGATAATGTAAAAAAATATTATAGCCTTCGCTGTGTAACAATCTGGCACACGCCGCGCCGATGCGTTTTGCCGCGCCTGTGATTAATACATTTTTTTGCATGACGATTTTTGGTTGATTAAATTGAGCATTCTAACCGATAGCGGAATGAATAAAACTAGCTACACGATAGACTTAATTTTGGCAGTGGGTTAAATGTTACACGGAGTCCAAAACACGTTTTGGACGTTTTGTGCCGTCCAAGTCATGCCTTGGACTCCGAACTATAGACAAATGTAGGAGAAACACAGGTTTGACTCACTAACTTATTTTTTTGATGCGATATTTTTTTCGATTTTTAGGAACTCTCTGTGCTACTTGCCGATAAACAAAAAAAAATCCTTACTCTGTTAGCGAATGGTGAATTTCATTCGGGGACAGTATTAGCCGAAATGCTAGGTATTAGCCGTGCGGCTGTTTGTAAGCACATAACACAATTGGTTGAAGCGTTAGACTTAAATAGGGTGGCAATCAGTGGTAAGGGTTATCGACTGGATAAGCCGTTGGAATTATTGACACAAGAAAAAATTATCGCGGTGCTGGATGAACAAAACCGTGCATTCATCAGCGTGTTAGAAATCCACGATCAAATTGATTCAACTAATCGTTATTTAGTGGAACGCACGCGACACCAAGCTGTTTGTGGATGGGTATGTTTTGCCGAACAACAAACCGCTGGTAAAGGTAGGCGTGGACGTGAGTGGGTGTCGCCTTTTGGTCATAATATTTATTTATCTATCTCGTGGCACTACCAACAAAGTGGTTATGCGGCAATTGCGGGCTTGAGTTTAGCGGTGGGTGTGGCGGTGATTAGAGCATTAACCGAACTGCAACTGACTGAGGTCGGTTTAAAATGGCCTAATGATATTATCAGTAGCGGTAAAAAATTGGGTGGTATTTTGATCGAGGTGTCAGGCGAATCCGATGGTGCGTGTAGTGTGGTTATCGGGGTGGGATTAAATATCTTTTTACCCGAAAGCAAAGCCGAAAGTATTACTCAAGCGTGGACAGATATAACGAAAATGACAGGGCAATGCCCGTCAAGAAATGTGTTAGCAGGTAAGTTATTGAATCAATTACTGCCATTACTGGCAAGTTATGAGCAACAGGGACTTAAGGCGTATTTGGATGAATGGCGGCGTTATGATTGTTTAAAAGGTTTACCCGCGACTTTATTTATTGCCCAGCAAAGCATTGAAGGCATAGTTGTAGGCGTGAATGATGAGGGATTGTTATTGCTTAAACGTAAAGACGGTAGTATTCAAGCTTTTGCATCGGGTGAAGTTAGTTTTAGTGGGGCAGGGGTGTGAAGCTGTTAGTGGATATGGGTAATACGCGGCTCAAATGGGCAACCATTAACGATGAGCAATTGATAACTGGCGAACCGTTATTAAATGCAGTGCTTACTCAACAAACATTGCTTAAACTCTGGCAACCGCTTACAGCACCCACGCAATTGGTGATTGCTTGTGTCAGTGCTAATCAATCACTGACGTTGGTGATGGAGGTTGCAGTTAGTTTGTGGGCGGACATTAATATCGTGCGAGTGCGTTCGCAAGCACAGGGTTTTGGACTGACTAACGCCTATTTACAGCCCGAAAAATTAGGCGTTGATCGTTGGTTAGCGTTGATTGCGGCGCGACATTTTTATACTGTTCCTGCTTGCGTGGTGGATTGTGGAACGGCAATTACTGTCGATTTAATTGATGCAGACGGTCATCATTTAGGCGGCTTGATTAGTGCAGGCTTAGCGTTGATGAAAAAATCCTTAGCACACGGTACGGACGCACTGCCTTTTAGTGACACTTCGCATCCATTAGAGGCTGCCAATTTTACCGAAGCGGCAATTTATAGCGGTACATTATTGGCAGCAGTGGGTTTAATTGAGCAGGTGTTAGCTAAACTCGGCAATGTATCAGTGATTTTAACAGGTGGTGATGCAGCGTTAATTGCCCCGCATTTAAGTATTAAGGCAATTGTTGATCCTGATTTAGTGTTGCGTGGCTTAGCTATTGCCGCTGATAAGTCAACGGATTAAAGCATTGACACAGGAAGCCCGTAATGCCCCGCTTCCAGCTCCATGTATTTGACTTGCACGCTGATGTCCTTGTCTTTCAGGAGTGGCATTTTGTCAAAATAACTATCATCCCACACAATTGGTCGCTCAAATAACAGCACAAAATCATCACCGTGATAACGAAAGATTGTCGCTTGTGGAAATTGAGTTTTAAGTTCTTTTGCAAGGTTTACCAATAGCAGGCTACCTTTATTCCAACCGTATTTTTTATTGTACTGGGAAAAATTATTTAATAAACACAGCACCAAAACAGTATGCTTACGGTCGGTATCGCTCAGTATGATGTGTAAATAGCTTTCGTTATAAAGCTCAGTCAATGAATCACAGAAAAAATAAGAAAAGCGTTTTTGTTCAAGTTCATTGTTCGGTGTTTGATTAGTTTGTACGATCTGGGTATTTTTCAGCACTTCAATGGCTACTTTAGCGACTTGCGGATGAAATTGTGTACCAGAGTAATAGTTGATTTCTGCCAATGCCTCCGCTACCGTTTGTCGTGCTTTATAAATACGATTGCTGGTCATAGCATCAAAGGCATCGGCGACTACCATAATGTATGATAAAAAAGGTACTTCGTCGGGATTATTTGTTTCTGGATAGCCCTTGCCATCGTAGCGAGCATGATGATAACGAATAATGTCCGCGAGGTCTTTGTACATATCAATTTTGGACAACATCTCGTAACCCGCATAAGCGTGTTGTTTGATTAGCTCATATTCGATAGCATTTAGTTTACCTGGTTTTAACAGTACCGCATCAGGTGTAGCCACTTTACCTATATCATGAAGAATAGCGGCTTGTTCAAGTTTTTTAATATCTTCTGCATTGATACCTAAAGCAAGAGCGATTTTTTTACAATACTCTGCGACTCGAATGGTATGACCTGCGGTATAAGTGTCACGTTGTTCAATAATATTCACAAAAGCCAGTATAGTTTCTTCATAATTGGCAATTCGCTTCGTTTCCATTGCGGCTAAAATGGCTTTTTGTTGATGTGAACGTAGGATTAACGCTATGTCCATTGCCAGTCTTTCCAGTATATTCACTTCTTCGGCTTCAAAGCCTTCTGTCCGATCTAAGTAGAGAGCAAACACGCCGAATGCTTGTTTTTCCTCTGTGTATTGCAAGGGAATGGCGAGAAACCAATGCAATATAGCCTCATCAGTCTGCGTGTCAGTCTGCTCTTGCAAACAGGGATTATAGTGTTCGATAATCGTACGGTTACATACAATTGCTTGCAAGGCTACCGATATGGGTTGATTGCTAAGCTCCGCGTCATCTAGGCTATAAGTAGTTTGCTTAAGAATAGAGTTATTTTTGTCTGCTTTATGAACAATATCCAGTTGCTTATTATTGATAAGTCCAACCCAGATAGCGTGATAATGCGGATGTTTAGCCAATTCTTCTACGCTATTTTGTAACACGTTCTGTGCAGAAATAGCCGTTAATAATAATTTATTGACATCCGATACGGTATTTAATAAGTCTTTAAGGTATTTTTCATGCAGGTACATTTTTTCTAAACTGCGTGTTCTTTTAGCGACTTTGTCTTCTAGCGATTTATTCAATTGTTCAATATTTTTCTGATAGCGATAAACTCTATTGAGAAAACGAAAAAAAATAAACAATACAATCATTGCACCCAGTACGACAAAAATTTGATTTCTTACGGTATATTGCTGTAACAATTGTATTTCTTGTTGAAATATATCAGTGGGTATGGAGACTCGAATCCCGCCGCGCACATCGCCTATCGAATAACCTTGATTTTCATGACATGCAAGACAAGCAGGTTCTACTTTTAACGCTCCTATAAAATCAAAGGCTTTATCATCTTTACTAAAGCGATAATAATATTTTTCATCGCGATGATTTTCAAAATACTGCAAGGCTTCCGTTTCAAACGCATCGGCGGCGTTGTGAGGATTTATGGGTTTTAAGCTGGTGATTTTGTAAAAATAATGACCACGCTGATTGGACAACTCTGAAATTTGGCGCAGCATCCACGCAGGATTAATTTTGATTAGCGTGTTACCTTCGCTGTCTAAAATGAAGTTGTCTTTCAAATAAGGATTAGGGTTTAGCCCTGCATTTTGTTTAACATAAACACCGCCATACATCGCACTCCAACTGCGCGTGACCACCATATTATCAAAATGCGCAATCGCTTCTTGGAGCAATTTTTGCTCGGAAAGCTGCCTTTGTTTATGTTTTGTTATTTCAAAGCTAGACAACATAAAACCAGTTGCGACTATCACAATGACAATAAAAAGTAGACTAGCAGTTTTTTTCCCTATATAGGTCATAATTTTTTTTTGATAATCCGTAAAATCGGAGTCTGGCGAGTAGAATAACACTGTGTCGCAAAAATACTTACTACGCAAATAAAGCGTTTATATTTTTTGCGTACCTTAAACATCGCTCTCTATAAGCTGTATCAGGATTTGAATTGATATGATAATCTGTCACTCCACTGCTTCTTGCTGTCTTTTAACAAAAAGTTACCATAAAATAATGAACACATCATTAAAATTAATCTACTCATGACCGAAAAAAATAATATAGTTGTTGATGCAATGCCTTTTTTTATTGCCGAACAATCCGCACCCGAAAAAGGTCGTTATGTGTTTGCTTACACCATTACTATCACTAATGAAGGCGCGTTGCCTGCAAAATTATTGCAACGATATTGGTTAATTACCGATGCCAACGGTAAAATTCAAGAAGTGCGTGGCGAAGGGGTGATTGGTGAACAACCCTATTTGAAACCAGGGGAAAGTTTTCGCTATACCAGTGGCGCGATACTAGAAACGCCTGTAGGTATTATGCAAGGTTACTACACAATGCGCTCTGACGAAGGTGATGATTTTAATGCTACTATTCCGCAATTTACTTTATCCATTCCACGGGTTCTCCATTAATTAAATGTCTATCTACGCTATCGGTGATATTCAAGGCTGTTTTGATGATTTATTAAGGCTGCTTGATGAAATTTCTTTCGACCAAAGTACTGATCAACTTTGGTTTGCGGGCGATTTGGTTAATCGTGGACCTAAATCTTTGGAAACACTACGCTTTGTTAAATCATTGGGCAGCGCGGCAGTCACCGTACTGGGCAATCATGATATGCACTTGCTGGCTGCCTCCTGTATTGAAAGAACCAGTAATAAAAAAGATGCGTTAAATCAAGTGCTAGAATCATCTGACTGTTGCGAACTAATTGATTGGCTAAGACATCAACCGTTATTTCACCACAACAATAATTTTTGCTTGGTTCATGCGGGTTTACCACCACAGTGGGACTTTAAAAAAACCAAAAAAATGGCGTTAATTGCAGAACAAGCGTTAAGACGACCCGATTACCAGAATTTTTTAAAACAAATGTATGGTAATAAACCTAATCTTTGGTCATCCAATTTGAAAGGGATAGCACAGTTACGCTTTATTGTTAACTGCTTTACTCGAATGCGCTATTGCGATGAAGAAGGGCGATTAGATTTTGCTAACAGCGGTCCAGTAGGTTCACAGCCCCCAAATTTACTACCGTGGTTTGATGTGCCTAATCGTAAAAATGCTGATATGCGTATTATCTTCGGTCACTGGTCTACGCTGGGTTATTACGAAGGAACGAATTGTTATGCGATTGACACTGGCTGTCTTTGGGGTGGTCAGTTAACCGCGTTAAAATTAGATAATCCTGTGCAGCGTATCAGCATTGATTGTCCAGGCTATAAAAAACCCTCAAAATAATTTCTCTTGCCTGACTAATCCTGTCGGGGGCGTTAGCGGACTGCCCACACCCGCGATTATATGGCTAAAGCACAATAAAATTATTACAAAACCGTTCGCACTGAGCTTGTCTAAGCCTGTCATGAGCTTGTCGAATGGTGTGAATGTGGTTCAACTGTTCGACAAGCTCACCACGAACGGTATCATTTTATTGTGCGTTAGGCTCTAGCACAAGGATGTGTAGCGGTTAGTACAACTTTAAAAACATCTGCATTAACAATCGTCTATCAACTCCCCCCCCTACGGTTATTTAAGAATTTATTAAACTGTGTTATTTAACCGAAAATAATTCTGCTATATCACTCATTTTTTCTAAAAATAATCGTCATTTTCCATTTTTTATAGTGCTTTACTAGGTAAATAGGGTGTAGCCCTAGCTTGGCATAAACTTTGCTTTTGTTATTGCTCTGTTACCACAAATTGTATAAAAATTACAACAACTAAGGAAAAGCATGAAAAAAATTGTCTTATTATTAGGTGTAGGCTATTTGAGCGGTGCTATCGCCGCAGAGCCTGCACAGTCTAAAGCTATCGTAGCCAGTAAATCACCTACGGCAGTTAAAGAAATGCCTGAAATGACGGTATCCGAGAAAACGTCTAGTACCCCTTTTCCAGACACGACTAAAGCAACGCCTACTTATACGGTTGATAAAGAGCAATTTGATACAAGAGTGAATTACACAACATCGGAAGACGTTATTAGGTATGCCCCTAGCTTACACATGCGTAAACGTTATATCGGTGACCAAAATGCCATGATGGGCATACGCGGTACTAATATCCTTCAGACCGCTCAGAATATGGTCTTCGGTGACGGTATGCCTTTGCATAATCCTGTGAATGTCAGTTTTAACGGTGTTCCAAGATGGTCTATGATGGCTCCCAGCGAAATTGGCACTGCCGAAGTGCTTTACGGTCCTTTTTCTGCGCAATATGGCGGTGGTTCTATGGGGGGTGTTGTTAACCTAAACTCCAAAATGCCCGAAAAGTTTGAGGCGGAAATGAACGCCACAGGTATGTTTCAGGATATGCACAGAGGTGGGCGTAATGAATTGCTCAGCGGTTTTAGAACTTTTCTTTCGGGTGGTGACCGTATCAATAAATTCAGTGTTTACGGTTTTTATAACCATCTGGAAAATGATGGACAGCCGATGGATCCGATTGATACAGCGGCACTCACTAAAGCGGCTACGGGTACTAAAGTCACTGGTGGGCAATTGACCGAGCAACCACAAGCTATCGCTGGCGGATTCCCCACACCTGCCATTATATTTGGCGATAACGGAACACAGCACGTTGTTACCGATTTATTCAAGCTTAAAATGGCTTATGACTTAACGGAAGAGTTACAAGCCCGTTTTACCATTGCTTATGAAGAACGCGACAATCGTAATAATGAGCCGCTGGTGTTAATAAAAGATGCAGCGGGGAAGCCTGTTTATAGCAGTACCGTGAGTGCAAACGCGACGGGTGGTCTAGTCAATCAAAATGGACAGCAATTCAGACTACCGAATAATGCCTTTGGTGCCAATATCCTGCAACGTCAGGCACTCAATTATGGTTTAAGTTTAAAAGGGAAGATTTCTGATAACTGGAATATTGATACCACCGCCAGTTTCTACGATCCTTTTAAAAATCTCGCCGTTGCTTCAACCTACGCACCTCAAGATCCTAATCGCGCCAACACGGGACAAGGTTTAGTCACGGATACCAAAACTTGGTGGGCGACTTACGATGGCAAATTAGCAACCGATAAATTTTTGGGGCGTGATGATTTATCATTCATGGGCGGCTATCAATTTGTTCGTGGTAGCAATAACATTAAGGTCTACGATACCAACAAATATATCCAAGCAACTAAAGATTCTCAACGCAGTGATGCAGGTGGTCAAACCCAAACCAATAGTGTGTTCTCACAATTGGATTGGCGATTTCTGCCAGATTGGAGCATCATGGCGGGCGTTAGATTGGATCATTGGCAATCGATTGGTGGTCACAACCGCGTAGCAGCAACACCTAAAATTCAAAGTGAATTTGCAGACCGTGAAGCTACACGCATTTCACCGAAAGCGTCATTGGAATTTACTCCTGATAAATGGACATTTCGCTATTCATTTTCTAAAGCCTATCGTTTCCCTGTTGCGGAAGAATTGTTTGCCGCCAGCAATACCTTTCTGTCGCAAAATATTCCTGATCCGTCTTTAGGTCCAGAAAACGGTTATTTCCATAACTTTTTGACGCAATACAATATTCCACGCGGTTATATTCAAGCTAATTTCTTTTATAACCTCGTTAACGATGAAATAATCTCAATTTCAAACACATTCGGTGGTCAGAACATCAGTACCTTTCAATCGATAGGGCAGACGGAAACCATTGGTACAGAATTGATTTTCAATCAAAACAGTCTGTTTGGATTGCCGATTGATTTAATGGCGAATGGTACGTTCATGAATAAGCAAATTACCAAAAACCCTAACAACACCGCATTGGTCGGTAATGAATGGGCGCGTATTCCTAAACTGCAAACCAATGCTTCATTAACCTACCATATTCTGCCAGTATGGGATTCTTCGGTAGGTGTGCGTTATCGTAGTGATATATTCCAACGCTTTGAAAACAACGATTATGCGGCAAAAAATGTGTTCAGTGGTTCGGATGAATATACTTTTGTAGATTTCAAAACCTCTTATCAATTGCCGATACACCCAAAACTGAAAAGCACCATCTCAGCTGGGGTTGATAACATTCTGGATCAAGATCGTTATGAAAATAACCCACTGTCGCAACGTTCTTACTATGTCAGTATGTCGCTTAAATATTAGAACCAAACATCAGTAACATAATTTACTAAACCCAATAGGGTATGCAGCAATACCACCCTACTTATAATAATAACCGAGAAGACTATGAATCAGATCCAACCCCCTTTCCCGCTAAATCCACGTCGTGTATTACTGTGTGCATTACTGTTAAGCTCCCCTTTTGCCCTTGCTGAAACTAAAGTACCTGCGAAGGCTGACAATACTAAAGTCATGCCAGAAATGACAGTTGAAGATCAACGCACACCCATCGCCGAAGAAACCTCTAAAGAGCGGTACAAACTGCCTGCGACTACCGAAAGTATCACCAGCGAAAAAATAGACAACACCATCAACGCGATGAGTACAGAGGATATTATTAAATATATGCCCAGCATCACCGTGCGTAAGCGTTATGCGGGTGATACTAATGCCCCTGTTGCGTGGCGTACCTCAGGTACAGGTTTGAGTGCGCGGGGCTTGATTTATGCCGATGGTATTCTGCTATCTTCATTACTGGGCAATAATAACGGCAACACAGGTTCACCACGTTGGAATATGGTATCGCCCAATGAAATTGAACGGATTGATGTGATGTATGGTCCATTTTCTGCGGCTTATGCGGGTAACTCTATTGGCGGTGTTATCGAAATGACTACCAAAATGCCGCAAAAATTTGAAGCGGGTGCCGATATAAAAAGCAGCTGGCAGACTTACGGTAATTATGGGCATAACCAAACCTTTGACACCCAACAATATGCCTTCAATTTAGGCGATCGCATGAAAGATTTTTCATGGCGATTTGATGTCAGCCATCTTGATGCGCACAGTCAACCCATTAGCTATGTCAATCCACTGACTTCAACCACTAAAGCCACCGCTGCCGATGTCGCTGTTAATGGCGCAGTTGCCAACTTAAATCCTTTTGGTCAATCTGCCCAAGTACAAGGTGCAGGTAATTTCAATCACACTGTCCAAGATACTTTTAAATGGAAGCTGGCTTATGACATCACGCCTACTATCAAAGCGGCGTACACCTTGGGCTTATGGCAAAATGATAATCACATCAGCTCTGACAGCTTTCTAACCAATGCAAAGACGGGGGTTGTTGTTAATACGGGTAACGTTAATATCAACGGAATGCGTTATACCCTTGCCCCCAATGCGTTTGGTGACTCGCAGGCACAACAACTGCATTGGTCACACGGCATGAACATCAAATCCAGTACAGGCGGTATTTTCGATTGGGATTTATCGGGTAGTGTGGTTGATTACGGTAAAGACATCGCCCGTGCATCCACAGGAACTCCGCTGCAATCCTCACAAAACGGCGCGGGTACGATTACCAGCTTAACAGGCACAGGCTGGCATACCGCCGATGCCAAAGGTATCTGGCGACCCACCGCTATGGGACAGCACGAAGTCAGCTTCGGTTTTCATCATGACTTATACAGCCTGAAAAATCCGATTTATACCGTTGCGAATAACTGGACAGGCACTAATGGCTTGGGTGTTCCTACCTCCAACTCACAAGGCAAAACCCAAACTGAAGCCTATTGGGCGCAAGATTCGTGGGACTTTTATAAAAATTGGAATCTAACTTTAGGGGGACGTTTAGAAAGCTGGCACGCTTACGATGGTGTCAAC
>Ga0194060_10000799_pt1 | contig 22883 bp, 21 predicted proteins | sample SepL225m_MetaG_FD_163427 | JGI IMG/M metagenome (GOLD analysis project Ga0194060, IMG submission 163427) | Anoxic zone freshwater microbial communities from boreal shield lake in IISD Experimental Lakes Area, Ontario, Canada - Sep2016-L222-5m | ecosystem: Environmental > Aquatic > Freshwater >... | reverse complement strand
TTGGGGCTCCGTTCGGACGAATAGCGAAAATCTCCGGTGGGGTCTTTTCCTCGTTGCCATAACAGAAAGGGCAGGCGACTGAAGCGTTCTGTTCCGGCTCCACTTGAAAATCCCGCGGACGGCGGCCCCTCTCGGTGGCAATGATTACCCAGTGAAGTTTTATCGGATCCCAGCGCAACTCAGACATATACCCTCCAAAATTAAATCAGCCAATTATCCAGTTCGATGTGCGCTCCCGCATAATAGAGCATAAGCGGCGCGTCGCTCGGCCAACGACCGATCTCCTCGTGGTCGCGTATCAGAGTTATTGAGACGAACAGCTTGCTTCCCGGGCTCAGCTTGATGCTCTCAAGAGGGATGCTGATCTCGCAGGTTTTTACAACCTTCCAGTTGCAGATGCTGTTGGTTGGCTTCCATACGCCGTTTTCCTTGACCAGCAAAAGCCCCTCATCTTTCTTTATCTGCATTGGCAGTCGATAATCCCGATCGTAGATCAGATGCAGATTAAGCTGATCATCACCCTTCAACAGCCGTGAGAGATCCTGAACAGCGTCGATTCTAAAGAAGAGCGCCTTATCGTTAAAGCCATAGTAGAAACTCTGGAGCATCCGGTCAGATGAGTGCATGGCCGAACCTTGACGGGTAAGATCGTACAGGCCGGCCGCCAGCCATTCGAAATAGTCGTTGATCCTGCCGCTGATCTCCGGTTCAATAAATGCCGCCGGCTCCCGAATCAAACCGGCAGGATTTTTCTTCTTGATAGGCTCCAGCAACTCACGCGGAGGATCCTGACCCAAAAGGCGATAGATGTTCATCAAGTGCTGGCGGAACAGGTTGTCAAAGCGGTCGCTGTGTGGAGAAAAATGATCATCTCCATACCACCAGAACCAGTCACTCCCTTCAGCAGCATAGAGAGAGCGGCAGATCATCTCGGCAGTGGCGTCCTTAGAGGGCTCTCCACTCTCAAGAGTAGCGGCGACTAATGGATTGCCTGAGAGAGCCGCTTCACGGGCGTGCGCTATCTGATCCCATGCGAGATTCTCTTCGGGATGACCGATCCAGATACTGTAATTACCATTTATCCAGGAACCTGGGAAAATCGAGTGCAGGCGCCCTTCAAAATTGGTACTTTCCAGCACATCACTACAGGTAGTCAGACGAAGAGTGACAGACTCGGAAATCCCTCTATACATCCCCTGCAGAAAATCATATGCGTTATTGGGGTAGTACTCCCAGGCGTTTTCACCATCAAGGATGATTGAGACGACCCGGCCGTCACCCCCCAGACGGGACTTGATTGCATCCAGTCGCCCGCAGAGGTCAGTCACCGCTCTCCCGGTTTCCCACTGCGAATAGGTAAAGCCGATCAGGTCAGAGAGCTGATGATCGCGGAAGAAAGCTCCTATTTCTCCATGACTGCAACTGTAGCGCCAGGGGCGGTAGAGCCTCTCCTTGCCGGCGCCAAGACCGCCATCCATACTTTTTTCCAGGATCTCCTCATCAGTCGCAATCCAGTTAATACCGCTCCCGGCGATAAGCGCCAGAACCTCGTTGCTGACAGAACCCTCCGAAGGCCACATTCCGGTCGGCTTAAAGCCGAATATTGTACTAAAATAGGCGATCCCGCGGCGAATCTGGGCGCGGGCATCTTCCGGATGACAAAAACCGGCAACCGGAAGGGTCACACGGGGCATGGCGGTCTGAGCAATTTTCTGGTCGCAGAGCAGTGGCAGAATCGGATGATAATAGGGGGTCACGGAAAGTTCAATCCGACCCTCCTCATGGAGACGTTGGTAGAGCGGCAGTATCGCCTGCAATACTTCTAACTGAGTTGAAAAAAGTATATTTTTATCGGCGGCGGTGAAGTTTTCCCCCTTGGCAATCAGTTCGGTAAAAGCGGGATACCTTCGGCGGGCAGCCTCCCCTGTCCAGGCCAGAAAAAACCAGACCTGTAAATCTAGCAGATCCTGCTCGCTGAAATGTTTGACGCGTTCTGCGGCGCTCCCAGCCTTCCCCTCCCCGGCCATATAAAGCAGTTCAAGATAGCGCCGCGAAGGTTCGATCATATGCTGACGGTTTGCGGAGAAAAAGTTTTCCAGCAGGAAGATCCGATCCTCAAGAGTTAGTTCGGACGGAGCAGCCTTCCCCTTCTCAAGGAACGGATCAGCCGCATTACCCGAGGCATACTCCAGCAGCTGTTCCAGCAGGGAAGGGACAAGATTGAAGACTGCCCTGGCACCTGGGGTATCTTCAATAATGGCCGGCATATCAAAATAATCCTTGATGCCGTGCAGATAGGTCCAGGGGAGAGCATATTCATTTTTCAGCGGGTCCTTGTAGTATGGCTGATGCATATGCCATACGATGACCACGTCGAGCGGTTTGGGCATAATCGGTTACACCATATCCTTTTTCCACATGACGACTTTTTTCTCATACTCGTTCAATAGTTTCTGAGCCGATTTATGATCTCGAGCTTCGGCGACAATATGAACCACCGGCAGGTACTGGTCTGGGAGGATCAGCACCCAATCTTTGCCAAAATGGACCTTGATGCCGTCTATAAACGTAGCCTCCTTATCCAGGCTGTCCTCGCTCATTTTACGCATTATACCACCCTTTATTTCCCAAGGGCAGGGGAGAGTTGTCTGCAGATACGCACTACGCGGAATTTCCGAGAGAGACTGCGACAGCGATACCCCGCTGGAAGCGCTCAGCTCCATCAGCTTTGCAATGGCGAACATGCCGTCAAAGGCGCTCTGGAAACGGGGGAAGGCAAACCGGCCATCAGTTGTGCCGGTCAGGAGTATTTCAGATGAGGAAGCAACTTCCTGCATGGCACGGTCGGAACTCTTGGTGCGGATTACCTGGCACCCTTTCTGCTCCACCAGACGCTCAATTGTCGAAGGGGTTTGCACCGGTACGGCTACCGCACCCTTTAGTCCGGCCTTCATCAACAGCAAAACGGTCAGGGATAGCAACTCGGTGCCGCTACAGATCTTCCCGGTTTCATCAACAAGCGTGATCGCCTCTGCGGAAGGGTCAAGCCAAAAACCTGCCTGAGCTCCCAGTGACGAAACTATGGCGGAGAGCTGATTCAAAGCGAGCTCTTTTTCCTTGGCTTGAACTCCCTTTCCTTCATCAACATATGCATTAAGAGCGATAACGGAGAAGCCAAGCTCATTTAACAGCTGCGGCAGCGTCTGGCTGGCCGGGGAAAAACTGAAGTCCATAACCACCGTAAACGATGATTTTTTTAGGAGTTCACGATCAAGCGCGCGCAAAAAACCCTCACGATAGAAATCACCTACGTTGTTGATGTCGGTAATAACCCCCGGTTCGGTATGGTGAGCCCGCCTGAAATTTTCCTTAAAAAATGTACGCTCAACATTCTTACCCATGCCGCTGGAGAAATCCAGGCCGTCACCATCAAGAAACACAATCTCCAGCAGGGCGGGATCGTCCTGCGCCTGGCGGAAATGCACACCGCCGACTTCGCCAAAAGTCTTCAGTTTATAACGGACCAGCGGCAGTGATGTCATCTTCATATCTCGCACATTGACACCGGCAGAAAGCATTCCACCCATGAAACAGCGCTTTAGCATTCGGGACGAAGGGTTGGAATCTCGACCGCCCAGCACAAAGCTCCCCTTGGGAAGCGAGGTACCGTAGGCGCACCCCATCTTGGCGCAAAACTCAGGAGTAAGCTCCATGTTGGAGAGCCCCTTGATTATCGCCCCCTCAAAAAGAGCTTTCTTCCATTTGTCCCCCCAAATCATGTTGGAGGTAACCGTTGCACCCGCCTCAATCGTCTTCTTTGGCCATATTTTTACATCGGATTTGATGACAGCTTCGTCGCCGACAGAGGTTTCGTCGCCAACGATTACACCCTCCTCAAGCGTTACCCCCTGCCCGATACGGACGTTTGCACAGATGACGCTGTCGGTAATCCGGGCTTCCTTCTTGACATATGAGTTGTCCCAGATAACGCAGCGATTAAGCCTGACACCCGTCTCAATAGTACAGTTGCGCCCTATCACCGAATCCTTGATGCGAACATCGCCCAGAACCTGACTGTTGTCACCGATTACAACCGTGCCTTCAAGTCCGGTCGAATGCTCCAGTTTTACATCGACTCCGATACGGAGGTCTTTGCCGACGAAATCCTGTTTCGGCTCATCAATTTTAAGGTTTACCCTCCCCTTGAAAATGTCGTGGTACGCCTCGCGATAGGAATCGGTGTTGCCGATATCACGCCAATACCCCTTGGCAGTGACACCAAAGAGTGCATCTTTATTCTTCAGCATGAGCGGGAACAGATCCTGAGAAAAATCAAAATTTTCCCCTTCAGGAATATATTTGAATATCTCCGGTTCCAGCACATAGATTCCGGTATTTATCGTATCAGAGATGACTTCACCCCACCCTGGTTTTTCCAGAAACTGGGTAATGCGCTTCTCCTTGTCTGTTATGACAACGCCGAACTGGAGAGGATCTTTAACCGATGTCAGCGTGATAGTGGCTTTGGCTTTTCGATCATCATGGAAATCAATTATTTTTTTGAGGTTGAAATCGGTCAAAAGGTCACCGCTGATAACCATAAAGCGCTCATTAAGGTATTTCTCGGCCGCTTTAACCGCGCCGGCAGTCCCCATGTCGGCAATCGGAGTTACGTAGGTTATCTTGACGCCGAAATCGGAACCGTCACGAAAGAAGTTCTTTATATAAAACGGCTGGTGATAGAGCAGCATGATCAGTTCCGTAATATCGTATTTCTTCAATAGCTCGAGGATGTGAAGCATTATCGGACGGTTAAAGAGCGGTATCATCGGTTTGGGCATACTGCCGGTAAGCGGTTGGATGCGGGTGCCAAAGCCGCCCGCCATTATCACGGCTTTCATACGCGCTCCCCTTTTGCTTTTTGCGCCTTCCTTGCGAGGACTCTGGTAATTTCCTGTTTCAGTTCCGTCAGATCGCCAGATTTGACTACATAGCCGTCTGCCAGCCAGGCCGAGAAATCGTCCTTGTAGCAGGAGAAAGCGGAACAGAGGATTACCGGCATATCGTGACGCTCCTTGACCAGTTTCTGAAGCAGGTCAATACCACTTTCGTTTTTAAGTTTGATATCGAGAACCGCCAGATCAAACGCACCGTTTTGCAGCTTTTCTGCCGCTTCGGCACTGCTGGCAGCCGTAACCACTTCATAACCTTCATCCTTCAACTCTTCGGCGTACAAAACCCGGATGTTTGCTTCGTCGTCTACTACCAGTAGCCTGCTCATGACTGTTCCTCCTTGTTTGTGGGAAGTGTGATGCTGTAACTGATTCCGCTGCCCTCATCTGCTACTGCTGTAAATGGAATGCCCTGCTTTTCCAGCATGGTTTTGCAGAGCGCCAACCCCAGACCTACTCCAAGATTACGAGTTTCTAAAAACGGCACCAGCAAGTGATCCAGCTCTGCCTGTGAAATGTGCTTACTGTGGTCTTGAATTCGGATGATAACAGAGCCCTCTCCTCTTTGAGAGCTGATGGCAATCGAAAGGTCAGAGCTGATTCCGCTAATATCATTCTGCAGTATTGTGCGAAGGCAGTAGGATAGCTGTTTAAAGTCAATATAGACCGGCGGCAGGTCAAAACCTGGTGAATATCCGGTTGCATAACCAAGTGATGCCAACGCATCAGCAGTATCACGCAGCGTCGCCTCAATCAACTGGTTAACATCCCAGAAGTCTCGCGTAGGGTAGAGTGAATCGGAATAGTTGAGAATCTCATCCAGAACACCCTCCAGTTGTTGAGTTTCGGCAACGATTGATTCGATGAAGGTACGTTTGGGATCTGAGGGTGGGCTGTTTTTGAGCATGGATCTGGCAAAGCCCCCGATGATCATGAGCGGATTGCGCACCGAATGAGCAATGCTTGAGGTTATCCGACCGACCAGAGCCATATTTTCCATTCTGACGATCAACTCCTGCTGCTCTTTCAGCTTCTTTCCAGCTTCGGTTACGCGATTAAGCTCCACCTGCAGCTTGTCATACAATGACGCCCGTTCAATTGCAAAAGCGACCGGAAAAGCGAAAGTTTCAAGCGAATGCATATCCTCTTCGGTAATTTCGCGATTAGTGACGAAGTTATCGGCGATGATCATGCCGATACGGCGATTCTGTGAAATGAGCGGCATTAGAAGGAACGTGTCAACTCCGAGCAGGTTGGCTAGCTCAGTCGGTACTTCAGGATGCTGAAAAGCTCCGTGAACCACTACGGGATTCCTTCCGTCCAGCGCCTTGATAACAATATGTTCCTTGTTGGATAGAGGTATGGTCAACTGCTCCAGAAGATGATGGAATTTTGCACGTTCGGAAGAGAGTTTATTCTGGCGGAAATTTTGTGACATCGCCTTAAGAGTCAAGTCACTCTGAGTGATCTCGCCCCAAACGTGGCCGGCTTCATCCCTGCTGCCAGGCCCTATTCCTAAATGCCCCCTGAGAAGATCCGCTTCGCGATCACAGAGCAGTAGAAAGGCCCTGTTCATACCAAAACCTTTGCCGGCGGTAATTGCGGTCAGAGCGACTGAAAGCACTTCATCCAGATCGACCGAGCTTTGCAGCACGGTTCCAAGCTCATGCAGAAAGCGCATCTCCAGAGTTTTATTATCCAGAAAACTGACAAGGGATTGAATTTGGGTTTTCTGACGGCGGTTTTCACTCAGCAGATCAGAGAGAAGCGTGGCGAGCGGATTCTCTTCGTCATACAATTGTTTCAGGTCATTGACAAATTTAGCGCAATCACCGCACATTTCCAACAGGCGCTGCTGCTTTGAAAGCAGCAGTTCTCCCTCTTCCATCCCGATCATCGGGCAATCTGCCTGTTCAATTTCGTCTCTGTTCCAGCAATACTTCAGATTCACACAGAACTCCGTTGAATGTAATCAGGTCACTTCACATTCCAGGTGGTGCCCTGCGCAGAATCCAGCAACAGGATACCCTTCGCCAACAGCAAATCACGAATTTCATCGCCACGTTTAAAATTTTTAGCGCCACGCGCCTCGGCTCGCTCGGCGATCGAACGCTCGATCTCGTCCGAAGTTATATCAATCTGGTCGGCCTTGGAACTTTTAATCCCTTTCAGCCAGGTTGCAGGACAATTATTGAATAGTCCGAGCAGATTCCCGGCTTCGACAAACAGACGGCGCACTTGATCTAGCAGTGAACTAGCGTCAGGCGTCAGCACATTAGGTTCGCCCAGAAAACGGTTGGTGGCGCGCACGGTTTCAAACAGAACTCCCAACGCCTGGGCCGTATTAAAGTCATCATCCATCGCTTCAACAAGACGGGGAACGAACTGGCTCACCTTTTCCTGGAGCTCCAATCCGGCAGGCGTCAAGTTTTCCAGCACGTCAATTTCAGCTGCAGGAGATAGTCCCTTCAGTATTTCGTCAAGCGCAGCGAGACAACTGTAAATCCGCTCCAAACCGCATCGGGCATCATCCAGATTCTGGTCGGAAAAATCAATCGGCGAGCGGTAGTGGGCTGAAAGAATGAAAAAACGGAGCGTTTCCGGATCATACTTATTAAGCACCTCGCGGATGGTAAAAAAGTTGCCCAAAGATTTGCTCATCTTTTCAGCGTTAATATTTACGAACCCGTTATGCAGCCAGTAACGGACAAACTGGCAACCGTTTGCCGCTTCCGACTGGGCTATCTCATTTTCATGGTGTGGAAAAATCAGATCTTTGCCACCGCCATGTATATCAAACGTTTTGCCCAGAAATTCCATACTCATGGCTGAACATTCGATATGCCAGCCGGGGCGACCATTGCCCCAGGGCGATGGCCACAACGGCTCCCCCGGTTTTGAGCCTTTCCAAAGAGCAAAATCCATCGGATGGCGTTTTTGTTCTCCCACTTCAACCCTGGCTCCAGCCTGCATCTCCTCAAGGCTGCGCCCGGAAAGTTTAAGATAGTCTGGAAAGGTTTCAACTGCATAATAGACGTCGCCATGGGAGGCATATGCATGCCCCTTGTCAACCAAAGCTTCGATAATCCTGATGATCCCGCCGATATGATCGGTGGCCTTTGGCTCGACCGTCGGTCTGGCCAGGCCAAGACGATCCATATCTTCGTCAAAAGCCCTGATATAGCGATCGGCGATAGTTCGGTAGTCGGTTCCCTCCTGATTCGCGCGATTGATAATTTTGTCATCTATATCAGTATAGTTGCGGACGTAGGTAACATCAAAACCGGCATATTTAAGGTAGCGAAAGATGATATCGAACGCCACACCGGCGCGGGCGTGGCCGATATGACAATAATCATACACGGTTACCCCGCAGACATACATCCCGACCTTCCCCGGTGTCAACGGAACAAAAGTCTCTTTTTCACCGGTGAGTGTGTTGTAAACGCGTAATGCCATCCGATAAACTCCACGAAAAAAATAAGCAGCAAGAGCAGCTCATGGGTCAATAGAACACACCAAAGATTAGCGTAGTGAACATTGTTTCACTCTACTCCCCAAGATATGCTTTACGCACTTCAGGATTCTCCGCCAGCTCTTTTGCGTTTCCATGCAGCACTATTTCGCCGGTCTCAAGGACATATGCCCTGTTGGCAATCGACAGCGCCATGTTTGCATTCTGCTCGACCAGCATGATGGTCGTCCCGCTGGCGTTTATTTCCCTAATGATCGAAAAAATCTGCGCCACAAGCATTGGCGCCAGTCCCATAGAGGGTTCGTCAAGTAGCAGCAGTTTCGGGCGGGACATCAGAGCCCGTCCCATTGCGAGCATCTGCTGTTCACCGCCGGAGAGGGTTTTTGCCAGCTGTTTCTTGCGCTCGAGCAGACGAGGGAAACGGACAAAGACCTGGTCGATCTCCTCTAGTACTGCGTTCTTGTCATTGCGAATATAGGCTCCCATTTCAAGGTTTTCCAGAACGGACATGTTGGCAAATACCCGGCGCCCCTCCGGAACCTGAGATATCCCGCGTTTAACGATTTCATGCGGCGGAATAGTGGTGATCGTTTCGCCAAGAAATGTAACTGTGCCGGAAAGAGTCGGGACAATGCCGGAAATTGCGTTAAGTATGGTCGTTTTTCCGGCGCCGTTGGCACCGATCAGAGCAACTATTTCGCCCTGTTTTACTTCGCAGGAGATGCTTTTCAGTGCCTTGATGGCACCGTAGTTGACGTATAGCTGATCAAGCGTGAGCATCGGCAGCCCCCTTTCCTAGATACGCTTCGATGACTTTGGGGTTCAGTCTGATCTCTTCAGGCGCACCTTCAGCAATCTTCTCGCCGTAATCAAGCACGGCTATCCGATCCGAAATTCCCATAACAAACTTCATGTCGTGCTCAACCAGAAAAACGGTAACTCCGGTTGCCCGAATACGCTTGATCATCGCCATTAATTCAGATTTTTCCTGTGGGTTCATCCCAGCTGCCGGCTCGTCGAGCAGGATGATAGCCGGTTTAAGCGCCAGTGCGCGGGCAATTTCAAGGCGACGCTGCTCACCGTATGGAAGGTTCCCGGAGAGTTCAAAGGCACGGTAGGTGAGATCAACCATCTGCAGGCACTCCCTTGCCAGATCCAGCAGTTCGCCCTCTTCTTTTTGTACCCAGGGGGACAGTTTCATCAAAGCACCGGCCAGATTCCATTTCCCTCGACTATGGGCGCCAATCAGTACGTTGTCTAGTACCGTCAGATCGGTAAAAAGTCGGATATTCTGAAATGTTCGGCCTACACCTGCGGCAGCAATCCTGTGTGTTGACACCCCGCTGACCGGTTTCCCCTTGAATGAGATGGTGCCGCTGGTCGGGGTGTAGATGCCGGTGATCAGATTAAAGAGTGTACTCTTTCCGGCGCCATTCGGGCCGATGAGAGCCTGGATTGTTCCTTCTTCCACTTTCAGGTTGACGTCGTTGACAGCCAGAAGGCCACCAAAGCGTATAGTTACATTATTGAGTTCAAGTATCGCCATTGCCGGTTCTCTATGTCCCTGATTTTTTTTGTTCCATGATTATTTTAAGGCGCGGTTTACGTCCCAGAGTACGAAGGACAATATCTGTAAAGCTGATGCCACCCATCAGGCCGTTGGGACGGAAAATCATCATGCAGACCAGCAGGCAGCCATAAACCAGCATTCGGTAATTTGCCATAAAGCGTAAGAACTCGGGCGCCGCAGAGAGTATCGTTGCGCCAATGACACTACCGGTAATACTCCCCAGACCACCCAGAACTACCATGCTCAGAATATCGACCGATTTAAGAAAGCCAAAATCGGAGGGGTTGATATACCCCATGAAATGGGCGTACAGCCCTCCGCCGACTCCTGCAATGAAGGCCCCGATGGCAAAGGACTGGACTTTGTACCGTGTGACGTTGATACCCATTGCTTCTGCGGCGATCTCGTCGCCCCTGACTGCCATGAGAGCTCTGCCGAAGCGGGAGTTGTGAATACAGGTGACAGAGACAATGGTGAGCAAAACGACAATCCAGACGACAACAGGCATTGGTATTGTCGTGTTTGCGGCCGGCACGCTCAGTCCGAGCGCCTTGTTGGTGATGTCAAGATTCAGAAAGAGAACTTTGACAATCTCGGCAAAACCGAGCGTGCAGATGGCCAGATAGTCCCCGGTCAGACGCAGAATAGGCAACCCGATCAGAGCGGCAACGGCAGCGGTAATAAATCCGGTCAACAGCAGGTTATAGGTGAACGGTATCCCGAATTTGATGGTTATAACCGCGCTGGTAAAGGCGCCAATACTCATAAAAGCGGCATGACCAAGGGACAGTTGGCCGGTCAGTCCGGTAACGACGTTCAGGGCGAGAGCAAGTATTATGCCTATGCCGATGTTAACGATGATCTGCAGGTAGTATGGGTTAATGTATCCAAGCTGTTGTTGTAGAAAATCTGCCATGTGTGACTCCAAATCAAATCTTGCTCAATGCCTTTACTGTTTTAACTTTTCACAGGGCTATACTTTTTTCTGAATTTTCCGTCCCAAAAGTCCTGTCGGTTTCACCAGCAGCACCAGTACCAGAATTGCAAAGGCAATCGCATCACGATAGGATGAGAATCCGAAGGCGACTCCGGCTACTTCGGTAACCCCTAGCAGCAGGCCACCCAGCATGGCGCCCGGTATCGAGCCGATCCCGCCCAGAACTGCAGCGGCGAAGGCTTTCAGACCGGCCATGAGTCCCATGTTAAAAGAGACTGCGTTAAAGAGAAGACCGACCAGAACTCCTCCGGCAGCAGCCAGGGATGAGCCGAGTGCGAATGTAAACGATATGACCATGTTAACGTTTATTCCCATCAGAGCAGCAGTGTTGTAATCCTCTGAAGTCGCCCGCATCGCCTTGCCGATTTTTGTCTTGTGGACAATAAATTCAAGGGAGATCATAAGGAGAGCAGAAATTGCAATGATAAGAAGCTGCAGGGTAGATATCTCTGCGGAACCTATAGTGATCTGCTTGACCGGAAAAACACCTTCAGGATACCCCTTGGCATTGGCGCCGAAAAGCATCTGCGCCAGAGTTGAGAGAAAGATCGATACGCCGATTGCTGATATGAGAGCTGACAACCGTGAAGATTTGCGGAGAGGACGGTACGCGATTCGCTCAATAAACATACCGAGAAGCATGCAGACAACCATGGCTATCAATATGGCAACAAGATAATTTACCTTGAGAATTGTTGTCGCATACAAGCCGACAAACGCTCCGACCATGTAAATTTCCCCATGGGCAAAGTTGATCAGGGTTATGATGCCGTAGACCATGGTATAACCAAGCGCAATAAGGGCATAGGTACTGCCCAGGGCGATGCCGTTTATAAGCTGCTGGAGAAACATTCTGGCTCCTCGTTTAAGAAGTAAAACTGTGACTTGAGAGGCTCTCTATTTGCAGGAAGGGGGAGACAATACACGTTTTCCCCTAAAACATCAATGCTAGATGAAGTTATGCTTGATGAAGTTATGCTACCCAAAGGGGTAATCCTGCATTAAGACCGGAAAGCCGATACTGTTCGGCCATTTATCAAGCCTCTTGACGAAACATCAATTGATCTGCAGTATGAGCGCAATGGGCTATTGCTATGACAGCCCCCTTCCTAATAGCCTTGTGATGGAGATAGCCGGACCCAATGACAACTGAGACAACTCAACTAAGCGGCATCATTGCCGCGCGCATTACCGAACAGGGGCGCATCACCTTTGCCGACTTCATGGACGCATGCCTCTACGAACCGGGACTCGGCTATTATACTTCACCAGGGCGCAAAGTCGGTGCAGAGGGGGATTTTTATACCAGCATCACCGTGCATGCCGCTTTCGGTCGGGTGATTGCCCGCGAGATCGCCCAGATGTGGCGCAGCATGGAGAGCCCCGACCGTTTTACCCTGGTGGAGTGTGGTGCCGGTAACGGCCGTCTGGCGTGCGACATCATGGATTTTCTGGCGCAGCGTGAGCCTGAAATGTACAGTGGGCTCCGTATAGTGCTGGTGGAGCAGGAACCGTCTCTTGAGTCGGCACAACGGGAGATGCTGGCGGACCATTTGGCGCGCCTTGCCTGGTGTCCTCCCGATGAATTCGCCTCAGGAAGTTTTACCTTCAGCGGCTGTCTTTACTCAAACGAACTTATCGACGCCCTGCCGGTACACCGCGTTGTGATGACTTCCAGCGGGCTGAAGGAGGTGTATGTTACCAGAAAGGATGGCGAGTTTGTAGAGGAGGCGGGCGAGCTGTCTACTCCCGAAATTGCAACCTATCTGAAGCGTATTGCTGTGGAGCTTCATCCGGGTCAGCAGGCCGAAGTCAATCTGAACGCCCCGGAGTGGCTGGCTTTAGCCTCCCGTGCACTCAAAAACGGCTTTATTCTGACGATCGACTACGGGTATCTGGCTGCTGAGCTCTATACAGCGCGCCGCAAGCTTGGCACTATTCTATGCTACTACCGCCATCAGATTGAGGAAAATCCATATCTCCGCCTTGGCTTACAGGATATTACCACCCATGTAGACTTTACCACTCTGATGAAGTGCGGCGAACAACTGGGGCTGCAGAACGACTGGTTCGGTGAACAGTACCGTTTTCTGCTTTCAACCGGTATTGTTGAAGAGATAGAAGAGATAGAGTGCTCTGACATATCCGATGAAGAAAAGTTGCGACTCCGTTTGACCCTCAAAAAACTGATCCTCCCCGATGGCGGCATGGGTGAAACCTTCAAGGTGCTGATACAGTCCAGGGGGGTGGGTGCTCCCAAGCTATTGTGCCAGCGCGGGATTGGAGGGTGAATGGTCGCGATTACATGCGCTGAAATCCGCGGTATCATCTTCGACCTGGACGGCACCCTGTATGTATCAGACCGCTATGCCGCCGAAATTCAAGAGACTGCCATCGGCTATATTGCCTCCCTCATGCAGATAAGCAATGCAAAAGCGGCCCTCATCATGGCCGCTGTAAGGCTTCGGCTCACAGCAGAGAACGGCACGATTCCGACAGTTTCTGCCGTCTGTGCCGAGTTGGGCGGAAACGTGCCGGATCTTCACCATGCCTTTATACAAAAACTGCGCCCGGAAGCCTCTCTAGATCGGGATGAACGGGTGATTCGGCTGCTGGAGCGACTTGCCGAAAAGTTTACACTTGCCATTTATACGAACAACAACCGCGCCCTGGCTACACGTATTATGAACTGTCTAGGCATTGATGGTCTGATTGCAAACTTATTTACTATTGATGACACTTGGCGGGGCAAACCGGATGAGGAGATGGTATTCAGGGTATTGGCGGCGCTCAAACTTTCTCCGGAGGAGGCGCTCTTTGTCGGCGACCGCTATGATGTTGATCTGCGCCAGCCGGAACAGCTCGGCTGTCCCGTTTATCTGAGCCAGCATCTGGAGCAGTTGCTACGCCTTGAAAGGCTGCTGATAAACAGCTGGAAGTAATGACTCTTTTATTGCATCCATACGCTTGGGGGGAGAAATAACCGGAGCCAGAACTGAGGCTCCGGTTATTAAAATGTTTTTTAGCTGCGCTGACTAACCCTTGTTGGCTCTTTTGCGCCTGGTTGGATCAAGCTCTTTCTTACGAAGGCGAATTGAGAGTGGCGTGACCTCTACCAGTTCATCGTCCTCGATGAATTCAAGCGCCTGCTCAAGGGTCATCAATTTTGGCGGGGTCAGTTTGATCGCATCGTCCGTACCTGAAGCGCGCACGTTGGTTAATTTTTTACCTTTGCAGGGATTAATGTCAAGATCGCTATCCTTGTTGCTCTGACCAATGATCATCCCCCCGTATACTTCAACGCCGGCACCGACAAAAAGAGAGCCGCGCGGTTGGAGCGCATCCAGCGAGTACGCTGTGGTTTCACCATGATCCATAGCCATCAGAGCACCATTTTTACGACCCGGAATGTCACCTTTATAAGGGGCATATTCGTGAAAGGTATGGGTCATCGTTGCGGTTCCACGGGTATCGGTCAGAACCTCGCCACGCAGGCCGATCAGTCCGCGAGCCGGGATGATGAACTCGAGGCGTACCATCTCACCCATCGGTGCCATGGCGACCATTTCACCTTTGCGAGGTCCCATCTTTTCTATGATTGCACCCTGAAATTCTGAGGCTACATCCACAACCAGGTACTCCATCGGTTCCATTTTAACGCCGTCTTTGACCCGGACAATTACTTCCGGCTTGGAGACTGCCAGCTCAAACCCTTCACGGCGCATATTTTCAATCAGGATCGAAAGGTGCAATTCGCCGCGGCCGGAGACCATGAATGTATCAGGGCTTTCTGTGTCGTCAACCCGGAGGGATACATTGGTGCGCAGCTCTTTGGTAAGGCGCTCGCGGATGTTGCGTGACGTAACCCATTTTCCTTCACGACCGGCAAAAGGGGACGTATTTACGATAAAATTCATTGAAAGCGTAGGTTCATCGATAGAAACGTACGGAACTGCTATCGGAGTTTCTGCAGAGGCCAACGTTTCTCCAATACTGACTTCTTCAAAACCGGCTACGGTAACAATGTCACCAGTTCCGGCCTCTTCGAGGTCAATCTGTTTGAGCCCCTCGTATCCAAGCAGCTTGGTAATACGCCCTTTTGTGACAGTCCCATCCTGCTTGATCATAGCAACAGTTTCACCGGCTCTGACTTTACCGTTAAAGATACGCCCGGTTGCCATACGACCGATATAGTCATTGTAATCGATGTTGGCGATCAGCATCTGGAACGGTGCATTGATGTCCCCTTTGGGGGGGCGGACATTTGCTTCAATCACGGCAAATAGCGGTTCAAGGTTGGTGGATTCGATGTTGATATCCAGCTTGGCGTAGCCCAACTTGGCACTGGTATAAACCACCGGAAAATCGAGCTGGTCATCTGATGCATCCAATTCGCAAAACAGATCGAAGACCATATTCAGCACTTCGTCAGAGCGACTGCCGGGGCGGTCGATCTTGTTGATTACAACGATTGGCTTTAAATTGAGGTCAAGTGATTTTTTCAGGACAAAGCGGGTTTGCGGCATAGGCCCATCTAGGGCATCCACCAGCAGCAGTACAGAATCGACCATTTTAAGAACACGCTCGACCTCGCCGCCAAAATCGGCATGGCCGGGGGTGTCTACGATATTGATCTTGTAGGGGCCGTGGTGAATTGAAAGATTTTTGGCAAGAATGGTGATACCCCGTTCCTTCTCCAGGTCATTCGAGTCCATAACCCGCTCGGTGATGGTTTCGTTCGCGCGGTAAACCCCGGCGTGTTTAAGCATGGCATCAACCAGAGTGGTTTTCCCGTGGTCAACGTGGGCAATAATGGCAATATTTCTGATTCGTTCCTGCATGGGTAAAGCTCCTTAATTGTAAGCAAAAATAAAACGACGGGCATTTCTGCCCGTCGGAATTTTGCCACTATGTCAGATTATTATTGATCTGACAAGTATTTATGCGATAGCAATGAAAAAGTGTCATTTGTATCTGTTGGTTTAATGCTCATGGTAACCCATAACAACCAGAAGACAACTGCCGTCAGCGATGACGTTTACACCTTTCTCCATACAGAGCAACACTGCCTCAGGATGCTCCGCACCCGGCTGCATCCAGATGTTTTTTATCCCTTTTTCAATTGCAAGTGGCACAAGTTTCAGGGTAACCGCCGGAGGCGTTATCATCGATATACTCAAGACTTCAGGCGGCAGGTCACTGATTGCGCCGACACAGGCTACCCCTTCGATATACGCTTCACTCGGATTGACCGGTATAACTTTTTTGCCGTTCTGCAGGTAGCAGCGCAAAACCTTGTTGCCGTATTTTTCGCGGTTTGTGGAGGCGCCTACTACCCCGAAAGCGGATGATAAAAAAAATTGTTGAATCTGTTCCTGAATTGTCATTATTGACTCCTGAAGCGAGTAATTTACTTGAAAGTATTACATCATGCAGCTCTTAAACTTAATGCCTGATGCGCAAAAAAGCCACTCCGTCTGCCTCTCTGGGCATATCCGGCGTGGCCTTATTAACTGGCTGATGTGTAACTATTTTACGATTACAAACTCAGCGCGTCTGTTTTTAGCCCATGCAGCATCATCGTTACCCTGAACGGCCGGTTTTTCTTTACCATAGCTTATTGTAGAGAGCATATCTGCTTTGACTCCAAGGGTAGTCAGATAATTCTGGACAGACTTTGCACGTCGCTCACCGAGAGCCAGGTTGTATTCAGCGGAGCCACGCTCATCGCAGTGCCCTTCGATCTGAATTTTGGTTCCAGCACCAGACTTCAGGATGCCTGCACCGTTCTTAGAAAGGACATCACGGGCATCCTTGCGAAGGTCAGATTTATCAAAATCAAAATAAACAGCCTCAAATTTGAGTGACTCAACGGCAGACTTGGGTGCATGCTCTGCCTGTCGTGACTGCTCTGCCGGCCGAACCTGCTCTGCCTGTCGAACCTGCTCTGCTGGCCGTGCCTGATTTGCAGTATCAATCGACTTGGCCGCTTCAGTTCGTGACACAGCGGATGAAGACTGTAATGACTCTTCTTTCTTGACGGATTCCTTGTTTGCACAGCCAGTTACAAGTAACGCAGCCATACTGATGCCTGCAAATAATACTGCCATCCTTTTTTTCATTTTAATCTCCTGTTTACATAAGATAAGGCTCTCTGCCCTGTAAATTGATTTCGACGCGATTATACATAACAGCGTTAGAATTGCAATCGATATTACCAAAGTTTCTTCGAATAATCTTTATCCGGCAATCAACGAGCAGACCAGGCTGGTTGAAAGTACTCTCCTTTTGCTTGAGATACTTTTTTCTGGCCGGTACCATCAGAGCGCATTACATACACCCCGTTACCACTACCTCGCACAGAGCTGAAGCAGATGAATCGGCCATCTGCGGACCAGGATGGATTTTCGTTACTCCCTTCAGTCGTGAGCTGGCTGTCAGATGTTCCGTCTGCTGCAATGGTGAATATCTGGAAGCCCCCGTTGACCATCCGCGAATAAGCTATTTTGTCCCCTTTTGGAGACCATCGCGGATTAACGTTATAATTGCCGGCAGTTGTCAGGCGCCTGACATCACCGCCAGACTCATTTATGACAAAAATCTGCGGTTTACCCAGACGGTCGGAAACAAAAGCGATCTGCTTGCCGTCAGGCGACCAGGCTGGGTACAGATCAAGAGCCGGATTAATGGTTAATCTGTTGGGGTGACTGCCATCTTTATCAATGGTGTATATCTCGGCATCGCCATCTTTACTCAGTGCAAGAGCAATTTTACTGCCGTCCGGTGACCAGCTCCCGGTAATATTGAGCCCTTTGCGATTGGATTACAGTACTTCCACGGGACTTGACAGCGCACGTCGATAAAGATCCGGATTGCGTCGTTTATATGAAGTGAAAATAATTTCCCGCCCATCAGGGGAAAAGTCCGGGTTCAGGTTGATAGAGCCGTTTTTTGTCAACGGCAGTGGGTTGTTACCATCCCAATCCATGACATAGATCTCTTTATTGCCGGTTTGAGTAGATACGTAGGCAATTTTGGTTGTAAATACACCCTTTTCGCCTGTGAGCGCACGAAGAATTTCATCAGCAAAAGAGTGGCTGAACCTCCTTAGATCTTTTGCTACGCCGAGATACCGTTTGGCTGTGATCATCTTACGATTAATAACGTCAAAAAGACGAAATTCTGCCACCAGACGATCGCCTTGCAGACTGAGTTCACTCCGTACCAGCATATCAAAGCCGGCATTCAGCCATGGAGTATAATAGACATCCGCAAATAGTTCACTTCCTGAGGATGACTGCTGCAGACGAATCTCAGCCAGAACGACTCCAGACATGTTCATGTCATTTGCGATGACCTCGGCAGAGTTTATGACTGTGTCAGGAGGCGAAGAAGCATCAGGTGAGAGAATCGTCTCGACAGCCAGTTTCAGTTGCCGGTTTACTGGAGCATTCACTTCAATATAATCAGATCTCGCAGAGAGAGCAGCCGGCATGGCAACGAAAAGAGTAACGAGTAACCATATTTTCATAGCATATACCATATCCAATTTCATTGTATTATCGCTGCAAAGTGCTAGATATTCCTTTTGGCTTAAAAACAAAGCCGCTTTCAAAAACGTTGTGGTTTGGTGGTGCGACAAATTTTTCACTGGCCAGATCTATCGCCCGCCTGACCGCCATCTCAAAGAGGGCGTCGCCGCTGCTACGCTCTATTTTTCTCCCGGAAAGTTTCCCCTCTGCCGTGATCGTCAGTCGGACTAATACTTCGGGGTTTTTGCTACTGTAACTGCTAGTCACCTTTAACGCATCTTCGAGTCTTGATTTGATGAAATCAGGGTAGCTGCTTCCTGCTGCAACACCACTCCCCCCAGGCATTCCCGCTTTGGAACTGCTGGCACCCTTCACCTTGCTGAGCGATTTTTCAAAATCGGATTCTTCGCGACGAGCTTCACTGGTACGTTTCAGTTTTTCCATTCGTGAAGCGAAAGCTGATTCAGTTTCGGCAGATTCCTTAGTAGTTGTTGACTTTGTAGGCTTATTGATAGTTTTAACTATTTTTGGAGGCGGAATTTTTGCGGGCAGCGGCACTGTCATTGGCTGTGGTGCGGCAGGCGGGGGCGCGGCTACTTCCTCTCTGCCTTTCTGGGAAGGTGTGCCTGCTTGTGGGTCTGCAGTCGGAAGATTCACAATGTCCACATAATATGTTTCATGAAAAGCCGACTGCGACGGAAATAGCCGCCCCCACCAGATAAGTAATAAAAAAACCGTCAGATGAATGACGGTAGAAGCGACGAAACAGACACCACTAACAGTATCAATCCTTGAAGCGGAACGGCTCATTATTTTGCAGCCGGTTCCGTTACCATGCCAAGCCGCTCAATACCGGCACCCTTGATGTCGGCCATAGTTCGTACAACTTCACCGTACGGCACCCCTGCATCGGCATTTAAAAACACCTCTTTTTTCGCTCGGGTGGCAAACATCGTGGTTAGTCGTGTGCGTAGCTGCCCTGCGGGGATTTCTTCTTTATCTATGAACACCTTCCCGCTCTTGTCAACAGATACAACAACGGAAGCGTCAGCCGGTGCCATGGCTTTGGTGTCCGCTTTTGGAAGATTTACCTGAACTCCCTGCTGCATCATCGGTGCGGTAACCATAAAAATAACCAGCAGCACAAGCATAACATCCACCAACGGAGTAACGTTGATCTCAGCCATTACAGCACGATTATGATTTTGTCCGCCAGTAGCCATGCTCTATTTCCCCGCAATATTTCGCTGCACTATGTTGAGAAATTCTGTGGAAAAGCTGTCCATCCCATTTATCAGCACGCGAATTTTGTGTTGAAAGTGATTATACGCCATTACAGCCGGAATGGCGGCGACGAGCCCTATTGCAGTGGCGATCAGCGCTTCTGCAATTCCGGGAGCAACCACTGCCAACGAAGCTGATCCGGTTTTGCCGATCCCTTCAAATGCGGTCATGATACCCCAGACAGTACCGAACAGACCTATAAATGGTGAAGTAGAACCGGTTGTGGCAAGAAATGTCAGGTATTTTTCAAGTCGGGTAATTTCTGAATTTGTCGCGCGCCGCAGTGCACGGGAGACATTCTCAATGCCGCCAAGATCAGTACTGAGAGCACTGCCAGGTGTGCTGCCATCGCCGCTGCTGACGGGTTCAACAACCTTTTTAAGCTCGCTGTACCCCTCATTGAACAGAACCGTTAGCGGCGAGTTGGCAAATCGGTCAACCTGCGAGGCAATTGCGTCGAACCGTTTTGATTTCCAGAAAAAGTCCATGAATCGTTCTGATTCGCTATTTGCGCGATGAACCTGAAAAAACTTGAATAGGATAATGGCCCACGAGACAACCGAAAATGAAAATAGCAGCAATAGAACCAGTTTTACGATAATACCGGCGCCGAGGATTATGGCCACGGATGATACCTCCGAGTGGATTAGAAGTTTGAAAAACCTAGAACTTTCGAGCAGTCAAGTCAAGACAAAACATAAAACAGCATCAATCCGCCATCAGCCGAGAGGCAACATGGTCAAGGATTGCTTCAGCCAGTTGATCCTTTGACATAAGGCTACAGTGACAGGAGCTGCCGTCCTTGAAAAACAGCAGCGCACGATTGGTGTCCACGTTGAAACCGGCATCTACCTGGCTGACATCATTCGCAACAATCATATCAAGATTTTTTTCGCGCATTTTTTTCACTGCGTTATTGGTCACAGCATCGGTTTCCGCTGCGAATCCTACTAAAAAAGGGCGATCCTGAATCTCCCCCAGTTCGGCTAGAATATCACGGTTTTTGACCAACTCGATCGTTGCAGAATCCGCTTTCTTCTTGATTTTTGTCTCGTTTCTCACCAAAGGACGATAGTCTGCCACTGCTGCCGCCTTAATGATTACATCACATTCAGCGACACGCGCCATAACCTCCCTGTGCATTTCATCGGCACTGTTCACGCATACAAATTGCACACCATCCGGTTTCGAAATAGCGGTCGGGCCGCTGATTAGCAGCACGTTCGCACCCCGTCGGCATGCGGCGCGAGCTATGGCATAACCCATCTTTCCAGAAGAGTGGTTACTGATAAATCGGACTGGATCAATCTCTTCGCGGGTCGGTCCTGCGGTGATCAGTAGCGTCCGGCCACGTAGATTTTTTTCTGTCAGCGCAGCGCAGGCAGCTTCGTAAATGGCTTCCGGCGACGTCAGCTTCCCTTCCCCTTCCCAGCCACAAGCGAGAGTCCCGTGTATCGGGTCAGCAAAAAGGTATCCCAAGCGTCTAAGCTTCTGTTCGTTTTCCTGATAAATCGGGTTGCTAAACATGTTTACGTTCATAGCTGGAGCAAACAGTACAGGAGCTTTGGTCGCCATGACCGTGGTTGTAAGCATGTCATCGGCAATGCCGGCTGCAATTTTACCGATTACATTGGCCGTTGCAGGAGCGATAATGAACAGGTTTGCCTGGTTAGCCAGTGATATGTGGCCGATTTCCCGCTCTGCAATCAGGTTAAACAGCTCTGTATGAACCGGATTTGACGAAAGCGTCTGGAATGTAAGCGGCGTGACGAATTCCTGAGCGGCACGGGTCATAATGACATGAACATCAGCACCAGCTTTAGTTAAAAGGCGAAGCAGCTCAACGGCTTTGTAGACTGCGATCCCACCGCATACGCCCAGAATTATTTTTTTGTCGGTTAGCATATAAAAGGGGATTCCTTAGAAATAGGGGTTACAGCGCTTTTCATGCCCGATAGTAGTCTGCGGGCCGTGCCCAGGATAGGCGATTACGTTATCAGGCATGGTAAAAAGCTTGGTGCGGATCGAATTCAGCAGTTGATCGTGTGATCCGCCTGGCAGGTCGGTACGCCCTATTGAGTCAGCAAAGAGTGTATCACCGGTAATCACTTTGTGCTCGTCTTCAAAATAGAGACAGCATCCTCCCTGGGTATGACCCGGCGTGTGGAGAACTTTCAATCGATGTGTACCGACCAAAATTTCCATACCATCTGTCAGATAAGCATCTGCTTCCGGTGAATTTTCACCCGGTATACCGTACATACGGGCTACCTCAGCTGATTTGCCCAGCATCGGCGCATCATCCAGGTGAATCAGCAGTCTGGCGCCAAAAGCCGTCAGCGCCTGCCGGTTTCCACCCAGGTGGTCGAAATGGCCATGCGTATTGATGATAGTAAGTATTTTTAGTCCATGTCGTTTAACGACAGCGGAAATTTTATCCAGATCGCCTCCCGGATCGACAACAATCCCCTCTAAGCTCTGTTTGCATCCGACAATATAACAATTTACTTCCAGCGGCCCTACGGCTGTTGATTCAAATATCATAAATTCCCTCTCGTTTAGTGCAATTCCGGAATCAGTCGCCAGATAAAAATGAAAACTTTCGCTGCGTATTGACATCTTGAGTGGAGATGCGTAAAGTGGTTCGCAACCTGACCATTTGTTTCCCATCCGGCTTACAAGCTGGACATACTACGCAATACACAAGGAGCTTAACACTATGGAACGTTGGATCTGTACTATCTGTCAGTATGTGTACGACCCCGCAGTTGGCGATCCGGACAGCGGCATTGAACCGGGGACATCATTTGAGGCGCTACCCGACGATTGGCGCTGCCCACTCTGCGGAGTAGGCAAGGATGTTTTCGAGAAAGAGTAAACCCGCTTCTGCAGTTTTAAAGTCAGTTGTTTCAGACGAGACCTTTAGGGTTTTTAAAACCCTAAAGGTCTCTTGAGTAACTTACGCTAACACCGCGTCATTGTTGTAGTTTATATTTTGCTTGTTGGACTCAATTAGCTCAAAGCCAAGCTCTCTGGCTCTCGATTTAAGGCTTTTAACTGCACGGGATTTGTA
>Ga0194060_10000798_pt1 | contig 22897 bp, 16 predicted proteins | sample SepL225m_MetaG_FD_163427 | JGI IMG/M metagenome (GOLD analysis project Ga0194060, IMG submission 163427) | Anoxic zone freshwater microbial communities from boreal shield lake in IISD Experimental Lakes Area, Ontario, Canada - Sep2016-L222-5m | ecosystem: Environmental > Aquatic > Freshwater >... | reverse complement strand
TCGCCACCGAAGGCTGGCTGGCCGGGTTCGCGAAAGTCGAGTTCGGGTTCGAGGGCGACATCTCGGTGATGGCCGGAGCCAAGGCGGAGGCGGAGGCGGCGATTCCGGGCGTCACGGGCAAGCTGTCGGTTGAGGACGGCCTGTATATCACGGTCGACAAGAACGGACTGAAGGACGTCGGGTTCCGCGTCACCTTCGAGCAGGGCGTGGAGGTGGCGCCAGGCGTCACGTGGACCACGGAGCTCGACAGCATGGACTTCAGCTTCGTGCCCAGCGCTGCGTCAGGGCGGTGGTACTAATCGCGCGCTGTTCGCCACGACGATGAAACCGGCGCCGCGACGCGGCGGCGGGGCCGGCCCTGGCTCGCGCTATTGCAGCAGACTCGCAATCTTCTTCCAGTCGATCGCCTTCGCCGCCTCGAACGCCGTCTTGCCGATGAAGTAGGTTGGCGGCTTGATTGGGATGTCAGCTGGAATCGTTCTGAGGGCAGCGACCTGAAACGAGCTCCTGGGGCGAGAGCGGTCGAAAAAGGCCGTGCTGGTCGCGACCACTCCACGGGCTCCACGATCGCTCGGCGCGCACAGCCGGGACGGCCGCCGCTTGCCCGTGCCGCCATAGCTGAAGTACGCGGGTGCGGCGCGGTCGGCTTCTGACAGTCCGCTCAGTTCCGCCTCGAGTGCGGCGATCTCGCGCTTTCGCAACTGATCATGGGGCGGCTTCACGCCCACCAGCATCTTCTGCTGGGCCGCGATCCGGGCGCGGATGAAGCGTTCCTGCGAGGCGGGCAGCCAGAGCGGGCGCGTGTTGTCGTTGGTGATCATCACCACCGGCCCCTCGCCTGGAGCCTGATACATCGGAAACCCGGCGAACTCGCCCGCCCGAACAGGCGCGAGGTACATGGCGCCCTCTCCGTCTGTCTCGAGGGGCTGCTTCCAATCATCGTAAAACGCATCGAGCGCGTTGATGTCGAGCCGCAGTTGCGCTTCGGAATCCTGATTCGGCTTGATCGGGCACGTCTCGCACGACTGGGTGTAATTGAAGAGCATCACGGTGATACCACTCACCGGCGGGCGCGATGCGTTGTCGATCTTCCCCAGGCCCGTCGGACCGCCCACGCCGTGTTTCAGGAGGATCTCGAAACCGATGGCCGCCTTCAGGACTGGCGTCTCTCGACAGACGTCGGAGATTCGAGCCAACTTGTCGTGGATGGTCTTGACCAATCCAGGATCGAGTCCGCCAAACGCGCGGGAGTTGTTCGCGAACGACGACGGGCGCCAGACGCCGACCCGGGCGTGGGCGGCATCTTGCGCTGGCGCACGGCCGGCCTGCGCGACGACGCGACCTGGCGTGAGCGCACAGGCGCAGCCGACGATCAGGACGACGCCGAACGCCTTCCGGACGCTCCGGCGCAGGCGGGTCGATGGCGATGGCGATGGCGATGGCGATGGCGATGGCGATGTGGTGTACACGAAATGGGAGGGTACACCTAAAACGGCGGCGAGGCCTACTGCTTCTGTTCGACCCACGTCGTCGCCGTCGGTCCGACGCCTGTCACGTGCAACACCACCTCGGCGTCTTTCGCCCACCCGAAATGGGGCTGCCCCGCCGGCTCCGTGAATACGCTGCCGGGAGTCATCGCGGTCATCGTGGCCTGGTCGAACCGCTCGCCGTAGCCAAAATAGAACGTCCCAGACAGGACCACGACGATGCGCGAGTCGGGATGGAAGTGCGGCGGCAGCCGCAGGCCCGCCGGCAGCTTGGTGCGAACCGCATAGGTCCCGGGCTGTGCCGCCGCGCCGATGACGTCTGCCTGGAACGTCCCGTTCGGCATGGTGACGAACTTCAGGTCCGCCGGGCGCACCATGTCGGTCTTCAGCACGGCGCCTTGCGCGGCCAGGACCACCCCGGTGAGCACCAGCGCGGCCACCACGCCAATCGTCTTGCGAGTCCACATACGGTTCATCGACATTGCCTTTCCATGACGCAGTTTCCGCCGCAGGACGGACGCGGCACCCGGCCGCGTCGGCATTCGAGCTGGCCACCCTCCAGCACCAATCGACCGAACCCGATCAGTCACGTGACGTCGCAACAAAGGTGGGCAGGAGCTCGTCGGTCGGCAACTGCATCTCGATCACGATGCCCAGCTCCGCGCCGTTGCGTACGGAAATCCGCCCATTGAAGAGTTCGACGATACGGCTGGCCAGCGCCGGCCCCAACCCGTAATCCCCGCCGCCCTTGAGCAGCGTGCGCTGCCCCCCGACGGCAAAGAATGTGTCGAGGGCTTCCGCCGACAGCGACTTGCCCCCCGTCGCGATCGAGATCCGGGCCCATCCGTCCACAACGTCGACCTCCACGGTGACCGGTTCGCCGTCGCGGACGCAGCGCGTGGCGGTCAGTAGCAAGTCGGAGAAGGCGCGCCCCAACAAGCCAGGCGCGCACGAGACGACGACTCCGTCGGCCGCGGCCAACGCGGCGCGGATCGGCACCTCGGGCGCCGCCAGTGTGGTCGCGTGGACGGCCTCGCGGAGCAGCGGCGTCAGCCGTTCCGGACTCGGGACAAACGTCTTGGCGCCAACGTCGATGGAGGTGAGGGCCACCGCATCGTCAACCAGTTTGACAATGCGGGCGCGGGATCGCGAGTAACTATCGAGGAGCGGAGCCGAGTCAACCGTCTTCGGCACGTCGGCGAACAGGAGTTCGGCCACGCCGAACATCCCCTGCAGCGGCGTCCGCATTTCGTGCGACAGCATTTCCAGCCACTGCGTCTTGGCGTCGTCCCAGATCCGCAGGCGCCGATGCGCCTCGGCCAGTTCCGCCATCCGCTGTTGCACCAGGGCTTCCAGGTGGAACTGGTGTTTGCGGAGCCGGAGCTGCAGATGGACGCGGGCCAGCACCTCGACTTCGGCAAACGGCTTGGTGACGTAGTCGACGCCGCCCGCGCCGAAGGCACGCACCTTGGCGGCGCTATCGGAAAAGGCGCTCAGGAAAATGACGGGAATCGGGCCGGGACTGTCGAGCGCCTTGAGGCGACGGCAGACGTCGAACCCATCGAGCCCCGGCATATTGATGTCCAGCAGCACCAGATCGGGCGCTTCCTCACTGGCCGCGGCGAGCGCCATCTCGCCGTCCGGAAACGCCAGGACCGTCCACCCTTCTGCGCGGAGCATGTCGCCGAGCACGTTCAGATTCTCGGGCTCGTCGTCGACGATCATGAGCGTGGCAGGACTGAAATCGGAACTCATGACGGGACTCCTTTGGCGGCGTCAAGCAACCGGCGCAGGCGATCATAGTCGTACGACGAGGCGAGATTGCGGAGTCCGGCGGCCACCCCGGCGTGGTCGTGCCCAATCTGGTCGATCTGATGACGCACGCGTCTGATGTCGCCTCTCCTGACCGCTTCGGCCAGCAGATCGCGATCGTCGCCCGGCACGCTCGCCAACGACGCAGGGTCGAGGGTGGCCGGCTGGGCGGGGGTGACGGGAATGATTTTCTCATATTCGTATCGGACCTTGGCCACCCTGGCGATCTCGGCCAGCAACGCCTCCCGTCGCACCGGCTTCGAGACGTAGCCGTCGGCCCCAACGCCGAGTGCGTCGGCACGTTCGTCGCCGATGCCCGAGGCTGTCACGACGACGATGGGGGGCAGGTGGTCCACCGGATTTTCACGGAGACGGCGAATGGCCTCGTACCCGTCCATCTCGGGCATGCGCTTGTCCATCAACACGGCGTCGAAGGTGTGGTCGCCGCCGAGCCGGAGCAGCGCCTCTGGCGCGCCCGACGCCGTCTCGATCTCGAACCCGACCGGTTCCAGCATCGCCCGGAGCATATCGAGGCTGGCGCGGTCGTCGTCCACCAGCAGGATGCGCAGTCGCGGCTGATTGGCCGCCAGCCGTTTTACGGTTCCATCGGCCGCCCCATCGGGGAGGGCACCGGCCTCGGCGTGGGCCTTGAATGTGAACCGGAACAGGCTGCCGATTCCATCGCGGCTCGACACGGTGACGTCGCCTCCGAGGGCCTGCGCGTACCGACGGCTCAAGGGCAACCCCAAGCCCGTACCGCTGCCGGCGGTCCGGTTCTCGGCGACGTAAAAGACTTCGAAAATGCGCGCCAGTTCGTCCGCCGGGACGCCGGCGCCGGTGTCTTCGACCTCCACGGCGATTGTGACGTCGCCGGCCGTGGTGTGCTCCACCACCGCGGCACGCACCTGCACGCCGCCTGTGACGGTGAACTTGATGGCATTGCCGACCAGGTTGGCGACCACCTGCATGATTTTGCTCCGGTCGGCGCGGATGACGCGAGGCACGTCGGCGGCGACCGACGTGTCGAGGCTCAGCACCGCCGCGTCGGCCCGCTGGGAGAACATCACGTGCGCATCATGGAGCAGCTGAGGAAACTCGAACGTGCTCGGCGTCAGCGTGATGACGCGCGCATCGGATCGCACCAGTTCCAGCAGGTCGGTGATCAGTTCCAGGAGGTGCTCGCCGCTCCGGGTGATCGCGGAGAGACGGTGCTTCACCGGGCAGGGCTGACATTCGCGTTCCATGATCTGGGCGTAGCCCAAAATGGCATTGAGCGGGGTCCGAATCTCGTGCGACATATTGGCCAGAAACAGGCTCTTGGCACTGGCCGCGGTGTTTGCCTGATCGCGAGCCGCCACCAGGTGTGCCTGGAGTTCACGGTTTTCGAGATCCCTGGCCAGCCGGAATCGGAAACTCATGTAGAGTTCGGCCACCGCCCGCAGCAGCGACGCTTCTTCTTCCTGCCAGTCCCGCTGCGTCGAGACGACGTCGAAGCCCACCACCCCCACGAAAGTCTCGCCGTCCATCAGCGGCTGGATCATCAGCGCCTTCACCCCGTCAGCCTCGAGCAACTGACGGAAGCGGCTGTCTGTGGGCAGCGCGTCGAGGCGGTTGATCAGCAGTGCGTCGCCGGAACAATGCGAGGCCAACAGGCCTGGCACCACCTCGGCCAGCCCGTTTCGCAAGGCGGCGCCATTGGCCGAGATGCCGGGGCCCAGCCATTCGTGCATCACGGCCAGCCTGGTCCGCACCCGATCGTGCTCGAGCACAAACGCACGGTCGGCGCCTATCAGCGTCGCCATGGTCTGCAGCGAATGGTCGAAGGTCTCGTGCTGCCGATCGAGCGACACGTTGAGGAACTCGGTGGCCACCAGCCTCAGCGCCTGTTGAAATGCCAGGGCCTTGGCCAGTTTTTCTTCGGCACGGTTGCGATCGGTGAGGTCGATGATGTTCGCAATCGAGCCCACCACCTCGCCGTCCCGCCAACGCGGCACGGCGGTCACCTGGACGGGGACTTCTTCCCCATCCACCTTCACCAGACGGGTCTGGTAGGTCGACGATTCGCCACGCAGGCGGCTATCGCGCATCTGGTCCAGCACGTGCTGGTCGGCGGGCCGCGTGATGTCCTTGGGGTTGATCCCGATGAGGTTTTCGGGAATCGCCCCAACCAGGTCGGCATAGGCGCGGTTGACGAATTCGAAGCGGCCGGTGACATCGGTCACCGTCACGCCGTGGGCCATGGCCGCCATCACCTGCAGTCCGAAGTCGCGCTGGGACGCAATCTCCGCTTCGGCCCGCTTGCGACCGGTGATGTCCACCATGACGGTCAGAAACGTCTGGCTCCCCTGGCCGGTAATCACCTCTCCGCTGAACAACCCGTCGAGAATCTTCCCGTCCTTGCGTCGAACCCGCATCTCGAGGGCGTTGAGACGCCCGTCAGCCTGCAGGTTCCTGGCAGCGGCGGCCTGCTGCTCGGGGTCGATGAACAGTCCGAGGTCGGCTGCGGTCCTGCCGACGATCTCGTCCCACGCATAGCCGAGCGTACGGAGGAACTCGTCGTTGACGTCGGAAAACTGCCCCTCCGGCACCGTGGACAGCGCCATCGGGTTGGGGTTGCTGCGGAAGAGGCGCTCGAATCGCTGGTTGGCTTCCTGTTCGACGCTGAGGTTCTTGGAGATGCCGAAGACACACCCCTCGCCGTTCCACTTGCCCAGCCAGGCGCGGGTCTCGACCGGCACCTGCCCGCCGCCTTTCTTTCTCAATGGCAGCGGACAACTCTCGCGTTCGCCTCGGAACATCGCCGCGAAGATCGCCTCGGCCTCCCCCCGTCTCTCCTCCGGGTGCAAGGCCAACACGTGCATGGCGACCAGGTCGTCGGCCTCCCAGCCCAGCGTGCGGGTGACGGCGCTATTGGTGAACAGGACGCGCCCCTCCAGCGTCCCCACCACGACCATGTCGGACATGGTCTCGAAGAAGAGGCGGAAGTTGGCTTCGCTCTCTCGCACCGTTCGTTCGGCGCGCTCACGCGCCGTGACGTCGTTGATGATGGAGTGCAGGACCACGCGCGAACCGAACTGAATCCGGCTCGACGAGACCTCCACGTGTCGGATCGACCCATCGGCCAGGCGGTGCTGAAAGGTAAAGAGTCCGCCCTGCGACGCGGTGATCGACCCCATCAACTGCTTCAGATCCGTGTCGGGCAGGGCGTTGATCTGAGCGATTCGCATCGATCGAAGCTGATCGGCCGAGTACCCGTAGAACGTCACCGCCGCACTATTGGCGTCGATGATCTGGCCATCGGCCGGATCGACCAGCAGCATGACCGCCCGATTGCTGGCGAACTGATCGCGGTACGCCCGCTCGCTCGCCATCAACTCGGCCTCGATTCGCACCTGGTCGGTGATGTCCCAATTGGTGCCGATCATGCTGCGGGGCCGGCCGCTCGAATCGCGCTGCACCGTGGCAAGCGCGCGGATGTGGCGAATCGTCCCGTCAGGCCAGCACACCCGGAATCGGGTGTCGAATTCCCGCTCGCCCGCCAGCGCCAGCCTGATTTCTTCGTCGCCCCGTGCGCGGTCGTCGGGATGCAGCCCAGCCTGCCAGGCCTGATAGGCTCCGCCGAACTGGCCTTTCGTGATGCCGTAGAGACGGAACATCTCGTCGTCCCACATGAGCAGGTCGTTGACCACGTCGTAGTCCCAGGTGCCGACGCCGCCGGCCCGAACCGCCAGGCTCAGGCGTTCGGTGGCGCGCCGCAACTCGGTCTCCATCCGTTCGCGCGTCGGGTTGGGATTCAGCACGACCCGGTACGCCACCACGTCGTCGTCGTCCCGAGCGGCCGACACCGACACCGCCGTCCACGCCAGGGTGCCGTCCACGGTGACCAGGCGAAGATCGAACGTCTCGGGATCGCCGGTCTGATTGGTCGAATCGAGGCACCGGCGCCACGCGCCGAGGTCTTCGGCGAAGATGAACCGCGAAAACCATTTTCCGACCAGGCCGCCGCGCGCGACGCCGAGCAGGTTGCTGGCGGTGAGGTTGGCTTGCAGAATCTGACCCGCATCGTCAACGGTGAGATAGCCGGCCGGCGCCAGGTCGTAGAGGTCCGAATACCTCGCCCGCGACACGTCCATCTCGCGATGGAGCCGGCGCATGTCGTCGTCGCGCTCGTCCGGTTCGGTCCGATGCCCCTCCACATCGGGCGGCGTCGGAAGCGCGGCGTCGAGCGACGACGCCCCGACGACCGATGCCGGCTTTGCCGCGGTCGTCACCGGCGCCCCCTCGGGTCGCCGACCGGTCTTGGTCTTCTTGTCCTTGCGTGACGGGCTCATGCCGGCCTTTCTCCTTCGCGTTGCGAGAACCCCCTGCGCAAGCCGATTGCGCCGAACCCGGCGCCTCGGCGACCGGACACGACCCCGGCCGCTTCGGCCGTCATCGCCGGAGGCGTTTCATGACCTGGTGACGCTGGGCCTGACAACGAGCCGGGGATTGGGGAGGGGCGTCGACAGAGATCTCGAATGCAGAGCGGCTCGGCCGCCCGCTGACAGGGCGGCCGATCGCGTCCTCGGGGGAAGTATCCCACGAAAACGGCAGGCACGAGCCCGGTCTTCTCTACCAGGGGCATTGGGTGGGGCGCCGAGGCCTGGTTGGTGATCCCTGTCGGCCGACGGCGGGTCAGTGGCCGGGCTGACCCGAGGGCGAGAGTCTCGAGTCCCAGTCGACCACCGACGGCGTCATTCCGGTCTCGATCGCCTCGAGATCGGCGGGAGTGAATCTGGGCCACTTGTGCCACGACACCGGACTGAGCGGAAACGTGCCGTCAGCCATGCGACGCTGCGCGGTTCGATGGCTGATGCCGAGTCTGGCGGCGACTTGCTGGAGCGTCATTAACGTCATACATCACCCGATAGGCGGAACCACCATCGAACTGTCCAGGCCCGCGAAGAGACGTGGCCAGACGGGAAACAATCTCGACCCTCACTGCCAGCGGTGGGCCCGCCGTTGCCCGGGCCCACAAGTACTTGCAAATCAGCCGACCGGTCCTGCGCTGCTGCAAGAGCCGCCGCGGCACGCCGCGTCGTGACGACACGCACCGCAAGGTGCGCCATCGCCAAGCTGCAGGATCGGCATGGGAAGGGAAATCAGGGAGGGGGCAACGGCGAAGGGCCGTGTGGGACACGGCATCGGAATGAAGAACGCAGTCGAGTAGAACACGAAACCTCCTGGGCACAACAACTCACGCGATCGACGAGGCACGACTTGCCCGTCTCACGCTACTGCAGCAACAGCGATGCGCCGACGTCCCGGACGCCCCGACGCTCCCGGCGAATGGCGATCGCGAGCATCGCCGCGTTCCAGCCGGCGAGCACACCGAAGGTGACGATCAACTTGGAACTGAAGAGCCACTCGAAGTGCCAACCCCATTCACACATCGCGTCTCCTCTTTTCTCTGCCACGGCAACCCGACGGGATGCCCGAACCTATCGTGGCGGTGCGACCAAGGCCACTACGTCGTCGCCGCCAGGAACGATGACCACGCCTTCGAAGGGGGTCTCAATCAGCCCGTTGGGGCCCGCCGAAATCACCACCGTGCAACTGGCTCCGGTTGACAGCGTCCGGATGTTGATCGCGTAGCGGCGCCCCCAGGGATCGGGTCCGATACCGGATTCGAGGTAGGGACCGTGCCACCCGCGGATCCAATTGGCCTGGCGCGGCGGAAACGTGCTGTAGCCCACCGCGTTGGTCACCAGTTGATCGTCGAGAGCACCGACCATCGCCGAGCCTGTCGGCCGCAGCCACTTCGGGTCGCCTCCGGTGCCGATGGATGGCGCCACGCCAGCCCCGACCAGCAGATCGAAGGTCGCCCATCCGCGCGGGTTGGCCTGCTGACCGAGCACGTCGCCCTCGAACCGGGCCACCGCCGTGGCGATGGTGTGGGCGTCCTGGATCGCGCGTGTGAAACGGGCCTGGGTGATGTAGTCCTGAATCGCGGGAACGGCGGCCCCGGCGACCACCGCGCTGACGGCCAGCGCCGCCGCCGTCTCGACCAGGCTGACGCCGGTTGCCGATTTCGCCAGCCTCATCACGCGTGTCCACACGGTCGCCGTCCTTTCGGCGTCGTCTCTACTCCGAGCGCGCAGCCGCCGCGTTCTGTTTCGCATCAGTACCCCGGCGCCAGCAAACACCCGAGATCGCCCGAATCGGTTGATGCGGCACGGCTGTTGAACGCCGTCTCCACGATGGCGTCGGGGCCGGCCGACAGCACCACCGCATCCCAGCCAGAGCCGTCGACCAGATGGCGAACGCTGACGGCATAGCGATAGCCCCAGGGATCGGGACCGACGCCCGCGTCGAGGTAGGGCCCTGCCCACCCGCGCGAAAACATCCCGCCTCCGAATCGCGCGGTTCGCCGCTCATCGCCAGCCTGGTTGCGCACCAGATAATCGTCGAGCTGGCCGGCGCGGCCGGTCGATAACTCCGCGGTCCACGGTGACGCGTCGGTGTCGCCGGGCGCTGGAGTCTGGCCGGCGCCCACGAGCACGTCGAAGCCGCTCCACGAACCCGACGTGTTGCGCTGCAGGCTGACGTCGAAAGCGAAACGCGTCAGACCCACCGCGATCACCTGCATGTCGCTGCGCGCCTTGACCAGGCGCGCCCCGTTGACGAAGTCGCCGATGGCAGGCGCCAGCACGCTGGTCAGTAACGAGGCCACCGCCAGCACGATCGCGGCCTCTACCAGCGAAAATCCGCCGGCATCACGCGTAGAGGCTGCTGTCGGCTCCGGCCTTCGACACCGCGCGGCATGGGCCATGACTTTCAATCTACAATTCCTGCTGATGTCTCCCAGCGGCCTCACGTGGGCGCTGGGTTGAAGGCGGGAGAGCGGCGACCGCGCCATACGCGTCGGACTCCACCCGCGATTCGTCCAAGTGTAGGCGTCGAGCGCGTTGCAGACCATCGGGGCCACCCCTAGATCGCACGACAAAATCACCTGAGACGCACCTCAGGCTTCCCGGAGACGACGACGCCACATACGAGGTGGGTCGGGGCCAGGCCGACGCTCCGGCAGTCCGGCTGCCCAGGTCCCGGTCAGCATCAACACGTTGGGCCAGCCAGAACGCCGCGGCCTGACACGCGCCGACCACCAGCCTGACCGGGTGTTCCCACACCAGGTGCCGAAGTCGATCGGCGCGGCCTCCCGTCCCGTAACAGACCCGCAACCACCAATCCGGCGGACAGAGCACGTCGTGCCCCGAGGCCGCCGACCAGGTGGGCATCGACGCGATGCGGTCCACGCCCGCGGATCGCGCTGGGAGGTCCCATCCGAATTTCTCGACGACCCTGGCCGGCCAGGGCGTCAACACGTTGAGGATCGGAAGCGCTCGGAACGCGCGGCCGTATCGCTGGCGAACCACGTCCCAGTCCATCTCGTCACACCAGGTCTCGGTCAGTGCGACCAGGTCGGCAACCGAGATCAACCTGATGCCCAGATGAAAGATGTCGCGGGTGAAGGCGTGGGCGTAGACGTGCCACAGCATGTCCTCGGGCCCCAGCGTCCGCACCGGGAGCCCCGACCATTCCACCGGCTGAGACCGCCCTGCCAGTTCGTGGTAGCCCAGCGACGGCAGAAACGGATGCGCAGGAAGGATCTGATGGCGCAGCGTCATCGATACGGTGGCGCCATCGACGGTCTTCGACAATCCCGGCAGATCACGATGGTCGATCGCCACCCGGGTGTCGGTCGCGCAAAAACCGATGCCGCGCAGCACCCGGTGCGCGATGAGCGCGTCGGTTGGCCGCACCAGCAGTTCGACGCTCCGCACCGGCCGCAGCACCGGGTCGGCATAGACCGCCTGCGCCAGGGCCGCCCCACTGAGCAGCAGAACGGGCACCGCCGCGTTGTTCAATTCCCGCAGCGCCTCGCCGAGCACGCGATGCCGTACCGCGTAGCGGTGGGCCTGCTGAAGCCATCGATCCTGCAGCGCGGCCGTGATGTGCCCGGGAATCTCGACACCGGCGTCGGCCAGATGCGCCCTGAGCAGAGGCCCGAGACCGTGGTGGTCGGCCTCAGGCAGGAGCGCGTCCCACGGCATGTTTGCGGCGAGACTCCGCAACTGGGTTGCGACGTGGACGTTTCCAGGAGGTTGCGCGCAGAGTGCCAGAATCGGGAATGTCGCGGGGTCCGACTTCATCAAGGTCGCCCGAATAGGCGACCACGTGATGTGATGCCGACGACGACTCAGAATGCCCACGTCTGGCAGTGTAGAACTGCCGAGGGGCGCGCACCATCGGGGATCCCCCGAGAAGAACCCGGGAAATCCCCTAGACGGGGGTGTCTTTTACCCTAGGGACCTGACGAAGGGAACCGGGGCAGGCCGAGCCGACACCGATGGCGGGAGGTCGCCGATGCCACTATTTACCTATTTGTCGCGGCTGACGAGGCCGGCACGCACCGCGAACCGGACCAGGCCAGGAATGTCGTGAATATCGAGGCGTCGCATGACATCGGAGCGATGAGTTTCGACCGTCTTGATGCTCACCGCGAGACGGCTCGCAATCGTCTTGGTGGACGCGCCTTCGGCCAGCAACTGCAACACTTCGCGCTGGCGGGAGGTCAACTTGTCGGCGCCGTCGCCCAAACCGCCGCCAGGGTCGGCGACGTACGCCTCGATCACGAACCGGGACACTCGCGGGCTCAGGTAGCGCTCGCCGCGGGAAACGGCACGGATGGCGATGTCGAGTTCGGCCGGCAGCGAGTCCTTGAGCAGGTACCCGACGGCGCCGGCCCGCAGTGCCTGCCAGACGTACTCGTCGGAGTCATACATCGACAACATGATCACCCTGGTGCGAGGCGATTCGCGTTTCAACCGGGCTGTGGCTTCCACGCCATTCAACTCCGGCATGTCGATGTCCATCAACGCGACGTCGGGCTGAAGCGCGACCGCGGATGCCAGCGCCTCGCGGCCGTTGGCCGCCTCGGCCACCACCACGATATCGTGGAGGCCATCGAGCAGCGCCCGAACACCGGCGCGAACCAGCGCATGATCGTCGGCGAGCAGAATACGAACAGGCATCACACCTCTGTGAGTCGGAGCGCGAGCGACGCCCTCCCCGATTCCTGACACGCGCTCACTACGCCGATTCGGTCCGTCCGACGGCGACGCCCAGTCGGCCGCGCCGACATCCAGCCGAAAACGCCGTGGTCAGTCCCCAAGCGTTCCCTCCTGGTCGGTATAGAGTTCGTCGGCCATCTTCTGCCGGCACGGCGGGCAGATGCCATGCGAGATGCTGGCGTCGGTTCGCTCACGCAGGTAGACCTCGATTGGCTTCCAGTAGCCGTTCTCGTCCCGCACCTTCCGACACCAGGCGCACATCGGCAGCAAGCCACTGAGGGTCTTCACCTGGTCCAACGCGTGCTGGAGCAACACCGATTGGTCGGCGAGCAAGTCGCGCTGGCGCTTCAAATCGATGTGGTTGGCCACGCGCAGCGCGACCAGCATCGGATTGAACGGCTTGGTGATGAAGTCGGCTCCGCCGAGCCGCAACCCGCGGACTTCGTCGTCTTTGCAGTCGGACGCGGTGACGAAAATCAAGGGAATCAACTTGAGCGCCGGGTCGGCCTTCATGGCTTCGGCGACGCCGAATCCATCCATGCCCGGCATCCTGACATCCAGCAGAACGAGGTCCGGGTGTTCACGCGCCGCGATGTCAAGAGCCTGAAGACCGTTGGTCGCAAAGTACAGCTCGTACTCGTCGCCCAGAAACTCGGCCAGCACCTGAATGTTGGTCGGGACATCGTCGACCAACAGCAGTTTCGGGATCTGGTTCATGTCACGCTCACGGCCCCGATTCGGGCCCCACACCCAATCGCCTGGCCAGACCGGCCAAGCCCGCGCGGGCCTCGGCAAACCGCAGGCCGTCGATATCGGCGGAGACCACGCTCAACTCGGGTTCGTACATCGCCGAATCGGGATGCTGCTGTAACAGGCTGACCGTCGCGCGGGCGCCCAGATGCTGACCGGACAACCGGTGGTGCAGTTCCCGGAACAGTTCCGCCACCGGCTCAGTGGGCACGCGGGGCCCAGGCGGGGGCAGGGGATCCGGCGAGTGGGCGGCCGAATTGGCAGCTGTACTCCGCAGGTGGTCGAGGGCAGCGGCAAGGGCGGCCGTGAGGCCTTCGAGCGACTCCCCCACTCCGCTTCGAAGGCGCCGTTCAAGGTTGATCGCCGCGGCCGCCACCAGGGGTGCGCCCAGTGTGGCCGCCGCTCCACTGAGCGCGTGCGCCAGACTCGCCGCACGGCCCAGTTCGCCGGCCTTGATCGCCGCCCCGATCGTCTCGCCGTCGCCGCCGTGTGCGTCGGCCAGTAATTCGAGCCAGGTTCGGTTGCCCGCCGCGCGCCACGTCGCGCTGGCCCCGGTGGGTTCGGGCGACCCGATCGACCCGGCGCCGACGGCTGCCGGGCCCTTTGGCCGCGCGGTGCGACGACGAGGTCCCGCCACCCGTTGCAGCGCGAGCGCCAGCGATTCTGGGTTCAACGGCTTGGTTAAGACTTCGTTCATCCCCGCCGCCAGGCACATCTGGTGATCGGACACCTGCGCGGAGGCCGTGAGGGCGAAGACGGGAATCGCCCGCATGCCCGGATCTTCGCGAATCGCGGCGGTGGCCCGGTCGCCGTCCAGCCGTAGCAGGTGGATGTCCATCAGCACCGCGTCGAGGCCGGCGGCGTGCTCGCGGGCCAGCCGAACCGCCTCGGCGCCGTCTCCGGCTTCAATCACATTCGCCCCGGCCCCTTCGAGGATGCCCCGGGCCACGACCCGGCACATCGGGTCGTCTTCGACCAGCAGCACTCGCAGCCCGCCGAGCAGCCGGCGACCGCCGAGGTGCGCCCCGCGCCCAAGCGGCTTTGCCGAGCCAGTGCCCCCCAGAACGTCGGGGTCGAGTCCCATGCGGCTCGAATCGGTGCTCGAGCCGCCGAGCATCTCCTCGAGGATCCGCATCAACGATTGCGCCGACGCCTCCAGTTTCGAGACGAAGTCGCGCTGCCGGGTGTCGAGCGTGGTTTGCTGCAGCAGGTAGGCCAGACCGAAAATCGCCGTCATCGGCGTCCGAACCTCGTGGCGCATCAGCGCCAGCGCATCTTCGCTGGCACCAACCGCGGGCACGACAGCGCCCCGCCCACCCGCCGACCGACGACGGCTGGGAGCGCTCGGAGTCGTAGTTCCCGCGTGCCTGCCCGATCTGGCCATTGCGACCTCGATCCTCGACGCAGCGTTCCGCAGATGCAGCCCGTGACGCGGCGCGTCAATGAGCCCCACGTCAGCTTAACACCAACACCTCGGCTCCCGAGACCCAAATCCCGACAAAACACGACAATTGTCGCACACGGTTACGCGGCGCGGAAGGGGCGAAGATCTGGGGATGCGGTTGGCCGTGGCACGCCGGACAACACAGGGCTGACGAGCCGACGGGAAACGGCCCGTGCGAAGAGCGCGGCGGCTAGGACTTCTTCACCAGATCGATACGCCCGGTCGCGGTCCGGTCTGCCCCGTTGACCGGGTCGCCCACAGGCCTGGGATCGCCAGATCCGGATGTGATCAACTGCGCCGCGGTGGTCTGGTGGAAGGTGACCAGGTAGTCTTTCACCGCTGCCGCCCTGGCGGCCGACAGCGCCTGCGTGGCCACCTTCCCTCCCATGTCCTCGGAGTGGCCCTGAATCTCAAGTCTCAGTTCCTCGCGCGATCCCAGTAGTTCGGCGATCTGTGAGAGCACAGCCGCCGATTGCGCCGTGATGACGGCCGTCTCGGAGTCGAACGCGATGCTGCGTACCGCCACCACTCCCCGTTGATCCAGCATCTGCCCCAGTTGCGCCGCCGTGAATTCGACGTCCGGCGTTGTCGCGTCTTCTTCGACCACGTTCAGCGTGTAGCTGGCGCCACTGTTGTTGATCTCGGCCTGGATCCAGACCGACCGGCCGTCGGCCTGCCAATTCGCCGTGACCGACCCGCCGATGCTACCGAGGCGTTCGCGCAGGGTCGCGCCCCGTCTGGCCGCAACCCCGACGGCCAGGATACGTCCCACGTCGCCGGCGGCAGGAGTCGTGGCACCCTCCTTCGCCGCGTACTGGATGAGGTAATAGTGGCCGCCAATCCGTTTGTACGTGTCGTCGGCGACGCGAAAATCAAACGCGCCACCGCGCGTGTCACTGTAGGCACTGATGTAGAACCCGGAGACCCGGTCGAATCCCCCGTAGTCCCTGCTGCCCTCCACGTCGGTCTGCGCGGCGGCCGGCAGCGCGGCACTCAGGCACAGCCCCAGCGCGACCATCATCCGGCGGCGATCGTAATTCATAGGTGTCTCGTTCACAGCGCCATCTCATCGGAACAGGGTCGTGCCGGCACGATGCCGCCGTGTCGGCCTACTGCACGGGGGCCTGATCGAACTGATGTTTGCATCCCATCGAGCAGAACACATAGATCCGGCCGTGGTACTGGGTGGTCCGGCCAGCGGCGCTGGCCTGGCGGGGATCGACCGCCATCCCGCAGATCGGATCCTGCCCGGATGCGTCGGCGCCACCCGCCGACGCCATGGTCATCCGGCTCTCGGAATCGAGCAGAAACGTCCCTGCGGCGGCAATCCGTTCGCCAGGCGCCAGCCCCTCGACAATTTCGACCCGGCCGTCGAACCGCCAGCCGGTCCGCACCTGGCGAGGCTCGAAGACGCCCTCGCGACGCTCGACGAAGACCGTCTTTCTGAGTCCGGAGTCGATCACGGCATCGACGGGCACGGAAATCGCAGGCGCCAGCGCCACCTGCATCTCGACGTCGACGAACATGTCGGGCCGCAGGACGTAGGCCGGGTTGTCCACCTCCAGCCGCACCCTGAGCGTTCGGGCCGCCGGATCAAACTGGGGCAGCACGTCGGTGACGATCGCATCGAAGCGTCGCCCGCGATCCAGCGATTTGACCACGGCGTGCAGACCGGGACGGACCTGGTCGGCATCGAGGCCGGTCAGGTCGGCCAGAATCCAGACCCGGCTCAGGTCGGCGATCCGAAACCAGTCGGCCCCTCGCTGGAACTTCTGCCCCGCCGTGACGCTGCGCGTGAGGACGATGCCATCGGCCGGAGCGAGGATCGTGATGCTCTTGGGCACTTCGCGTGTGCGCCGGATTTCATCGATCTGCAGCTCGGACATTCCCAAATCCTGAAGTTTCTGCAGTCGGTTCTCGAAGACCGAGCTATTGGGATTGACCTGTCCGGTTTCGTCCACCCCGCTCTGCTTGAGTCGATCCTGCGCATTGAGCGTGACGATGAAGCCCTGAATTTCGAAGATGGCGCTGGGCGCCACAAACGTCGCCAGCCGTTGCCCCTTGCGGACCTGACTGCCCGTGGTGACAGCCGACACGTCGCGGATGAACCCGTCGCTGCCGGCGTTGATGTCGTAGGTCCGCGTTTCCTCCGCGGCGACGCGGCCGACCATCCGAAGCGATCGCCTCCCGGCTGTCCGCTCGACAGCGATCGCTCGGATACCGACTCGCTGCCGGTCGTCGCTTGTCAAGCTGACCGTGCCAGGCATCGCCGACCGGGCGAGTCGAGCGTTCTCGCCCGGGGCGGGTCGCCCGGCGTTGGCAACCAGTGTCATGCCGCACACCGGGCAGTCGCCGCGCCGATCGGCGGTGAACTGCGGATGCATCGGGCACGCGTACCGCACCGTCTCGCCTGCCGCGTTCGCGGCGGCAGCCAGGCCGCCGCGCTGGCTGACGACAGCGCCTGCCAGAAACGCCCCGGCCATCGACAGTACCAGCAGGATGAAAGAGGTTGCGCGTGTCATGTCCGTTCCTTGTCCCAGCAAAAGCGTCACCGCATCGTCATGGTGCCGGCTCGATCGGACGCTACGGCACGATTTCCCATCCGAACATCATGTTGTGGTCCTCGTGCGCCAGGTTGTGGCAATGCGCCACGTACTTGCCCGTGAAGGTCCTGAACTTTCTGTAGATCACCACGGTCTCGCCGGGATCCAACGCCACGACATCCTCCTTGCCCGTGTCCTCTGGATGCCGCGCGTCGGGAGCGGCCTTCCCGTTTCGCGAAATCACGTGGTGTTCTTCCATGTGGAGATGCATCGGATGGACCCATCCGCCGCCCCCGTTCTTGATCGTCCACAACTCGGCGCTGCCCTTCTTGGGCTTCGCCAGCGGAGCCAGCGGGTCGAACGGCAGCCCGTTGATCACCCACTGGTTCTCGGGACCCAGGCCGCCGCCGCCGCGCTCGAGGGTGAACTGCCGCGTGGGAACGCCCTTGAAAGTCGAAGGGAGCTTGACGGCCGGGCGCAGTTGCTGTTTCAAGCTCGGCATCACGCTCTTGTCGGGTACCGGCGGTGCGTCGCCGATGACGATCTTGAGCATCGGGACGCGGAAATTCGGGTCGAATTCCGGATTCGGAATCGTCGTGGGATTTCCGTTGACGTCATCGAGAAACGCCGCCGTCGGTTTGCGGCCATTGGTCATCTGGAGCGTGTTGACCAGATAGATCACATCGCCCTTGGTGGTCGGGGTGCCGTCCATGTACTTGGTGAAGTCCACCACGAATTCCCGGCGCTTCGCGGGCCACAACTCGAAGGAATTGCGGATGATGGGAAACGGCAACAGTCCGCCCTCGGACGCGATCTGCGTCATCTGCATGCATTGCTGGCCGCCGGGCAGCTGATACTGCCCCTGCAGCTTGACACCGGTGTGGCCGAGGTCCTTCGACGCCACCGGCTTGGCCACCGAACTCATCAAGGAGAGGTTGTAGATTCTCGCGATCGACGCGTCCAGAAAACGGAACCGGTACTTGCGCCGTTTGACTTCGAGCACCGGGTAGGCGGTGCCGTTGACGGTGAAGATGTCCCCGACGAACCCATGGTTCGGGTAGTGCCGGAAGAACGTCTTCCCCCACCACTCCGGGTGGATCTCGCCGCAGCCATTGTGCTCGTCCTGGTGCGGCGTGGTGCCGTCATCGAGGGCGCAGTCGTACAACGCCATGGGAATGTCGTAGGCCACATCGAAGGCGCCATCGGGCCGGTTGGTGCGGACGCCGGGGAGTCGGAGCGCCTTGGTGTTGGTCTCGTCGCCCGAATCGAGAATCGGGTCGTAGATCGGGAACAGGCCGACCATCCCCTTGTAGACATTCGCCCCGGTGTGGTGCATGAAGTGATCGTGGAACCAGAAGAACGACTGCTTCTCCGACGGGTCGTTGTCGCAGGACCAGTTGAGGTACATGTTGTCCACCCACTGGCCGGGCATGTACCCCGCCTGCCCGAGGGCGTTCATCAGGTAGTTGGGGTTTCCGTCAGACTCCGGCGCCGTATGCCCGTTGTGCAGATGTGTCAGGAATCCCCACTCGGGCGACCCGAAGTCGTGGCGATCGAGGCCGAGCGGATTCAGGTGCAGATTGTTCTCGAAACGCACACACACGGGCCGCCCGTACTCGGCGTTGATCATGGGCCCGGGGAACGTACCGTTGAATCCGTAGATGGTGCTCTGCGGAAGAATCAACGGCCCGAACGCGCCCTGCCCAGGGGCCAGTACCAGATTGCCGCCCGCGTCGATCGGCTGCACCCGCGACGTGGTGAAGGCATGCTGGTTCACCTGCACACGAATGCGGTAGTGCAGCGGCTCGGGCAAGCCCATTTGGGTCGGCCAGATCTGATGGGTGGCGTTGGTCGAGTCCTGCTGGCTGGGAATCTGATACGGCGCGGCGACCGTCGTACCGTTTTCGTCCTTCCAGTCGAGCGGGTTCGAAGGGGCCAGCGCACTGGGAATCGGCAGCGCATCTGAGAACGGGCTCAGCAGGAGCGGACTGGTCGGATAGGGTTCGCCACCCACGCCGCAGCCGACCGCCTGTGCCCCGCCAAACGCGCGAGCTGCCGCCAGCGAACGAGCCGACACCGGCATCGATCCGAGACCCGCGTAACCCACCGCCAGAGCCGCTCCACCGTACTTGAGCAACTCGCGCCGACTCAACCTGTCGAATGCTGTTCGCTCCATGATGTCTTCTTCTCCTCGATCCGCACGGTCCGAACGTACGGGGCGGCCGAGGTCGGCCGTCCCATAAAGGTGCTGCCCTACCTGATGAACGGGTTCAGTCCGAGAAAGCGCTCGAGTGGCGTCTGAGCCCCGCCGGCGCCCACCGCGGGAATCACCACCAGGACGTCGGTGCCAACGGGACTGTCGCCGTTGGGCACGAACAACTGGGGATGATCAAACGGCGCCCGCTGCCACCGCACGCGCTCGTCGGTCAAGGCCACGAGAAACGCAACCAGATCCTGCTGCTGCGGCGCCGTCAGGCCGAGCGGCCGCATGAGCGGCGAGAGCGTCGCGTTCTTGAACGCGCCGCCGTCGTCATAGAAATCCATCACCTGCATCAACGTCGATCGGCCGCCGTTGTGCAGGTAAGGGCCGCTGAACTCGACGTTGCGAAGCGTGGACGTCTTGAACGACCCCTCGACGTCGCTCGACTCGCTCTTGAGGAGGGGCCCTGTCAACAGCGGCCATCCCGACGCGCTCAGCACCTCCCCGGCAAACGGCGACGTCGCCGGGGCGGCAGGTGGACTGGTCGAACAGCCGAGGCCCCCGCCAGGCACCCCGACGATGCCCGGAGCCGGCAACGCCTGGAACAGTCGCGTCCACGACAACGCGTTGCCAAACGGGTCGGTCGCGCCCAGGCCGAGATCTTCGGTGGTCGGACGAACGCCGATGTTGTACCAGCCGGCGTCATACACGGCCACGCGGGCGGCCTGCCCATTCGGGATGACGGTGTAGGTAGCCGGATCGTACGTGATGAGCGTCGTCCCGGTTGGCACCGGGGGAGCGTCCATGAACATGCGCTCCATCCGCAGGTCGAACCCGCTGTTCTTGAACGCCGCGTCGCCAGCCTCCAGCCCGCCCTGGGTCAGATTTCTGATGGATGCGGACGTCGTCTCGGCGCCCTTGTGACACAGGATGCATCCCACCCCGGTACCGGCGGGCGGCGGTGTCTGGAAGACGCCATTGACCGGCAACGCGACCGGGCGCTCGAACAACGCGAGACCGTCGAGAATGCTGTCGGGCGTCGCGACGATGCCATCACTCAAGAGCCGATTCGCCACCTGGGTCAGCAGGGCCGGGTCGTGGGCCAGCACGGATCCGTCGGCGGCCAACGACCGGGAGGCGATGTACTGATCCATCGGGGAGTCGTCCGACACCAGCGTCGCCTGATACAGCATCAGCGACAGCCCCCAGAACAACGAGAAGTTGGCTTCGGTCATCGACACCAGTTTGCCGTTCACTTTGACCGTCTTGTTGCTGTTCCACCACTTCGGCTGGAACGCCCGCTGAATCAGCGTGGCGTACGACACACTCAGACCCGTGGGCGACGCGGCCATCGGCCCCAGCACGCTGTCGTCGGCGGCGACCTGCTGAAGGCCAAGCGGCTTGGCCAGCAGCAACTTCCGGGCGAGATCCGGAAACGTGCGGCCGGCCGCCGACATCTCCGACGTGTTGAGCGGCGGCCCCACCGCCTGCGACGCCAGACTGGCGTTGGCGATATGAACGTCGATCAACACTGGATTGCCCTTCGCGTCGAGCGTCCAGACCCGGGCGGTGGTGTCTCGAGCCCCGAACGGGTTCACGCCGTTGAACTCGGACTGGGCGCGCCCGTTGTGGAAATTGCGATGGTTGAACACCGAGTTGATGGCGGTTGGCGAGTTCACCGCGGTCGCCTGCCGAAGGTTCGTGCCGGCCAGGCTGAAGACCGGGTCGGCGACCAGCGCCACCTGCTCGCGCCCTTTCGAATCGATCCCCTTGAACGTGCTCTTGCGGATTCCCTGCGACCCGGCGGCGTTGTCATTCGCGAGGACGAACGGGAAATCGGATCCGTTCGCGTTAAAGAGGAAGTTGGGCGCCTGCGTATTCCAGCTCTTGTCGGCCGACGGGTGAATCTGATTTCTGGTGCGCGCGTCGGCGCCGGCGTGAAAGTGGCAGGTCGCGCACGCCGTCCGGCCGTCGCTGCCGACCTGCATGTCCCAGAACAACGCCTTGCCCAACTGGACGGCCGCCGGCAGATCCGCCACGTACACCAACAGATCGTCTCGAAGCGTCGGTGCGCCGGTGGTCAGGCTTTTCGGAATGACGGGATTCGCCACCGTCTTCAGCGATGTCAACGGCGCAAACGCCAGCACGCCCGGAGGCGGCACGACGGGCCCGAACCCGGTCGGACACGCGATCTGCTGCAGCGTTTGCCCCTGCGCGGCGAGCGTGGAGGCCATGAGCGCCCAGCCGATGACGGCTGCCGCCAGGACCGCCGACGCCGCAACGAACCGGTCGGCTGTGCTCAGTGTCTTCACCATGTCGAATGTCCTTCCCTGCGTTCGATGCGATCGACAACCTCGGCGCCGTCTTATACGAAGATACGCGCCCGGCTCATGAGCGAACAGACGGTGATGCCCGGGAATCGACGGAGAAAATCGCGGTGGCGGCGGGGGGGAAACCCCGGAGGGGGATGACCAGCGCGCCCCGCCTCCGACCGTCGCCCGGGTCACACGCGTCCGGCACCTACGTAGAAACTGTGGATGCGAGGGCGGCCCGAGGCAGGAACTTCGCCGCCAAACCGCGGCCGGCCCCGGCACTGAGGAACAGCCCCCCTCGTGACACGTCACGAATCGCCCGGCCAATCTCGGCTGTGGCGTCGGCCCTGAGCACGTACGCTCGGATTCCCGCCCGGACAGCCGCCACGATTTCCGACTCGGCTGCATGCCCCGAGAGCAGGAGCAGCTGACTCTCGCAACTGACGCTGACGATCTCGCGCGCCACCGACAGCGCGTACTCTACGGGCCTGGCATCGTCAAGGATGACCACGGAAGGCCGAAGCCTGGCGGCGAGGCCCACCACGTCGCGAAAGTGGCGACTGGTTCCAACCACTTCAAATCCTTCTTGAACCAGAAGACTCCTCAGCCCGGAGAGCGTCTCGCCTGTGCCCTCACCAAGCAGGACCCGGATTGGGCCGACCGTCGCGTCGTCTTGGAGGTCGATTGGCGCCGGGGCCGCGCCCTCGACGCGTAATCGCGACCGCCTGACGGCGGCGAGCCGCAGCCGACCAGCGTGCGCCCTGTCGCTGATGCCCAGGACCCCCGCAATAACGCCGGCGACCAGAGCGGTGACCCAGGCCGCACGGCGCGCCGTCTTTGTGATGTCAAACCAAGTGCGCACCGGAGCCTCTTTCCTGGTTCTGCGCGATATCGGTCGCAGCCGACAACCTGAGCGTGACGCCAACCCGCTCACCTCGCCACGCCAGAGTGTCGACCCGTTAACCGCCAGTGTGGTCCTGGCTCTGCACGATGGTGGCGACGACGGTCCCCGACGAAGTCAAGATGCCCGTGACCTGGACCTGGAGTGCGCCGGTCACGCCGGTGCACGCGCCATTGACGAACTGAGTCGTGGAGTTGGAGAAGACCGTCCACGCCAGGTTCGTTCCCTTCTCGAGCATCACAAACGTCAGATTCGGACAGGTTCCTGACACCAGCCCGCCTGTCGCGACCGTCCCTTGAATGGTCACGGCGGTCCCGACAGGAGTCGGCGTCGGC
>Ga0194060_10000797_pt1 | contig 22910 bp, 24 predicted proteins | sample SepL225m_MetaG_FD_163427 | JGI IMG/M metagenome (GOLD analysis project Ga0194060, IMG submission 163427) | Anoxic zone freshwater microbial communities from boreal shield lake in IISD Experimental Lakes Area, Ontario, Canada - Sep2016-L222-5m | ecosystem: Environmental > Aquatic > Freshwater >... | reverse complement strand
CGCATGCCGGAAAAACGATCGAGGAATTTACGGCAGACGGCTACTTTAAAACGGGCGATGTGGGAAAAATTGATAGCTTAGGCTATGTGTCGATCGTCGGGCGCAGCAAAGACCTGATCATCAGTGGTGGCTACAACGTTTACCCGGCCGAGATCGAGGGCTATATCAACGAGTTGCCGGGCGTGGCGGAAAGCGCCGTGATTGGCGTTCCCCACGCGGATTTTGGTGAGGTTGGTGTGGCCGTTGTGATTGCCAAGCCGGGCGCCTTGCTCGAACCGGCACACATCATCGGCAGGCTGAAATCAACGCTGGCCAATTTCAAAGTACCGAAACAATGCTTTGTGGTCGATGCCTTGCCGCGCAACAGCATGGGCAAGGTTCAAAAGAATGTTTTGCGTGCGCGGTATTCCGATCGGTAGCGACTGCGCACCGATGAACTTAGGCCGTTAACGCAACACCAATACCGGAACGTGGGAGTGCGTCAACACCTGCTGGGTTTCGCTGCCCAACAGCAGGCGCTTGATGCCGCGCCGGCCATGCGAGGCCATCACGATCAGATCACATTTGTGTTTTTTGGCCGCCGCAATGACGGCATCCGACACCAGGTCTGACTTTACCGTGAGCGCCTTGCTTTTGACGCCTTTGGCCAATGCCGCTTTCTGCACGGCGTCGACGATAGCCTGGCCGTCTTCCGCCCATTGCTTCTCAACCCGGCTCACTTCGGCGGCCTGCAATGCCAGGCCCCCCTCAAAGTAGCTTTGCGGGTAACGCGGAATGACTTTCAAGGCGATCAACTCGGCCCCCGTCAGGGCCGCCAGGTCTATGGCGCTGACAACCGCTTTTTTGGACAACGAAGAGCCATCAGTGGCGACAAGAATTCTTTGGTACATGAATTGCTCCGGTTGAATGCAGGGATACAGCTTACTCTGGTGGCACGATGTTGACTTGATGTTCGTCAGGTAAACTCTTTTGATCGCGGCGCATCCTTGGAACTTATGTCAACTGCAAGTCCTGCCGTCGTCGACGCGGCGTTACAAAACTTCAACGATGTGCGTCATCGCGACCCTGTCCCTACACTTGCTGCCGACTCGTCTGAAGAACTCTTGCATCTGCTGGATGACCCACTGGAGTGGTCCGCCTTTAGTCGTCCCGACGCGCGTGGCGCGAATTTTTGGGAATCCAATGTCCTGATCGAGGGAATGCATTGCGCGGCCTGCGCCCTAACGATTGAAGATGCGCTGCTGACTGTGTCAGGGGTAGTTCACGCCACAGTGAGTGCGGGCAGCCATCGCGCGCGCATTGTCTGGTCTGCTGATGCGGCCCGGCCATCTGAATGGATGCAGGCAGTGCAGATGGCGGGCTATCGGGCGGTACCTGCGAATGATGCCTTTGCCCGTGAGCGCCGCAAGAGCGAATCGCGCAAGGCTCTTTGGCGCTTGTCAGTCGCTGGACTTTGCATGATGCAAGTCATGATGTACGCCTATCCAGCCTATGTGGCGGCACCCGGTGACTTGACGCCTGAGATGGAGCAACTTTTGCGCTGGGCCTCCTGGGTGTTGACCCTGCCGGTCATCCTGTTCTCTTGCGGTCCGTTTTTTAGCAGTGCTTTGCGCGATGTGTTGCAGCGCCGCGTCAGCATGGACTTGCCAGTGGCTTTGGGTATGTTGATCACTTTTGCAGTGAGTACAACCGGAACGTTCGATCCGCATGGAATTTTCGGTCGTGAAGTGTATTTTGATTCGCTGACCATGTTTGTGTTTTTTCTGTTGTCCGGACGCTGGCTGGAACTTCGACTGCGAGATCGAACCGCCGGTGCTCTTGAAGCGTTGATGAACCGATTGCCGGACAGCGTACTGCGCCTGGGTAAAGATGGCAGCTACGAACGTGTGCCGGTGCGCCGCTTGTTACCCGAGGACGTCATTCGCATCTTGGCCGGGGAGTCATTCCCGGCCGATGGCATCGTGCTGCAGGGCGCCACATTGGTGGATGAAGCCTTGCTTACCGGAGAGTCGCGTCCGCTGGCGCGTGGCATCGGTGGTGTGGTCATTGCCGGTAGCCACAACCTGTCTGCTGTTGTCACGGTTCGCGTTTTGCGCGTCGGCGACAAAACCCGTTTCGCCCAGATCGTGGCGTTGATCGAAAGTGCGTCAACCAGCAAGCCAAAGCTGGCCCAATTGGCGGATCGGGTTGCCAAACCTTTTTTGATCGCGGTATTGATTGCTTCCGGCCTGGCCTGCCTGTATTGGTGGGGGCGCGATCCAGGCAACGCGCTGATGGTTGCGGTCGCGGTGCTGATCGTCACCTGCCCCTGTGCCCTGTCGCTCGCAACACCTGCCGCCATGCTGGCCGCGGCTGGCGCACTGGCACGAGGAGGTGTTTTGGTGCGGCGATTGGGGGCATTTGAGGCACTGGCAGCCGTCGACACCGTGCTGTTTGATAAAACCGGCACCTTGACACGAGACGCCACAATTCTGCAGGCAACGCAAGTGCGTGAAGACTGTTCCGCTGAACGGGCACTGGTGATGGCAGCCGCATTGGCGCAACACTCGCTGCACCCGGTATCCAGGGCACTGGTGAGTGCCGGTCGGGGGATCGCCGATCAAAAGCGCTGGGAAGTCAAGGATGTGACGGAGGTCGCCGGGCAAGGCATCGCAGGTCGGGCTTGGTCTGGTGAGGGCGAGTTTCCTGTGACTTATCTGCGCCTGGGTTCTGCCAGTTATTGTGGTGTTGACCTTGCTCGATCTGACGCATTGCAGGTGTGTTTGAGTGATGAGCGCGGTTGGCTTGCAACATTTTCTTTTCATGAAGATGTGCGCCTGGATGCGGCTGATACGGTGGCCGCTCTGCAACGAGACGGAATTAAGGTCTATTTGGTGTCCGGCGACACTGCCGAGGCGGTCTCCAGAGTGGCGCAACGGGTCGGCATTGTTGAATTTCGGGGCGATTGCGAGCCGCAAGAAAAACTTGATTTCCTGCGAAAAGCTCAGCAGCAAGGCCACAAGGTGGCTGTTGTCGGAGATGGGCTCAATGATGGTCCGGTATTGGCCGCCGCCCATGCGTCATTTGCCTTTGGTCAAGCGGTGCCGTTGACGCAGGCCATGGCGGATTTTGTGGTGTTGGGGGATCAGCTCGGCAGCGTTGTGAAAACCTTGCACTTGTCGCGCCGCACACTACGGGTGGTGCGGCAAAATCTTTGGTGGGCAGCCATTTACAACGCCCTATGCGTGCCGTTGGCGGTACTGGGATGGCTACCTGCGTGGCTGGCGGGTTTGGGCATGGCACTGAGTTCTTTGTTGGTCGTGCTGAATGCCTTGCGCTTATCGAAAACACCTAGCCTTTGAGAAAAACATCATGGATATACTTTATTTGCTGATTCCGCTCTCGGTCATCCTTGTTTTTTTTATCTTGGGTGGACTTTGGTGGGCTATCCACCGCGGTCAATTTGATGACATCGAGGCGGAAGGTGAGCGAATTCTTAAGGATTAATAAGAATTGGTTTGCGAGGTTGATTTAAATCAACCGGCGATCTGGATTGCCGTTGGAAACTCGATTCGAACTAACAGAGAAGAGGTGAAAATGATATTTCCCAATACCCTGGCAACGACCTATAACGACAAGGTCGTCAGGCAATTTGCCATCATGACGGTGGTCTGGGGCGTGGTTGGAATGCTGGTCGGCGTGATCATCGCCGCTCAGTTGGCGTGGCCCGAGCTCAACATGGGTATACCGTGGCTGACCTACGGTCGTTTGCGTCCGCTGCACACCAATGCGGTGATTTTCGCCTTTGGAGGTTGTGGCCTGTTCGCTTCCGCCTACTATGTTGCGCAGCGCACTTGTCATGTTCGTCTGTTTGGTGACAAGCTGGCAGCCTTTACATTTTGGGGCTGGCAATTGGTCATTCTGGCGGCTGCGATTTCGCTGCCACTGGGCTATACGCAAGGCAAGGAGTACGCAGAGCTTGAATGGCCCATTGACATTCTGATCACGCTGGTATGGGTGTCATTTGCGATTGTATTTTTTGGCACCATCGGTACCCGTAAAGTTCGCCACATCTACGTTGCCAACTGGTTTTTTGGCGCTTTCATCCTTGCGGTGGCTTTGCTGCATCTGGTTAACAGCGCGGCTATTCCCGCCGGCTTCATGAAGTCCTATTCGGCTTACGCTGGTGTGCAGGATGCGATGGTGCAGTGGTGGTATGGGCACAATGCCGTTGGATTCTTCCTTACTGCAGGATTCCTGGGGATGATGTACTACTTCGTACCCAAGCAGGCGGAGCGGCCGGTCTATTCCTACCGGCTGTCGATCGTTCACTTCTGGGCGCTGATCTTCACTTACATGTGGGCCGGTCCGCACCATCTGCATTACACCGCGTTGCCGGACTGGACGCAGTCGGTCGGTATGGTGTTCTCCCTGATTTTGCTGGCACCAAGCTGGGGTGGCATGATCAACGGCATCATGACCTTGTCGGGTGCCTGGCACAAGCTGCGCGACGACCCGATCCTGCGTTTCCTGATCGTCTCGCTGTCATTCTATGGAATGTCCACCTTCGAAGGTCCGATGATGTCGATCAAGACGGTGAACGCGCTGTCTCATTACACGGACTGGACTGTCGGACACGTTCACTCAGGCGCTCTGGGTTGGGTCGGTCTGGTCACCATGGGCACCATGTATTACCTGATCCCTCGCCTGTTTGGTCAAAAGCAGATGTTCAGCATGAAAGCAGTTGAGGTGCATTTCTGGACTGCCACGATCGGCATTGTTATTTACATCGCCGCGATGTGGATAGCCGGAGTGATGCAGGGTCTGATGTGGCGCGCCATCAATACGGACGGCACTTTGACCTACACTTTTGTGGAATCCGTCAAAGCCACTTTCCCGTTCTATGTGCTACGTTTGTTGGGTGGTTTGCTCTACCTCAGCGGCATGGTGATCATGGCCTGGAATGTCTTCAAGACCGCGACTAACGGACGCTCTGTTACCGTGAACATTCCGGCCGCCGTTGCGCACGCCTGAGGAGGAACATACCATGGCAAATAACAATGCAAGCGGCGGTCTGTCGCATGAAAAAATCGAAACCAACAACTTTTTGATGATCGTCTTGATCCTCTTGGTGTTGCTGGTGGGCGGCCTGGTGGAAATTGTTCCACTGTTCTTCCAGAAATCTACCACCGAGCCTGTCAAGGGCTTGCAGCCCTACACGCGTTGCAACTGGCGGGGCGTGATATCTATACCCGAGAGGGCTGCTACAACTGCCATTCGCAAATGATTCGACCGTTTCGTGCCGAGACCCTGCGCTATGGGCACTATTCGGTGGCCGGTGAATTTGTTTACGACCATCCGTTCCAATGGGGCAGCAAACGCACCGGTCCTGACCTGCACCGTGTGGGCGGCAAGTACAGTGATCAGTGGCATCGGGACCATCTGAACAATCCGCGTGACGTCGTGCCCGAATCCAACATGCCGGCCTACCCTTGGCTACTCAGAGACCTTGTGGACGCCGACTCCATGCCGGCCCACATGCGGGCTTTGCGCAGAGTAGGCGTGCCTTACTCCGATGAGCAGATTGCCAAGTCAACTGAAGAGATTAAAGGCAAGAAGGAAATCGAGGCTGTGATTGCCTACCTGCAGGTTTTAGGAACTTTGGTCCGTTAAGCGGGAGATGTTTCAAATGGAATTTGATATCAACACACTTCGTTCGCTGGCGACGGTGGTCAGCTTCATCACGTTCATCGGAATCATTGTTTGGGCTTTTTCCCGCCGAAATGCTGCTGATTTCGAGCAGGCCGCCAACCTGCCTTTCGAGCAAGACTGAAGAACCGCAATACAAGGACAAAAAATGAGCGACTTTACAAGTAACTTCTGGTCGATCTACGTCGCCGGGATCACCGTGGTCAGTATTCTGGCCTGCCTGTTGCTGCTTTGGTTTAGCGGCAAGGCCAAAGCCATGACGGCCAGTGACAATAGCACGGGACACGTTTGGGACGGTGATTTGCGCGAGATGAACAACCCCTTGCCCAGATGGTGGGCCTGGTTGTTCGTCATCACGATTGTTTTTGCTTTCATCTACCTGGCCCTTTATCCAGGTCTTGGCACTTACGGTGGAAAATTGGGCTGGACGTCTACCGGTCAGCATCAGGCCGAAGTGGACAAAGGCAACGCGGAGACTGCGCCCTTGTACGCCAAGTTTGCTTCTATGAAACCGGAAGATGTTGCCAAGGATGCCAAGGCCATGGCGATTGGAGAGCGCCTGTTCATGAACAATTGCGCGCAGTGTCACGGGTCTGACGCCCGAGGCAACAAAGGTATTCCCAACCTGACTGACAATTTCTGGTTGGGGGGCGGCACACCTGACATCATCAAAGCAAATATCACCAAGGGCCGCATTGGCATGATGCCACCGATGGCGGCTGCGGTAGGTACTGCCGACGATGTGAAAAATGTTGCGCAATATGTTTTGAGCCTTTCCGGTAGTCCCCACGATTCAGTTAAGGCTGCGCTTGGCAAAGAGAAATTCGCGGTTTGCGCTGCTTGCCATGGCATGGACGGAAAGGGTAACCCGGCGATTGGTTCAGGCAATCTGACTGATCAAAATGTATGGTTACATGGCAGGGGTGAAGCCAATATCATCGCCATGATCAACAATGGCAAGGTCAATCAGATGCCAGTCCAGGGGGACAAATTTACTGAAGCACAGATACACGTTCTGGCGTCTTATGTTTGGGGGCTTTCCAACAAGGGTGGGGCGGTCGCTCAATAAACTGGATGCGATCCCTTTTGACCTGGGATCGCTGTGCTTTGGCGGTTTTGGACTGGTCTTGCACCCGCAGGACTTCGTCTACTCTATCGGTTTCATGGTCGTCTGGGCACTGTCGCAGTTTTTCTTCACCGCGCTGGTGCTGGTGAAGTCTACCCGGGCAGGCACCCGATCCGCGTCGAGACTGATACGCTTGGTACTCCCGATCAGGTGTCAGAATAGTCCGTTTTTTTGATTCCTTAGCAAGGACAGATGATGCAACATACAACAATGCAATCGAGCGCACGCTGGTGGAAGTTTGGCCACGTCTGGATGATCCTGGCCGGACCGGCCGTCGTGGTGGTGGCCAGTTTCATAACTTTGTACCTGGCCGTGACCCGGCCTGACCCGGTGGTAACGGAAGATTATTACCGCCAGGGCATTGACATCAACAAAACGCTGGACCAAAAAGCTAATGCCGCCAACGCTGCCAGTCTGGCGCCAGCACTGCAAGCGCGCAACCACGCGGCAACTGGTGTACTGGCGACCCCAAACAACGCCAAACCTTGACGGCATGGACCCCAAACCGCAAGGACAGATCAAGAGTACTCACAACGATTGATGTGGCGTTTAGAGGCCGGGTCGCTATCCCAGGCAGGAATGTCTCAAGGATAGATTGGGCGGACTGATTCAGCCTCCGGCCTTGGGGTTGACAATGTCTTTCAGCGCCTCGGTATTGAGAATTCGGACATGACGTTGCTTGACTTCGACGATGCCTTCTTCCACAAATCTGGAAAACGTACGACTCACAGTTTCAAGTTTCAAGCCCAGAAAACTGCCAATTTCTTCGCGGGTCATTCGAAGTATCAACTCTGACTGCGAGAAACCCCGAGCGTGCAGCCGCTGAACAAGGTTCAGCAGAAAAGTGGCTAAGCGCTCTTCCGCCCGCATACTACCCAGCAGCAGCATCACGCCATGTTCCCGCACAATCTCCCTACTCATTATTTTGTGAACGTGATGTTGCAATGCATTGACTTCACGCGACAACTCTTCAATGCGATCAAACGGCATCACGCAGACTTCTGCGTCTTCCAGGGCGACTGCGTCGCAAGTGTGATGGTCGTTCACAATACCATCGAGGCCGACTACTTCGCCGGCCATCTGAAAGCCGGTCACTTGGTCCCGACCATCCTCGGAAGCAACACACGTCTTGAAAAACCCGGTGCGAATGGCGTACAAACTGGTGAATTTTTCACCGTTGCGAAACAGGGTTGTGCCGCGCTTAATTTTTCGTCTGGCTGCGACCAAATAGTCAATGCGATCCAGTTCTTCCTTGCTAAGGCCCACCGGCATGCACAATTCCCGCAGATTACAGTTTGAACACGCGACTTTGATGGTTTGGGGGGTCATACCCCTGATTTTGGCACTAATTTGCCCACAGTCCTGATATCAGTCAAATTTTCCGGATCGGAATTACTCCATTTTTTGATGAACATCAAGAATAAATTTAACTTTTCAGGCATATTCGAATTACTTGCCAAGGAGTATTCATGAACGCAGCAGTTGCTGAACCTATTTCTGAAGACCTGTTGCGTCGATTCGACGTTTCCGGGCCGCGCTACACCTCGTACCCCACGGCGGACCGCTTCGTTGAAGCATTTTCGGCGGAAGACTACACGCAGGCATTGAAGCAACGCCGCTCTGGTGCGGCAGCCATGACGCTGCCACTTTCGTTGTATGTACACATTCCGTTTTGTGAATCCCTGTGCTATTACTGTGCTTGCAACAAGATCATTACCAAGCATCATGATCGCGCTGCGCCTTATCTGCGCTACCTGAGCCGCGAGGTTGATCTGCATACTGAGCACCTGGGTGTGGGCCAAACCGTGACGCAGTTGCATCTGGGAGGTGGCACTCCGACATTTCTTTCCGATGATGAACTGCGTGAACTGATGGGAATGCTGCGTCGCAGCTTCAGCTTGGCGCCAGGCGGGGAATACTCGATTGAAGTTGATCCGCGCACGATTGATGCCTCACGACTCGATACGTTGGCCGAACTGGGCTTTAACCGCTTGAGCTTTGGTGTTCAGGACTTTGACCCTGAAGTACAAAAGGCCGTGCACCGGGTGCAGCCGGCAGAACAGGTTTTTGCTTTGGTGGAAGCATCACGCCAGCGCGGATTCGAGTCTATCAATGTCGATCTGATTTACGGTTTGCCGCAGCAAAACCCCGAATCGTTTGACCGTACGCTGGCGCAAGTGGTTGAGTTGCGACCCGAGCGCATTGCACTCTATGCCTATGCCCATTTACCGGAGCGCTTCAAACCCCAGCGCAGAATTTCCACCGTTGAGATACCCAGTGGTGCCGCCAAGGTGGCCATGCTGGCGCGTTCCATGGCCGCTTTCATTGGGGCCGGCTATGTGTATGTTGGCATGGACCACTTTGCGCTGCCTACCGATGCACTGGCCATTGCCAAACGGCAGGGGCGTTTGCATCGTAATTTCCAGGGCTACAGTACGCAACCAGACTGCGATCTGATCGGACTTGGCGTTTCGTCCATTGGCCGCATAGGTGCCACCTACAGTCAGAATGCCAAGACGATGGAAGAGTATTGCGACTATTTGGATCAGGGACGTTTTCCGGTGGTGCGAGGTCTGGCCCTGTCACGCGACGATCTGGTTCGACGCTCCGTCATCATGGCCTTGATGTGTCAGGGTGAAGTTTTGATCGAGTCCATTGAGCTGGCTTATTTGGTGGAATTTCGAACTTACTTTGCGGCAGAGATCGAGGCACTTGATAAGTTGGCTGAACAGGGATTGGTGACGATGAACGAATCTGGCATCCAAGTCACGGCGATGGGATGGTTTTTTGTTCGCGCGGTCGCCATGGTCTTTGATCGCTATTTGCAGACTGACCGCACGCGCGCTCGTTTTTCCAAGATTATCTAAGCTCTGCGGATGCAGACATCTCTGGCCGTCACAGCCTTGCTGATGGGTCTGGCGGGGGGGCCGCATTGCGTTGCCATGTGCGGCGCTGCCTGCGCCGGCATTGGGCACGCTGCTGGTGAACGCAAAAATGCGGCGATGTGGAGTTTCCAGGCCGGGCGGGTGTTGGGTTATTCCGCATTGGGTGCGCTGGCTGCGGCTTCCATGCAGGGTTTGGGTTGGTTGACTGTCCAGTCGGCTGCACTGCGCCCGGTTTGGACCTTGTTTCATCTGGCCACTTTTGCGCTTGGCGTGTTGCTGCTTTGGACGGCCCAGCAACCGGTCTGGCTGGAGCAAGTGGGCAAGAGAATATGGTTTCGCGCGCGCTCTCTGGCGGCCGGGCGTGGGCGGGGAGCACCACTGATCATCGGGGCGCTGTGGACGTTTTTGCCATGCGGTTTGCTCTACTCGGCACTGCTGGTTGCGGCCTTGACTGGCAACGCCTTTGAGGGCGCCATGGTGATGGCCTTGTTCGCTTTGGGAACCAGCGTGTCGATGATGGCCGGACCCTGGCTGTGGCTTAGGCTCAGCGGTAAAGGCACGGGTGATTGGGGTGTGCGCGTGGCCGGTCTGGCGTTGGCCGCCAGCTCTGTTTGGGCCTTATGGATGGGCTTTGTCCACAATGCAGCTCCGTGGTGCGTGGCACCCTGAATGGCACGGTCTGCGGTACGGCTGGGATAATCACGCGCATGCTAAGCCCTGGGCAAGTTTTATCCGACCGCTGGAAGTTGTCTGTTGCCCCGATGATGGATTGGACAGATCTCCATTGCCGCTATTTTCATCGTTTGCTTACTCGGCGCGCGTTGCTGTACACGGAGATGGTGACGACCGGGGCGCTGATTCATGGTGACGTCGCGCGCCATCTGCGCTACAACGTGGGAGAACATCCGGTCGCTCTCCAACTCGGTGGCAGCGAGCCGGCCGATCTGGCGCATTGTGCAAAGCTGGGCGAGCAATGGGGCTATGACGAGATCAATCTCAATTGCGGTTGTCCCAGTGAAAGGGTGCAGCGTGGTGCGTTTGGTGCCTGCCTGATGGCTGAGCCACAATTGGTCGCCGACTGTGTCAAGGCGATGGTCGACGCCGTGCAACTACCTGTTAGCGTTAAGCACCGTATTGGCATCGACAAAAACGAGAGTTACGACTTTGTGCGCGATTTTGTGGGGACGGTCAGCGAAGCCGGCTGCCGCATTTTCATTGTGCATGCCCGCAATGCATGGCTCAAGGGCCTGTCACCGAAGGCAAATCGTGAAGTACCTCCATTGCGTTACGAATGGGCTTACCGACTGAAGAGAGATTTTCCTTTGCTCACCCTTGTCGTCAACGGTGGCATCACCACCACCCGCCAGGTAGCAGCGCATCTGCAGCAACTCGACGGTGTGATGCTGGGCCGTGAGGCCTATCACAACCCGTGGTGGCTTTCCACTTGGGATGCGGCGTTCTATGCTGGTGCTCCATCTACGCTAACCCGCGAGCAGGTCGAAGAGCAGATGTGCCACTACATGAGCCGCGAAGCCACTGCAAACGGTACGCCGTGGCCGGCTGTTGCCCGCCATATGCTGGGTCTGCGCCACGGTCTGCCGGGTGCGCGCAAGTGGCGCCAAATATGGAGCGATCACCGACTTAAAGCCCATTCTCCATATCAAGTGATGGCGCTGGCTCATGCCACTGTCCCGCTGGCGGCCTGACTGAAGGCCGGCAAGTTATCATGTTGCCAAGTTTTGCGGGCTGGCCAGCAGCTCCGGATACCCTCAAATCAACTCAAGTAGCGTCAGCAAGCCGTGCGTCTTAATTCAATCAAGTTATCGGGGTTCAAGTCCTTCGTCGAACCGACCACTTTCATGCTGCCAGGACAGTTGGTGGGTGTGGTCGGGCCCAACGGCTGCGGCAAATCGAACATCATGGACGCGGTGCGCTGGGTGCTGGGCGAGTCAAAGGCGTCGGAACTGCGCGGTGACTCCATGCAGGACGTCATTTTTAACGGCACGAATACCCGCAAACCAGCCAGTCGCGCCAGTGTGGAACTGGTTTTTGACAATGCCGACCATCGAGCCGGCGGTCAATGGAGCCAGTTCGCCGAAATTGCCGTGAAAAGGGTGCTGACGCGCGATGGCACCAGTAGCTATTACATCAACAATCAACCGGTGCGACGGCGTGATGTACAGGACGTATTTTTGGGCACCGGACTCGGGCCGCGGGCCTACGCCATCATCGGCCAGGGCACCATCAGTCGCATCATTGAAAGCAAGCCGGAAGAATTGCGCCTGTTTCTGGAAGAGGCGGCCGGCGTTTCCAAATACAAGGAACGCCGTCGTGAAACTGAAAATCGCCTGTCAGATACGCGCGAAAACTTGACCCGTGTGGAAGACATTTTGCGTGAGCTCAATGCCAATCTGGACAAATTGGAAAAGCAGGCCGAAGTCGCCAAGAGATACAACGCGTTGCACGCCGAAGTTGCGCTACGCCAGCATCAGCTCTGGTTTCTCAAGCGAACAGAGTCGGAGATCGACCAGTCCAAGGTCAAAGCCGATGCGCAAACAGCGGTCAATGCTCTGGAGAGCCAGGTCGCCGACTTGCGTCACATAGAAAATGAGCTGGAGTTGGTGCGACAAGCGCATTACGCGGCAGGCGACCAGGTCAATCAGGCCCAGGGCTTGTTGTATGAGGCCAGTACCGAGGTCGGTCGACTCGAAGTAGAAATTCGTTTTGTGGTCGAGAGCCGCCAGCGTGTTGAGCAACGATTGGCTGCGCTCGAGGAGCAAGCTGCTCAATGGGCTGTACGCAAGGAAGACGCGCAGGTGGAAATTGAAGACCTGTCCGCACTGGCCATGCTCGCTGCAGAAAAAACCGAATTGTTGGCGGCTCAGTTGCAGGATCAGGCGCAGCAACTGCCCGATCTGCAAGAGGCCATGCGGCTGGCCCAGTCAGCGGCCAACGCGCAGCGCACCAGTGTCAACCTGGTGCAGCAGCAAATTCAGGTGCTGGCGGCGGAGCAACGCAGCATAGAGGAGCAGTCGCGCCAACTGGTGGGTCGACGCGAGCGCCTGAGTACTGATAAAAATGCGTTGATCGCGCCTGACGAAGTTCGATTGCAGAACCTGCAAAGTGAGCTCGACCAAGCTATTGAAGCGGCCAGCGCGGCCAACGCGAGTTTGCATGAACTTCAGGATGCCGTGCCGCAACTCGAAAGCAGTCGGCGCGACCAACAGCAAGTTGTCAACACGGAGTCGGCCCGTCTGGTCGACCTGTCGGCCAGAGTGGAGGCACTTAAAGCCTTGCAGGAACGGGTCAAGACCGACGGCAAGTTGCAACCCTGGCTGGCCAAACACGGTCTGGGCAGTTTGCCGGGTTTGTGGAGCCGAATTCACATCGAGCAGGGTTGGGAAAACGCCCTGGAAGGTGCGCTGCGGGAACGTCTTGGCGCCCTGGAGGTGTCGCGTTTGGACATGGTTGGGGCGTTTGGCAACGATGCGCCACCGGCCAAGCTCGCGTTCTACAGCCCACCGCCGGCGGGCGCTGCTTCAATACCATCGGTACTGCCGCGCCTTTCTGATTTGCTGAGACTTCATGACGCCGGGCAGCGAGCGGTGTTAAATGACTGGTTGCAGGGTTGCTTCACAGCCGATAGTTTTGACAGCGCTTTGACCAACCGTCACAAGCTGCAATCGGGCGAGTTGATTTTTGTGAAAACGGGGCACGCTGTCGGTCCTTTCAGCGTGAGTTTTTACGCGCCGGACTCGGAGCAGGCAGGATTGTTGGCAAGAGCCCAGGAAATTGAAAATCTGGATAAGCAGCTCAGGGCACAAACCCTGATCAGCGACGAAACGCGCGCTACCCTGGTACGCTGCGAAGCAGCTTATTCGGATGCCGCACAGCGTCTGCTGGTGGTCCGTCGTGAGGCGACCGAAAGTCAAGGCCGGGCCCATGCGTTGCAGGTGGAGACGCTGCGTCTGACACAGGCGGCCGAACAGATGCGTGTTCGCAGCACGCAAATTGCCGACGATCTGGCTGAGGTCGACGCGCAACTAGATGATTTACAGGAACGCCGGGTTACCGCAGAAAGTCGTTTTGAAGAGCTCGACATGCAGCTGGCCGACACCCAGGAACGGCACGCCCAGCTTGACGAACGGGTGCTGACTGCCGAGCGCCGTTTGAGTGAATCCAGAGAGCAGCAGCGTAGTCTGGATCGTCAAGCACAGGAGGCGGCTTTTTCAATGCGCAGCCTCGATGCACGAAAGGCAGAGTTGTTGCGCATTGTTGAAGCAGCACAGCAACAGGCACAGTCTGTCGTGGCTGAAGTGCGGCGAGCTCATGATGAATTGGAGCACCTCAACGATGCCGCTGCACAGGGCGGCTTGCAAAGCGCCCTGGCGGTCAAGCTGCAACGTGAGCAGGCGCTGGGGGCCAAGCGCAGTGAGTACGATGACCTGACCGCGAAATTGCGGGCCAGCGACGAGCGTCGACTGCAATTGGAGCGCCAACTCGATCCGCTGCGGCAACGCATTACTGAATTTCAACTCAAGGAGCAGGCGGCCCGACTTGGATTTGAGCAGTACACCCAACTGCTCACGGAAGCTCAGTCAGATCTGTCGGCGGTGGCCCAATCGATTACCGATGGCAAGGTGCGCCTGGGCGGATTGCAAGGCCAGATTGACCACCTTAACCGTGACATCGCGGATCTCGGAGCAGTCAACCTGGCAGCACTCGATGAGTTGACCCTTGCGAGCGAACGCAAGAACTTTCTGGATGCCCAGTCGGCGGACCTCAACGAGGCAATGACCACGCTGCAAGATGCCATTAAAAAGATCGATGGCGAAACCCGGGATTTACTGTCGGGTACTTTCAACGCCGTCAACGAACACTTTGGCAAGATGTTCCCGGAGCTCTTTGGTGGCGGCAACGCGCGGCTCGTTATAACTGGCGAAGAGATTCTTGACTCTGGCGTGCAGGTGATTGCGCAGCCCCCAGGCAAGAAGAACCAGACTATTAACTTGCTGTCGGGTGGTGAAAAAGCATTGACGGCGATTGCGCTGGTGTTTGCAATTTTTCAACTTAATCCGGCACCGTTTTGTTTACTCGATGAGGTGGATGCGCCGCTTGACGATGCCAATACCGAACGCTATGCCAAACTGGTGGAGAGGATGAGCAGCGAAACCCAGTTTTTGTTTATCAGTCATAACAAGATCGCCATGGAAATGGCCAAGCAATTGATTGGTGTGACGATGCAGGAGCAGGGTGTATCGCGCATCGTGGCGGTCGATATGGATGCAGCCATTTCGATGGCAGAACTGGTCTGATTGTCATGAGAAACTTCAATGAGTAATCTGCAGATCGGGTTGGCCGTGGTGGGCGCCGTGGTGTTGGCGGCCATGGTCGCGCATGGTGCCTGGACGTCGCGCAGAAACTTGCCACGACAGGCCAGTCCCAGTGAACCGGTTGGCAAACCAGATGCCAAATCGCATCGGGGCGTCGGGATTGAACCGGAGCTTGATACCGCTGCGTTTGATGTGGCGATTTTTCCCTTGCCAGTGCCGGATAGAAAGCCTACTCTGGACGCCTTGATCGATGTGATCGCGCCGATTGTGCTGGATGGCCCGGTTTCGGGTGATGCCGCGCTGGCGGCCATGCCTTCCACCCGTCGGGCTGGCGGCAAGGCATTTGCCATCGAAGGTTTCAATGAGGTGGATCGGCGTTGGGAAACACCGCTGGCCGGCCAGCGTTATGGCATGTTTCAGGCCGGGGTTCAATTGGCTAACCGATCCGGTGCGCTCAACGAGATTGAGTACTCCGAGTTTGTCATGAAGACCCAGGCCTTTTCCGATGTGATCAATGGCACGGCTGATTTTCCCGAAATGCTGGAGGAAGTTGCACGCGCCCGTGAGCTGGATCAGTTTGCCAGCGAACACGACGCCCAGCTTGGCTTTGTGCTGCGGGCCAGCAACGCGGCGTGGAGTCCCGGCTATGTGCAGCAGAATGCCTCGCGTCTCGGGTTTGTTGCAGGTTCGATACCCGGGCGCATGGTGGTACCCGCCGGCATCGCCGGAATGCCACCGGTGCTGGGTTTGAACTTCGACACGCAGGCTGCCATGGCGGAGGATCCGGCCCAGTCGGCCATTCGGGAACTGGTGATCAGTCTGGACGTGCCTCAGGTCGATCGCAGTGAGCAAGCTTTTGTCCGTATGCGTGAGGCGGCACTCATGCTGGCAGTCAGCATGGATGGCCTGGTGACCGACGACAATGGTTTGCCGCTACCGCCAGAAGCGATGGATGTGATTGGTGCCGATCTCGAACGCCTTTACGACACTCTGGATCAACGTGATCTGTCGGCTGGTTCGGCGTTGGCACGAAGGCTGTTCAGTTAAGCCGCGGTACCCCTCGGTTCACGCCATGACAACCTTGAACCCGTTTGCAGCCAGCGCGCTACCTCCCGACCCGACGACTATCGAAAAGCTGCGGCGTGAACTCCACCATCATGCTCATCAATACTACGTTCTCGATGATCCCCAGATACCGGATGCCGAGTACGACCGACTGTTTCGCGAACTGCAGGCCATCGAAGCCGCGCACCCGGAACTATGCACGCCCGATTCACCCACCCGGCGGGTAGGGGGGCGGGTACTTGACCAATTTGTCAGTGTGCCCCATGCAGTGCCGATGCTGAGCATTCGCACCGAAACAGATACTCAGGCCACCGGTGCCCTAAATTTCGACGTCCGCGTTAGGCGCGAACTTGGATTGGAAGATTCGGCACCGGCCATCGAATATGTGGCGGAGCCCAAGTTCGACGGCCTGGCGATGAACTTGCGGTATGAGCAGGGTGTGCTGATGCAGGCTGCCACCCGGGGTGATGGTGAAATGGGTGAAGACGTGACGCAAAATATTCGCACCATTGGTCAAATTCCACTGCGCTTGCCGGTAGCGGCACCGCCGGTACTGGAAGTGCGAGGTGAAGTCTATATGCGTCGTGATGACTTTGAGACTCTCAATGAGAAGCAGCGTGGGAAGGGTCAAAAAACCTTTGTCAATCCCCGCAATGCCGCTGCCGGTGCCGTGCGTCAACTTGACCCGACCATCGCTGCCCAGCGCCCGTTAAGCTTCTTTGCCTATGGTTTGGGTGAAGTCACGCCCGCAGCGTCAGGCAGTCCGGAATTTGTGACCCATTTTGAGATGCTGCAAACTTTAAGGAGTTGGGGTTTTCCGGTCTCATCCTTGGTCCGCACTGGGCAAGGCGCTGCTGAATTGATAGCCTATTACGAATCCATTGGCCAGCAGCGCGATGGCCTGGGTTTTGATATCGATGGCGTCGTCTACAAGGTCAACAACCTGGCACTGCAGCGCCGCCTGGGCTTTGTGACACGTGAACCACGCTGGGCCGTAGCGCACAAGTTCCCGGCGCAGGAGCAGTTGACCACCGTCCTGAATATTGATGTTCAGGTCGGTCGCACGGGCAAACTTACGCCGGTGGCGAAACTGGCTCCGGTGTTTGTTGGCGGCGTGACGGTGACCAACGCAACTCTGCACAACGAAGACGAGGCACGGCGCAAGGATGTGCGTGTCGGTGACACTGTGATCGTGCGCCGCGCTGGCGATGTGATTCCGGAAGTGGTGTTGGTACTGTTGGACAAGCGCCCGTCCGGCGCAACAGAGTTCACTATGCCGCAGCATTGTCCGGTGTGTGGCAGTGTGGCTGTCAAGGAGGAGGGTGAGGCAGACTATCGTTGCACCGGCGGGTTGTTCTGCAGTGCACAGCGCAAGCAGTCCATCCTGCATTTTGCCCAACGCCGGGCGGTTGAAGTGGAGGGGTTGGGCGACAAGCTGGTTGATCAGTTGGTCGATAGCAAGATCGTCGCCACGCTGCCTGATTTGTACCGCTTGGGTTTGACCGCATTGGCCAGTCTGGACCGCATGGCCGACAAGTCGGCACAGAATATTGTCGAAGCCATTGAAAAATCAAAGCAGACCACGCTCCCGCGTTTTCTGTTCGGGCTGGGCATCCGTCATGTGGGTGAGGCCACGGCCAAAGAACTGGCGCGTCATTTCGGAACACTGGACGCCGTCATGGATGCCAGTCTGGAACAACTCTTGCAGGTCAATGACGTTGGTCCGGTCGTGGCACTTAGCGTGCACACGTTTTTTGAGCAGGCGCACAACCGCGAGGTGGTAGAGCAGTTGCGTGCCTGTGGCGTGATGTGGCTGGAGGGACCACCGGCACCAGTTACGCCCCAGCCCTTGAGTGGAAAAACTTTCGTTGTCACCGGAACTTTGCCCCATTTGAGCCGTGATGAAGCTAAAGATTTGATTGAGGCAGCCGGCGGCAAGGTGGCAGGCTCGGTCAGCAAGAAAACAACTTTTGTGGTGGCTGGTGCCGAGGCCGGCAGCAAGCTCGAAAAAGCACTTGAGTTGGGTGTTGAAGTACTGGATGAAGCAGGTTTAAAGGAGTTGCTTGATGGCGGTTCGTGAAATCCTGAGAATGGGTGATCCGCGTTTGCTGCGTATTGCGCAGCCTGTGGTCCACTTCGACAGCGATGAGTTGCATCTGCTGATTTCGGACATGATCGACACCATGCAGGCGGCCGAGGGTGCCGGGCTGGCAGCACCTCAAATCGGGGTCGACCTGCAATTGGTGATTTTTGGCTCCAACACGCGCAATCGACGTTATCCCGACGCGCCTATCGTGCCCAAAACCGTGCTCATCAACCCTTTAATCACAGCCCTGGGTGAAACCGATGATGGCGCCTCTGTGCTGGAAGTTGAAGACTGGGAAGGTTGCCTGTCGGTGCCAGGCCTGCGCGCCATGGTGCCGCGTGTCACGCGTATTCGCTATGTGGGTTTTGACCAGTATGGTGACCCAATTGACCGGACGGTTGAAGGCTTTCATGCCCGTGTAGTGCAGCATGAATGCGACCACCTGATTGGTAAGCTGTTCCCGATGCGGGTGCGAGATTTCACTCGCTTTGGCTTTACCGATGTGCTCTTTCCGGGGTCAATCGAATTACCGGACGATTGAGCGCAAGGCGGCGGGTCGTGGCTATACCTGTCGCTGGAAGGACCATACGGCGGTTCTGGCGGCCGCCAGGTACCAGTCCGGCCCCACCACAGCTTTTGAGGAGTAGCGGACGCTTGCAGCGTGCCATAGAACTGCACACCACATCTCGCAGCGCAGCACACTTTTAGTTTCCTTCGCCAGTGCGACGCAAGTCGTCCGGCGGTGTCGCTGGCGTTCAGCAAGTTGTGCTTGGCAAATCTGGGCCCCAGGAACTCACAATAACCAGGGCAGGAAACGTTTACTCTGGCGTCTATAAGCGGTGTATCCGGTATGCTTTTCCTGCATCCAGCGTTCCTCGATGTTGGCTTTCAGCAGCAGGACAATTGCCAGGGCCAACCAAGTAAGCCCCCCGGTCAAGAGGTCCGACACGCCAACCAGCGCGCCCGCGCCCAACAGCAGCGCTGTGTACATGGGATGGCGAATCCATCGGTAGGGTCCGGTCGTCACCATAGTGCCGCTTGCCTTTGGAATGGGGCGAATGTTGAAGTTTCCCGGCCGGTTGTGCCAAAGGGTCCACACCGCAAGCGCGAAAGACGCCACTGCAAGCACCCAGGCCACGGCTGGAAAAGTGCCCCGCAAAACACCGGGTGCTGCCAATGCTGTCTGAAAAATCAAGAGGCCGAACTGCATGGTCACCAGGAAAGTACTCATTCTGTTGCAATTTAAATGAAAGCTGCGTGCATGCTTGGTAATTCCAGGTCGGCTCTCGTTGAGTCGAGCCAGTGCAACCATTGACAATGGCCGGCGCAATTGATCCGATCGCCTGATTTCGGCCCCCCCGCGTTGGCACGATAGAGTGTTTTGTCGGCCCTTTCGATCACAGCCTCTAGGGTCTCTGGAAGCGGTTTCACTGAAGAACTCGCTGGCGTGTAAGCATAGCCGCTTACTTTGATGTGAACAACTGGAACCCCACTGCCTACCAGGACAAGGGATACTTCTCCGTGGGCGCGCGTTTGCGCGATGTTGCATGCCATCAACCGGATCAACTACACATTGGCTTTTGGAAGTCTTGAAATTGATTTGAAGGACGGGGAAGTCAGGGTTAGAACCGTGGTGGAAGGCATTGGCAATCTGGGCGACGCCATGATCGAGCGTGTCCTGTATCCAACCTGGGGACCACGAATCGTTTTCAGGCTGCCCTGCTGAGCAATCGCCTTCGGCAACGCCTCGCCGGATACTGTGATTGAGTTGGCGGAGCGTGGTGAAGAAGTGTCTAAACGCTTGGAAAGAGCTTTCGAGCTTGTAGTTCATCGCCCGGAAAAGTTCACATCAGCGCAATTCATGGAGCCGCCAGTGACTCAGAACGACGAGCCGGGCTGGTCCAGAAACGCTTGCTCCTCAGGCGTGGAAAGCCGCCCCAGAATCGCATTGCGGTGCGGGTAACGAGCGAAGCGCTCAATGATTGCTTTGTGACGCATCTCGTAAGCCAACGTGCCCTCCATTCCAGGGTGCGCAAAGAGCCGCACCGCTTGCCCGTGAATCAGGGGCGACTCGCTGTGCATATAGGGCATATAGGCAAAGCCTCTTTGCTCCACCAACAGGCTCTGGTCTTGACCACTGGCAACCAGTTCTTGGGCAAGGGTGAGGGCTTGCGCGTCTTGTGCAAACGCGCACGGCTTGTCCCGGTAGATATTGCGTGAGAACTGGTCCAGGACAACAATTTCCGCCAGTCTACCCAATGGCGTAACTCGCCAGTCAAACAATTCACCAAGCGCCGCCGCCCGCAATGTTGGACCAAAGCGTTCGCGGATGTTCGCATCAAGTGCCAGGTCTTTGGCAAAGCGCTGCTTTTCACTCAGTTCGCAAAACCAGAAGTTGATGATGTCTTGTGCGTGCATGACGTACCTTGCATTGACTAGCAAGCCGCGAGGGTAATCTGGTTTTCGCGGCTCCATTCACGCAGCGCCTGTTCGATTGCCTTCGCCTCGTACCCATACCAGGCATCAAGACTGTCACGGCGCTCAAGCAGCTCCTTGAAGCGCCCGTAGGCACCGCGCTGGCGAAAGAATCCGCACACATGGTTGTAATCATCGGGAAGATGTTCGGCGGTGAATTTGATTGCGATACTCTTTCCGAGATCGAGGTCAACTTTGTGCGGGACTGCGATATAAAGGCTGCCGTCATCGATGTCGTCAGGCAGTTCATCGTCGAGTTCCATTGCGCTTGAAGCGAAGTACATCACTCCGGTCGCACGGCAAAGATAGGCAGAGTTCTCTGCGTCGGCCGTGGCACTCACCCACTCGAAGGCATCAAGAAGGTCGGCGTAGCTCAATGGTGCGCTTGGTTCCATGGAAATGCTCTGGTTGGAATTCAAAAGAGCCGCTTCGTCGTGCGAATTTGACCAGTAAATTCTATTCAGAATTTGTCAAACGTACACTGTAGCAACAAGCGCCAAACAACCTCCAGAGGAAATTTCATATGGGACGCCGCGACCATTACAGCGTTTATGTCATTGAGCTCTCAAAAGACGTTCTGTATGAAGGTCGTTTTCTGAAAGGTAACCCCGACTACATAGCTGGCAAACCTTGTGTCTATGTCGGGATGACAGGTCTGGACCCCGACGTTCGGTTTGACAAACACAAGGCAGGCATTCAGTCGAATCAGTACGCTCGGCAATTTGGTCTGCGCCTGTTGCCAGACCTTTACGAGGACTACAACCCGATGAGCTATGACGCTGCCCGTGACATGGAAGTCGAACTGGGGATTCTTCTTCGCGAAGCAGGGTTTGGTGTTTGGCAGGCCTGAACTAACGTCGTGCGCAATTGATGCTGCATTCGATGCGCATTAGTTAACATGCTGGTGTCGAAGCCGCGCAAGTTCAGTTTCAAGTTCCCGAATCCGTTGATCCCTTGCGTCCAGTGCTTCTTTTACCTTGGCGGCATCGAATCGCACCGGAATATGCTGTGGGCAATTGGCGTCCCAGGCAGTCACGGTAATGACAATCACCTGTTCAGGCTTGGCTAGGTAATCCGCTGGCATCAACTTCGCCAACAGATCCGCATCGCCCTCAATCACTCTAGCCTCGCCCCATATCTTGATGCGCTGGCGGTGCTCGTAGTCCATCAAGAACAGATGTGTTTTGGGACTCTCGGACAGGTTCCCCTGCGAAATGAACTGCTTGTTGCCCGAGAAATCAACGAACGCAAGAGTGTGTTCGTCGAGCACTTGCAAGAAGCCCGCCGGCCCGCCCCGGTGTTGAATATAAGGTTGCCCATCTGTATTGACAGTCGCCATGTAAATGCTGGTCTGCCGGGCAATGAACTCCCGCAGTTCTGGCGTGATGGATGATTCCCAGGATCCGGCCTGCTCCATGCGTGCATAACCATGTCGCGACCCCTTGCGGGCTTGAATTGCCTTTACCGTCGGCGTAAACGCGACGTCACTCGTGAATTGGAGATTGGGTTTCATGTTCTAGAGGCACATTTGCCATCGGCAATTGCAATGGGAAGTTCATTGATGTTGTGTTTAAACGGCGTTGTCCGGATTCATGCGGACCCCATCGTTTTGCAGAGGAGGGCCACCGCAGAGTCGACAGCCCGGTTGCCTTAGGCCGCTAACTTGGCCTGGAAGATGGGGAAGTCGATGTCGGTCAGTGCAACGTTGTTGATGTAGTTGGTCAGTACATTCACGGCAACGTTCGCAACGATTTCAATCACCGCCGCGTCGTCGAACCCGGCCAGGCGCAAAGAGGCAAGTTCAGCGTCGCTGACCCGACCACGCGACTGTGCGACCCGCAGTGCAAATTGCAACGCAGCTTCAGTTCGGGCGTCTTCAGCACGGCCATCGCGCGCAGCGTCGATTTCGGCGCCGCTCAGCTTGGCGACATTGCGGCCCAGATAGTCATGGGCCGACAGGCAATAGTCGCATCCGTTGTATTCGGCGATGGTCAGGGCGATGCGCTCACGCAGTTGCGCATTGAGCTTGCCTTTGCCCAAGGCGCCATTCAAGGACAAATAGCCTTCCAGGGCGGCCGGGCTGTGACCCACGAGTTTCATCAGGTTGGGGACAACGCCCAATTGCTTGTGCACGTCGGCCAGCAAGGGTTTTGATGCTTCGACAGAGTTGTCAACGGTCGGAATGCGGATACGGGACATGGTGGTTTCCTTCAAGGGTTACGGTGTTTTGAACTTGTATTCGCTGTGTTTTG
>Ga0194060_10000796_pt1 | contig 22956 bp, 15 predicted proteins | sample SepL225m_MetaG_FD_163427 | JGI IMG/M metagenome (GOLD analysis project Ga0194060, IMG submission 163427) | Anoxic zone freshwater microbial communities from boreal shield lake in IISD Experimental Lakes Area, Ontario, Canada - Sep2016-L222-5m | ecosystem: Environmental > Aquatic > Freshwater >... | reverse complement strand
GGACAACACGCAGATTACGGCGGAGTTGATCCAGCCGGTGGCGATCGAGAAGGGGTCGAAGTTCGCGATTCGCGAAGGCGGCCGGACGGTGGGCGCCGGCACGGTCACCGAGATACTGGCGTAGCCGTTCGACAGCCCGCCGCCAGCCGGCGGGCGCTCAGGGCTGCGGGCCGAACGGGCGGGACGCATCGGCGAGCGGTCGAGTCCTGTCGGGCGGGCGAGTCGATGGACATTGGGATTAGCGGGACACAGCAATGCGAGACATAATTACGTTGGCGTGCAGCGAATGCAAACGCCGGAACTACAACACCACGAAGAACAAGAAGAAGACGACAGAACGTCTGGAATTCAAGAAGTACTGTCCGTGGTGCCGGACGCATACGCCGCATAAGGAAACGAAATAGGGGACCCCTCGTCCCCAACAGAGGCCAATAGCTCAACTGGTAGAGCACCGGTCTCCAAAACCGGGGGTTGGGGGTTCGAGTCCCTCTTGGCCTGCCAGAGACAGCGGCCAGGCCGTCGCGAGTGGCGGTGGCGTGGCATGGTGCGGAAAGAGAACAAAGGTCATGCTCGACAACGTGAAGTCCGCGCCCGGCAAGGTCCTCGAGGGAGTGACCGGGTCGTTTGGTAATCTGCGCAACTTTCTCGCCGAGGTGCGCAACGAACTCAAGCGGGTCACCTGGCCGTCGCGCAAGGAAGTGTACGCGACGACGATGGTGGTGATTGTGACGTCGATTTTCTTCGGCGTGTATCTGTTCACGCTCGACCAGGTGTTCGAGAAGAGCGTCCTTTCGCTGTTTCAGTACTTCGGGGCCAAATGACCGACGCGCAGACGAAGCAGTGGTTCATCGTCCACACGTATTCAGGGTTCGAGCGCAAGGTCGCCGAGTCGCTGCGCCAGCGCGTGTCCGCGTACGGGGTGGTCGATGAAATTGGCGAGATCCTGATTCCGACCGAGGACGTGGTGGAGATGCGGGGCGGGCGCAAGGTGGTGACGCCCAAGCGGTTTTTCCCCGGCTACATCCTGGTCGAGATGGCGATGACCGACAACGCGTGGCACGTGGTGAAGAACACCCCGAAGGTCACCGGCTTTGTCGGCGCGGGGGCCAAACCCACGCCACTGACGCAGGAAGAAGTCGACCAGATTCTCCTGCAGGTGTCGGCGGCGGCCGAGAAACCGAAGCCGAAGTACTCGTTCGAAAAGGGCGACCAGGTGCGGATCAACGAAGGGCCGTTCACCAGTTTCAATGGCAGTGTCGACGACGTGAACCTCGACCGGAACACGTTGAAGGTGATGGTGACGATCTTCGGCCGCGCGACGCCGGTGGAGTTGGATTTCCTGCAGGTCGAGAAGATTTAGCGCGGGCCGGCACGGGGGGGTGGCCCCCGGGCGAACGGCCCGTCACGATACGGGATGGCCCGATGCGCGGGTTGATGGCGCGATAGCGGCCGACCCGGTGTGGGCCCGTTGGGTGCGAGAGGGACGAAGGAACGCGGACCATGTCAAAGAAAGTACAGGCGGTCGTCAAGTTGCAGATTCCGGCTGGCAAGGCGACGCCGGCGCCGCCGGTGGGCACCGCGCTTGGTCCCCACGGCGTCAACATCATGGGGTTCTGCAAGGATTTCAACGCGAAGACGGCGAGCCAGGACGGCTTGATCATTCCGGTGCTGGTGACGGTCTATGCCGACCGCACGTTCAGCTTTATCACCAAGACGCCGCCCGCGTCGGTGTTGCTCAAGCGGGCGGCCAACATCGCGAAAGGGTCCGCGGTGCCCAACAAGACCAAGGTGGGCACGGTGACGGCCAAGCAGGTCGAGGAGATTGCCAAATCGAAGTTGGTCGATCTCAACTGCGATTCGATCGAATCGGCGGTGAGGACGGTGGCGGGGACGGCCCGCTCCATGGGGCTGGACGTCATCTAGGTCCAGAATCCCGGTGCGCCAGGCTGGACCTGGCGGCACCCCTGGTCCTTCGAATCACCAGACCGTGGGCGGACTGGTGCTGTCGGGATCGGGCGTTGAGGGCGTGTTGAGGCGGGTAAACGCGACTGACGGGCAGTGCTAGCTGCGCGTCGAAGCACTTGGTGGGAGGGCCTGCATGCGGGCCCGTTAGGACCACGGAGGAGTCCATGCGAAGAGTAGGCAAGAAGTTCGCCGCGTCGAAGGCGCAGGTGCCGCAGGGGTACTTGACGATTGACGAAGCGGTGCCGCTCGTCCAGAAATTGAAATACGCAAAATTTGACGAGACGGTGGAGTTATCCATCCGGCTGGGCGTGGATCCGAAGCACGCCGACCAGATGGTGCGCGGCACGGTTGTGCTGCCGCACGGACTCGGCAAGACCAAAGTGGTATTGGTCATTGCCGGGGGCGAAAAACAGAAGGAAGCGCTGGAGGCGGGTGCCGACGTGGTCGGCGGCGAGGAACTGGTCGAGAAGATCCAGGGCGGGTGGATGGACTTCGAGGCGGTGGTCGCCACGCCCGACATGATGCGCGCGGTGGGCAAGTTGGGCAAGGTGCTCGGGCCGCGCGGCCTGATGCCGAACCCGAAGACCGGCACGGTGACGCAGGACATCGCCAAGGCGGTCCGCGAAATCAAGGCCGGCAAAGTGGAATTTCGTGTCGACAAGACCGGCATCGTGCACGCGCCGGTGGGCAAGGTGTCGTTTGCCACCGATCGCCTCGTGGAAAACGCGAAGGCGCTGGTGGAGAGCATCATCAAGGCCAAGCCGTCGGCGGCCAAGGGCAAGTATGTGAAGAGCGTCACGATGTGCTCGACGATGGGCCCCGGGGTCAAGATCGACACGGCGATTATGGAGGCGGCGCGCAAGTAGGCCGCCGGATCAGGGATAAGGCGTATGGCACTCACGAGAGCGGAAAAACAGACCGAGTTGACCACGCTGGAATCCGAACTGCGCCTGGCGCAGAACGCGATTCTGCTGGACTACAAGGGATTGAACGTGCCGCAGGTGACCGAACTGCGGCGGCAGGTGCGGGCGGCCAAGGGCCGGTACCGCGTCGTCAAGAACACGATGGTCAAGCGGGTGATCAAGGGCACGGCGCTCGAGTCGCTGGGCGCGCATTGCGTCGGGGCGACGGCGGTGGCCTATTCCGGGGCGGACCCGATTGCGCTGGCCAAGGCGCTGACCACCTTCATCAAGACCGCGCCGGCGCTGAGCATCAAGGGCGCGGTCGTGCAGGGCAAGGCGTTGCGGGCCACCGAGGTGGTGGACCTGGCGAACCTGCCGTCGAAGCCGGAGTTGTACGCGAAGCTGCTCTTCCTGTTGCAGGCCCCGATGGTGCAGTTGGTGAGCGTGCTGAGCGCGGTGCCGCGCGATTTGATGAACGTGCTGGCGCAGGTCGAAAAGAAAAAATCAGAGGCGTAGGGGTGCGGCTTGGCCGCGCCTGATTGTTGAGCAGGACCGACTTGATCGGTAGGAGACGAAGATGGCCGAACTGACGCAGACACAGGTAGTGGAATACATCAAGAACATCAGCGTGCTTGAGCTGTCGCAGCTCGTGAAGACGCTCGAAACCGAACTCGGCGTCTCGGCGGCGGCCGCGATGCCGATGATGGCCGTGGGCGCGATGGGCGGCGGCGCGGCCGCGGCCGCGGTCGAAGAGAAGACCGAGTTCAACGTGATCCTGACCGAGATCGGCGGCAACAAGATCAACGTGATCAAGGCGGTTCGCGAGGTCACGAGCCTCGGACTGAAGGAAGCCAAGGACCTGGTCGAAGCGGCACCCAAAGCCATCAAGGAAGGCGTGCCGAAGGACGAGGCCGAGGCGATCAAGAAGAAGTTCGAGGAAGCCGGCGCCAAAGTCGAGATCAAGTAGCGCCAACCGGGTATGGGGCGCCGCGCCGCGCGATCGCGGTGGGCGCCCTGACGCGTCCTGTGCCAGGCTGGCGCGAGCGCCGGCCGGCGATCCGTCCGAGTGTCTTGGAGCCCGCAGGGCCCTAGTCCCGAGAGCAGCATGTACAGCCTTCCGAAGAACATCTATCGCGAGCGCATTGACTTCTCGAAGATCAACACCACGGTTCCGATTCCGAACCTGATCGAGATCCAGCGGAAGTCGTACGAACGGTTCCTCCAGATGAACCGGCTCCCGAACGAGCGGGAAGACATCGGCCTGCAGTCGGTGTTCAAGTCGGTGTTTCCGATCAGTGACTTCCGCGAGAATTCGTCGCTGGAATTCATCGAGTATTCGATCGGCACCTGGGAGTGCAAGTGCAGCAAGCTTCAGGGCCTGCAGCACCTGCGCAAGCCCTGCAGCCATTGCGGCACGGTCCTGGTGGCCGAACCGTACGGCGACAGCGGCGTGCTGTGCCCGAAGTGCGGCAAGTCGAACGAGGCCCGCGGAGATGTCTGCGAGATCTGCGGCAACACGGTCGATCTCAAGCTGAAATACGACGTGGACGAATGCCAGGAACGGGGCATGACGTACGCGGTGCCCCTCAAGGTGACGATCCGGCTCGTCGTCTGGAACAAGGACCCGGAAACCGGGGCCAAGACGATTCGCGACATCAAGGAGCAGGAAGTCTACTTCGGCGACATTCCGCTGATGACCGACAACGGCACGTTCATCATCAACGGGACCGAGCGCGTCATCGTGTCGCAGCTCCACCGGTCGCCCGGCGCGTTCTTCCACTCCGAGGACAAGGCGCTCTACGTCGCGCAGGTGATTCCGTACCGCGGTTCGTGGGTCGAGTTCGAGTACGACGCCAAGAACCTGCTGTATGTGCGCATCGACCGCAAGCGCAAGTTTCTGGCGTCGGTGTTCCTGCGCGCCCTCGGGCTGCGCGGCGCCGACGAGATCATCCGCACCTTCTTCACGCTGGACCGCATCTACCTGCGCCAGGGTTCGCTCTACTGGAGCGTGGCCGAGAGCCTGGTCGGGCTGCGGGCGGGCGAAGACATCCCGATTCCCGGCACCGACACGGTGCTTGCCAAGGGCCGCAAGATCACGATGTCGTCGATCAAGGCGCTCCGCAACGCCGGGGTCGAGGCGATCAAGGTCGACGAGGCCGAGCGCGAAGGCGCGTACGCCGCCGCCGACGTGGTCGATCCGGAGACCGGCGAGATCATCCTCGAGGCCAACGACGAAGTCACGCACCGCATCATCGCGATTGCGCAGGAAAAGGGCGTCGATCGGGTGGACGTGTTCTTCCCCGATCGCGACGAAGTGGGCCCGACCATTTCCGCGACGCTCAAGAAGGATCCGATTCGCACCCACGAAGAGGCGCTGATCGAAATCTACCGGCGGCTCCGCCCCGGCGATCCGCCGACGCTCGACAGTTCGCGTTCGCTGTTCGAGAACATGTTCTTCAACCCGCAGAAGTACGACTTCTCCCGGGTCGGCCGGCTGAAGCTGAACACGAAGCTGGGCGTCACCACGCCGCTCGAGGAGAAAATCCTCCATCCGCAGGACTTCTACGAGGTCATCCGGTACCTGCTCAAGCTGCGGAAGAACCCGGCCTACGTCGACGACATCGACCATCTCGGCAACCGCCGCGTCCGGTCGGTGGGCGAGTTGCTCGAGAACCAGTTCCGCATCGGGCTGGTCCGGATGGAACGCGCGATCAAGGAGAAGATGTCGGTCTACCAGGAAATGGCGACCGCCATGCCGCACGACCTCATCAACGCGAAGCCCGTGATGGCGGCCATTCGCGAGTTCTTCGGATCGTCGCAGCTGTCGCAGTTCATGGACCAGACCAACCCGCTCTCGGAAGTCACGCACAAGCGGCGTTTGTCGGCCCTCGGGCCAGGCGGTCTCTCGCGCGAGCGCGCCGGGTTCGAGGTGCGGGACGTGCATCCGACGCATTACGGGCGCATCTGCCCGATTGAGACGCCGGAAGGCCCGAACATCGGGCTGATCTCGTCGCTCTCGTCCTACGCGCGAATCAACGAGTTCGGCTTCATCGAGTCGCCCTACCGCAAGGTCAAGGACGGCAAGATCGTCGACTACGTGGCGATCACCAACGCCGGATCGAGCAAGTACAAGATCGGCGACGTGGTCGAGTCGCACGAGATCGCCGAGGATCTGGGCGGCGGCAAGAAGCGGGCGAAGAAGGGCATCGAGTTCGAGCCCTACCCGTTCTACCTGTCCGCCTGGGAAGAGGATCAGTACATCGTCGCGCAGGCCAACGTGGCGGTCGACGATACGGGGCGGTTGCGCGACGAGCGCGTCAACGCCCGGCAGGCCGGCAACTTCATTCTGGCGCAACGCGACAGCGTGCAGTTTATCGACGTGTCGCCCAAGCAGCTGGTGTCGGTCGCGGCGTCGCTGATTCCGTTTCTCGAACACGACGACGCCAACCGCGCGCTGATGGGATCGAACATGCAGCGGCAGGCCGTGCCGCTGCTCCGCGCCAGGGCGCCGTTTGTGGGCACCGGCATGGAGTACAACACGGCGCGCGACTCGGGCGCGGTCGTGCTGGCCCGTCGCGCAGGCACCGTCGACTACGTGGACTCGCAGCGGATCGTGGTGCGCGTGCACGGCGAAGACGGCGAGATCAGCCAGGAGATGGGCGCCGACATCTACAAGCTCACCAAGTTCAAGCGGTCGAACCAGAACACCTGCATCACGCAGAAGCCGATTATCAGCGTGGGGCAGCGGGTCCACAAGGGCCAGGTGCTCGGCGACGGCCCGTGCACCGAACTGGGCGAACTGGCACTCGGGCGCAACGTGCTGGTGGCCTTCATGCCCTGGCGCGGGTACAACTTCGAAGACGCGATCCTGGTCTCCGAGCGGATGGTGAAGGACGACTACTACACGTCGATCCACATCGAGGAGTTCGAGATCGAGGCGCGCGACACGAAGCTCGGGCCCGAAGACATCACGCGCGACATTCCGAACGTGTCCGAGACGTTCCTCCGGGATCTCGACGACAGCGGCATCATCCGGATCGGCGCGCCCGTCAAGTCGGGCGACATCCTGGTGGGCAAGGTCACGCCGAAGGGCGAGACACAGCTGACGCCGGAAGAGAAGCTGCTGCGGGCCATCTTCGGCGAAAAGGCCGGCGACGTCCGCGATGCCTCCCTCATCTGCCCGCCGGGCATCGAAGGGATCATCGTCGGCGTGAAGATCTTCTCGCGCAAGGGCATCGAGAAAGACGATCGGGCCAAGGCCATCGAGGCCGAAGAGCTCGAGATGATGGAGAAGAACCTGCAGGACGAAGTCCGCATCCTGCACGAAGAAATCAAGAAGCAGGCGCTCGCGATGCTGCTGGGGCAGACGCTGCGCTCGGATCTCTACGACGATAACGGGCGCGAGAAGCTCCTCAAGCGCGGCGCCGCGCTGACGCGTGAGGCGCTCGAGGCCCTGCCCTACGGCGCGATGATGCGCATCAAGGTGAGCGGCGACGACCCCCGATTCGAGGCCGATCTGCGCGACCTCGAGGAACGGACCAAGCGCAAGGTCGAAGTCATCGAGCAGTTGTTCGAAGAGAAAAAGGACAAGGTCCGCCGGGGCGACGAACTGCCGCCGGGCGTGATCAAGCTGGTCAAGGTCTACGTGGCGATGAAGCGCAAGCTGTCGGTGGGCGACAAGATGGCCGGCCGCCACGGCAACAAGGGCGTCATCGCGCGCATCCTGGCCGAAGAAGACATGCCGTATCTGCCGGATGGCACGCCGGTCGAGATCGTGCTGAATCCGCTCGGCGTTCCCTCGCGTATGAACGTCGGCCAGATTCTCGAGACGCACCTGGGCTGGGCCGCGCACGCGCTGGGTCTCTATTTCGCAACGCCGGTGTTCGACGGGGCGACCGAAAAGGAGATCAAGCACTGGCTGAGCGAGGCCGGGATGCCGACGGGCGGCAAGACGAAGCTGTTCGACGGGATGACGGGCGACGTGTTCGAGCAGGACGTGACGGTCGGCTACATCTACATGCTGAAGCTGTCGCACCTGGTCGACGACAAGATCCACGCCCGGTCGATCGGGCCGTACTCGCTCATCACCCAGCAGCCGCTGGGCGGCAAGGCCCAGTTCGGCGGCCAGCGGTTCGGAGAAATGGAAGTGTGGGCGCTCGAAGCGTACGGCGCCGCGCACATCCTCCAGGAACTGCTCACGGCCAAGTCGGACGATGTGACGGGCCGCGCGAAGATCTACGAGTCGATCGTCAAGGGCGACGCGTCGTTTACGCCGGGTCTGCCCGAGTCGTTCAACGTGTTGATCCGGGAACTCCAGTCGCTGTGCCTCGACGTGCAGCTCCTCAAGACGAAGAAACGGCCGGTGCCGCCCGAAGAGCCCGCGCCTCCGTCCGAGCCGGTATTGCAGGAAGTGTAATCACGTCGGATGCGTGAGCGGATGATTCGCACTGTCGGTGAACAACATCATGAGACCTAGCTTCGACACGAAGGGTTCGTTGATGGCGGATTTCGACGCGATCCAGATCAAACTGGCATCGCCCGAGATCATCCTGGGGTGGTCGCACGGAGAAGTGACCAAGCCGGAGACCATCAACTACCGCACGTTCAAACCGGAACGCGACGGCCTGTTCTGCGCGAAGATCTTCGGGCCGATCACCGACTGGGAATGCCTCTGCGGCAAATTCAAGCGGATGAAGCACCGCGGCGTCATCTGCGACAAGTGCGGCGTGGAAGTGACGCAGGCCAAGGTCCGGCGCGAGCGGTTGGGCCACATCACGCTGGCCACCCCGGTCAGCCACGTGTGGTTCTTCAAGGGGCTGCCGAGCCGCATCGGGCACCTGCTCGACATCTCGCTGCGCGACCTCGAGCGGATCCTGTACTTCGAAGGGTACGTGGTGGTCGATCCGGGCGACACCGACCTCAAGCAGAACCAGTTGCTCAACGAGGAGCAGTTCCGCAAGGCGAAGGAAGACCACGGCCACCGCTTCAAGGCGCAGATGGGCGCCGAGGCGATCAAGGAACTGCTCAGGCGCGTCGACGTCGAGAAGATGGCGGTCGAACTGCGCGAGAAGATGCGCACCGAGCAGTCGGTGCAGAAGAAGCTGAAGTACGCCAAGCGCCTCAAGGTGGTCGACGCGTTCCGCAAGTCCACCAACAAGCCCGAGTGGATGATCCTGGACGTGGTGCCGGTGATTCCGCCGGAACTGCGGCCCCTGGTCCCGCTGGACGGCGGCCGGTTTGCCACCTCCGATCTGAACGACCTCTACCGGCGCGTCATCAACCGCAACAACCGGTTGAAGAAGCTGATCGAGCTCAAGGCGCCCGACGTCATCATCCGCAACGAAAAACGCATCCTGCAGGAAGCCGTCGATGCGCTGTTCGATAACGGCCGGCGCGGCCGCGTGCTGCGCGGGGCGAACAACCGGCCGCTCAAGTCGCTGTCGGATACGCTCAAGGGCAAACAGGGCCGGTTCCGTCAGAACCTGCTCGGCAAGCGCGTCGACTACTCGGGCCGTTCCGTCATCGTCGTCGGGCCCGAGCTCAAGCTCAACCAGTGCGGGCTGCCGAAGAAGATGGCGCTCGAGCTGTTCAAGCCGTTCATCTACAACAAGCTCGAAGAGCGCGGCATGGTGCAGACCATCAAGCAGGCCAAGGAGATGGTCGAGCAGCAGAAGCCCGAAGTGTGGGACATCCTCGAAGAGGTGATCCGCGAACACCCGGTGCTGCTGAACCGCGCGCCGACCTTGCATCGGCTGGGCATCCAGGCGTTCGAGCCGGTGCTGGTGGAAGGCAAGGCGATCCGCATCCACCCGCTGGTCTGCACGGCGTTCAACGCCGACTTCGACGGCGACCAGATGGCGGTGCACATCCCGCTGTCGCCCGAAGCGCAGATCGAGGCGACCGTGCTGATGATGTCGTCGAACAACGTGCTGTCGCCGGCCAGCGGCGCGCCCATCGCGATTCCGTCGCAGGACATCGTGCTGGGGTGCTACTACCTGACCAAGCACAAGCCGGGCGCCAAAGGCGAGGGCCGCGCGTTTGCCGGCATCGACGACGTGCTGCTGGCGCTGCAGGCGGGCGAGGTCGAGACCCTCACGCCCATCCGGTTGCGCTACACCGGCGACCTGCAGGACCTCACCGCGTCGCGCGACGACCAGGACGTGCTCCACACCGAAGTGCAGACGGTCAAGGGCAAGATCATCAACACGACGGTCGGGCGCGTGATCCTCAACGACGCGCTGCCCAAGCAGATGCCGTACGTCAACGGGCTGCTCAAGAAGAAGGGCCTGCAGCAGGTGGTGCAGTCGTGCTACCTGAAGTTCGGCCTTGAGACGACCGTCGGGATGCTCGACAGCCTCAAGGATCTGGGCTTCCTCTATGCGACGCGTTCGGGCCTGTCGATCGGCATCGACGACCTGATCGTCCCGGCCGAAAAGCCCGCACTGGTCGAGGCGGCTCGTCAGGACGTGATTCGCGTCGAGCAGCAGTACCTCGAAGGCGCCATCACCAACGGCGAGCGCTACAACAAGGTGATCGCCATCTGGTCGGAAGTCACCGAGCGGATCGCCGACAAGATGTTCAGCAGCATGCAGGCGATGGACAAGGAAGGGACCAACTTCAATCCCGTCTACGTGATGGCCGACTCCGGCGCCCGCGGCAGCAAACAGCAGATCCGGCAGCTGGCCGGCATGCGCGGCCTGATGGCCAAGCCGTCCGGCGAAATTATCGAGACCCCGATCACGTCGAACTTCCGTGAAGGCCTCACGGTGCTGCAGTACTTCATCTCCACGCACGGCGCCCGCAAGGGGTTGGCCGACACGGCGTTGAAGACGGCCGACTCGGGCTACCTCACGCGGCGCCTGGTCGACGTGGCGCAGGACGTGATCATTTCCGAAATCGACTGCGGCACGCTCGACGGCATCGAGGCGCAGGCGATTATCGAAGGCGGCGAGACGATCGAGCCGTTGCGCGACCGGATCATCGGCCGCGTCACCCTCGAGCGCACCGCCGACCCGTTCACCGACGAGACGATTGCGGAATTGAGCTCGGAAATCACCGAAGAACTCGCCTCTGCCATTCAGGATGCCGGCATCGAGCGCGTCAAAATCCGCTCGGTGCTGACCTGCGAGTCGCGCCGCGGCGTGTGCGCGAAGTGTTACGGTCGCGACCTGGCGACCGGACGGCTGGTCGAGCTGGGCCAGGCGGTCGGCGTCATCGCGGCGCAGTCGATCGGCGAGCCCGGCACGCAGTTGACGATGCGGACGTTCCATATCGGCGGAACCGCGTCGCGGATCGCGGAGCAGTCGACGCTGGAATGTAATCACGCCGGAACGGCGCGGTACCACGGCCTGCAGGTGGTGGTCGGCCGGCCGCTGGCCGACGGCAGCATCAACCTCGTCGTGATGAACCGCAGCGGGTCGGTGGTCATCCAGGACGAGAAGGGCCGCGACCGCGAGCGTCACCAGCTCGTGTACGGCGCCCGCCTCAAGGTGCAGGAAGGCGAGCACGTCGAATCCGCCACGGTGCTGGCCGAATGGGATCCCTACACGGTGTCGATCCTGACCGACGGCACCGGCGTGATCCGGTTCAAGGACATCATCGAAGGCCAGACGGTGCACGAGGAAGTCGACGAGGTCACGGGCCTCTCGCGCCTCATCATCGTCGATTCGCCCGACGAGAAGAAGCAGCCGACCATCGAAGTCAAGATGAAGGACGGGGCCCCGACCCGCCGGTACCACATGCCGTCGCGGGCGCACCTCATGGTGCGCGACGGCGAAGAAGTGGTGGCGGGCGACGTGCTCGCCAAGATTCCGCGAGAGACGACCAAGACCAAGGACATCACCGGCGGTCTGCCGCGCGTGGTCGAACTGTTCGAAGCGCGCAAGCCTCGCGACCCCGCCGTGATGAGCGCCATCGACGGGGTGGTCAAGTTCGGCGGCATCGTGAAAGGGCGCCGCAAGGTGCTCATCGCGCCCGACGACAGTTCGTCCGAGACGGCCGAGTACGAGATTCCACGCGGCGTCCACGTGGCCGTGCAGGAAGGGGAGCGCGTCCGCGCCGGCGATCCGCTGATGGACGGGCCGCGCAATCCGCACGACATCCTGGCGGTCCTCGGCGAAAAGGAACTGCAGAAGTACCTGGTCAACGAGATCCAGGAGGTCTACCGCCTGCAGGGCGTCACCATCAACGACAAGCACATCGAGACGATCACCCGTCAGATGATGCGCTGGGTGCGGATCGAGGAAGTCGGCGACACCGAATTCCTGATCGAAGACGTGGTCGACAAGTTCCGGTTCCGCGAGGAAAACGAGCGCGTGATTCGCGAGAGCCAGATGCCGGCGAAGGGTCGGCCGGTGCTGCTCGGCATCACGAAGGCGTCGCTGTCGACCGAGTCGTTCATCTCGGCGGCGTCGTTCCAGGAAACCACGCGGGTGCTGACCGAGGCGTCCATCTCCGGGAAGATCGACTTCCTGCGCGGACTCAAGGAGAACGTGACGATGGGCCGGCTTATCCCGGCGGGCACCGGCTTCGAGTATTACAAGAACGTGCGGATCCCGGCCGACGAGCCGCCGCCTCCGCCGCCGCCGAGCGAGGAAGAACTCGAGCTCGAACGCGAGATGGAATACATGGCCGAATCCGACATCGCGGCCGGTCTGGCTCGCGACGCAGAAGAATAAGACCGCTGGCGCGCCTGGTGCGCGGGTTGTCAGCGAACAGGATATCGGCGGTGGCTGTTTTCAACAGTCGCCGCCGTTTGTTTTGATGCGCCCCGGCCTCCCGGATGCGTGTCTGAAGCCCCGGCCGACGGGATACGTGTCTATTTGACGACCGCCGCCCTGGGCGTCTCGCCGAGGGCCGACAGCCGAAGCTTGGCCAGCGTTGCGACGCTCGCGCCGTCGTCGGCGAAGGGTTGGCCGTCGATTGAAGCGGCTTCGCGATACAGCGCCACTGCCCGGTTCATCTCGCCGAGCTCTTCGTGACACCTCGCCCTGAAGAAGAGGGCCGCCCCCGGCCCCACCCCGACGCCGGTCGGCAGCTGCCCCAACGCCGACAACAACTCGAGCGCCTGCCGCCACTCGCGGAATCGCATGTGCACCAGCGCCAGGTTGAAGTTCGCCAACGCGCGGTCCGCTGGTGCCGCCGCAATCGCCGCGGCCGCCTGCAGCCTGGCGACCAGGCTGTTGCCGAATGAGGACGGATCGAAGGCTGGCGCGCGTCGCGGTCGCCGCTGCACGGGCACGGACACCTGCCTGGCGGGTGCGCCAGCGGGGGTGCCCGGCACCTTGAGCGCTAGCACGTCGCCCGGTCGTTTCTGGCGCAACAGTTCGGCCAGTTGCGCGGCCGACGTCGGCGAGCCGTCAATGGCAAGCAGGGCGTCGCCGACTCTGACGCCCGCGACGGTGGCCGGGCTGCCTACGTCAACCGCCACGACCAGCAGCGGCGCTTCGGGGAGCGACGTATCAACGACGCGCATCCCGAGATCGTTCTGATACACCAGCTGAGTGCCGTCGGCTGGCCGATCGATGCGCTCGAACACAGGCACGAGCGCGTCGGCGGTCAGCCCCGCGAGTGGAATCCGATCGGCGCCCGCTCGGTCGTGCCAGAACAGCAGGAGTTCGGTCTGTGGCGACGCACCCGCGGCCGGTGCTCGCGACACGCCGGCCAGCAAGAGCGGGGCATCGTAGTTGTCATACGCCACCTTCAGCAGTCGCTTGACGCTGTCGGCATCGCCGCGATCGGCGGCAGCGACCAGATCGGCCGTGAGCTGATCGGTCCATCGCAACACTTCAGCGGGCCGTTCAAACGGGGCGGCGAGGCGAAAGCTGCGAACCGTCGCCGCGAGCGTCCGATCAATCGTGCTGGTCAACTCGCCTGACGGGCGCAGGCCGCCCGCGTCGGCTTCGACCGCGCCTAGAAAGGCGAGCCCCGGCTTCAGCGCGACGTCGAGGACTTCGGTGCGGCCGCGAATCACCACGGCGGTCACGGTGTACGACCCGATCGCGTGACGCACACGTACGCGGTGCTCGCCGCTGCAGACGCTGCGTTCAAAGGGTGTGCGGCCAGCCATCTTGCCGTCGAGGTAGACGTCGGCGTCGGTTGGCGTCGAGGTGACCCGCATCGTACCCACGTCCGGGCGCATGCGCACGGCGTTCGCGTCGCCGAGCCAGAGCAGGGGCGTGCCCGGCGCCAGGCCCGCGAGAGCCTCGGCGGTCAACGACACCGGTCGCGTCTCCTCGATGAAACACTCACCACGGAACCGGACATTGAACGACGTGTCGACCGGAGCGTCCCTCACCAGCACGCCCGCCGACGTGGCCGCGTCGAACGTCGACGAGGCGATGGCTTGGTCAAGCACTGCGCCAGCCTCGGGTGACAACGCATTTCTGAGACCGGGTAACGGGACTGTGTCGCTCAGCGGCACGTTGTCGACGATGACCGTGATACCAGCGCGATCGGTCAGAAACACGATCGGCGGCACCTGCGTCCTGGGCGCCAAATCTGCCGCCGTGGTCGTCTGTGCGGCCACGATCACCACGCGCGCCATGGCGGCCGCATGCGTCGGCTTCTCGAGCCGCAGTTGGTAGGTGCCGGCGACGAGCGACACGCGGACCGGCGCGTCTCCGGTGATGCCCACGTCGATGCCGTCAATCAGGATGCGACAGTCGCGCACCGGAGAGGCGACTTCGAGCACGCCGCCTTCGCGGGTCTTCAACGCGTCGAGCGCCTCCTGCTCGCGCGGCGGCAACACGGCGCTGTAGAAGGGATCGACGTGCAGCAGCTCGCGGTAGCTCTGCTCGACGCTGTCGTTGTTCCTCGACTTCAGATGCCCCCGCGCCCTCAGGATGAACAACTGGCGATGGACGGGCCGCTCGACCGGCGTGAGCGCCCGAGTCTTGCGCAACTCGACCGACTCGACGGCGAGATGATCGAGCGATTCGAGGGCGGCAGTCCGGGCGGTATCGAGCGCGCGTCCGGCGCGTTCGACCCGTTTCTGAAACGGCTCGATGGCGGCCGTCTGTTCCGGCGTCACTACTGGCGTGGCCGTTCGCGGCAGCGCCTGCGGCGGCGGCGTTTGGGCTGGCGGCGGCGGTGCCGCTTGCGTTGGCGGCGACGTGGTCTGCGGCCTGGCGTGAACAACGGCCGGAGCCGCGGCAACCATCAGACCAACCGCCCACCCGATCAGCGCGGCACGCGGCGTCATCGCAGCCTCATCAGGCGGGCAGCGCCTTTGCCCGCCACAACCACGGACCCGTCCGGCGCGGCGCCAATCGCCCACGGGTTCTTCAGTCCGCGCTCGCCTCCCTGCGGGATCTCGAACGAGCCCGCGACCACGGGGCTGACCTTCCCGTCGGCGGCGGAGCGAAGATGGACGACCCAGATGCGCTTCGCATCACGATCGAGCAGATACAGTCCGTGCGTCGTGTCGACCGCGATGTCTTCGACGCGCTCCAGCTTCAGGGTGCCAAGGGTCGGCCCGAACGAGGCAATCTGCCGCTGCTGGGCGTCGAGCACGCGCACGACCTGGCCTCGGTCGTCGAGCAGATAGCTCCAGTCGTTGGCTCCCACCTTGACGACGCGCTGTTTGCCCATGCCCTCGACAGAAGCACATGTACCGGCCGGGTACTGGCAGCGAATCACACCATCGTAGTCCCGGTCGATCGCCAGCACGTCGCCGGTCGACAGCGCGGCGATGGACCGCACGTTCCTGAACGGGCGGGTCTTCCCGCCCTGCGCGCCGCTCAACGCCACCGGTTGGGTCGTCGACGAACTGGCGAGTCCGGCCTTGCCAAAGACCAACACCGTCTTGTCGGGAAGCACCGTCGTGGCGGCCGGATCCTGCGGGGCCGTCGAGAAAGCTGTGGTGTCCGCGCCGACCAGGTATACGCGCCGCGCGCCCTCGTCGAGCAGGACGAACGTTGCCTCGCCGTCGAACACGATCGTCCGCGGTTCGTCGATGCTCGGCACGCCTCGCGCCGGCAACGGTTCGAACGTCGAGAAGTAGTTCGCGCCAGGCGACGCGGCGGCTCTCAGCCGGCGGCCCAGCGTCGTCGCCAACTCCACGGCCTGCTGCCGCATCGGATGGTCGAGGCCCGCTTCGTCGCGGAGCAACTGGCACTCCAGGATGGCGGGCGGCAGGTCGCCCGACAGCGCCAACACGCGCGCCAGCCGCAGACGGGCGGCCAGGGCGTCGGCGGTGCCTGGGTGTTCAATCAGAAGGGTGTAGAGACGATCGGTGGCCAGATCGAACTTGAACTCGGCCTCGGCTTTGATGGCCTGGGCCAGCAGCGATGTTCCCGATGCGGGCGGGGAGGCCAGCGCCGGTGCCTGCGGCCCGACGACCGACTGCGCGCCCGTCACCGACGCCAGGCCGATGAGAGCGGCGACGAGGGAACCGGCGAGACGACGCGTTTCGCGATACCACACTCTGCGCATGATCCAATCCGTTTCAGGGCGTGCATGAGGCCGACCGATGCCGGCGACCTCGGTCCCGAGCGGGTCGGCGGCGCGGCCCTTGCGCCCTCATCATACGCTGACCCGACGAGGACGCGGCCCCGCCATCCCCGTGGTCGGCTCCGGAGCGGGTGCAGGGGGAGTCGTTCACCCCCGGGGTCCAACCAGCGCGGCCGCCGCCATCACGGGACGTACAGTCGTCGGGCCGGGTTGAGAGCCCGCGAGCCGGTGTCGGGCCACCGACAACCCGCGCACGCCGCGTAGGCGGCCGGGCCGCTCCGAGATGTGAAATGTGGCCGGAACGGGCGTGAAACGACCGCAGATGCCCTGCGCGCCTCCTTGCGGATTGGCGGGTACAAAATCTGCTATCGCTTGGCCCAGGGGCTCAGTGTGCCCCGATTGGACGGAGGTTCACCTGAGGGCGAGCGTTGCGGTTACGGGTTTCCTGGTGCTGATGGTGCCAGCGATGGCGATGGCCGAAGGTGCGCCGTTGGGTCGCTGCTCGCTGACCGCGCTCGGCGGCGTTCGGCTCCTGCTCTCGCGGTCGGCTGTCTCCGATGTGGCCGCGGCCGACCCGGCGGAATTCGACAAACGCTGGCGGCGATTTGCTCGGGCCGCTGGTGTGGTGCTGGGGGCCGAGGTTGGCGCCGACCCCGCCACGCACGACGACTACCTGGCTGCCTTCAAGGGCATCCGCGTTGTCACCGTGGCGTGCGACGCCTTGTCGGTGTCGCGCGACCGGACGGCCTACAGGCTCGGCTTGCTCGGGTATTCGCTCGAAGAGATTGGCGGCATCATCTCGGGCACGGCCTTGAGGGCCGACATTGATGCGGCTGCCGTGCGCCATCTCGCCGGCCTGCCGCCACGGCCTCTGCCCTCAACGCTGGCGACGCTGGACGTGGCCACCGGCCCGGTGTCGGTCGGGGAGCCGCATCGGTGGCCCGACGATGGCTCCTGGATCACGGCGGCGGCAGCCACCTTATCGCTGGCGCCACCGCTGACCTCCGAACGTGCGACGGCTCCCTCCACGCTGGCGTCGCTTCGAAGCCCGACCGCGGCGCCGGGCTTCCCGGTGGTGTTCCGACCTGGCGTGCCGGCCTCGGCAAGCGCGGCGGTTTCACGCGCCGGTTCTTCCGTTCCGATCGCGCTTGAGTGGTGGACCCGCTACTATTCGATGGCCTACGGGGTGGACTACCGCCTGGTGGCGGCGGTCATTCGGCAGGAATCCAACTGGCAGTCTGCCTCCGTTTCGGCCAAAGGGGCCGTCGGGTTGATGCAGTTGATGCCGGCGACCGCGGCCATGCTTCGCGTGAATCCTCGAGACCCGGTCGATAACCTGCGCGGGGGCATCGCGTACCTGGCGGGCCTGCTCAACAACTACGGCAACGTGCGTTCGGCGCTGATTGCCTACAATGCCGGATCGGTGCACGCCGATCAGGTGTTGCGCGGTGAGCGCGAGCCTTTCCCTGAGACGCAGCGGTATTTGAGCGCGGTTGACGCGATCTATCCCATCAACGCGAGACGCTAGCCACGCACCCTTCTTTCATTCCAATCATCAGGGTGCCGATTACCATTGGACGGTGGTCCTTGGAGGTTTGCCTCTATGAAGATTCTGCTTGTCGACGACAGCGCGACGATCCGCGCGATGCTCAAGCGCGCGTTGACGGGCCTGCAGCAGACCGATTTCTTAGAGGCGCAGAACGGGGTCGAGGCGTTGGCTGAGATTGGGCGCCGACGGTTCGATCTGGTGATTCTCGACGTCAACATGCCGGTGATGGATGGGCTGGAGACGCTGGAGGCGATTCGATCCTCGCCCGCGCACGCCAGCCTGCCGGTCGTCGTGCTGACCAGTGAGAAGGGCGAAGCGATGGTGCGCCGTCTGGTTGAGATGGGCATCACCGACTATCTGTCGAAACCGCTCGGCCAGGATCGGCTGTCGGAGCGTCTCGCCAAGATCGTCGCGCGCCTGGCCCACGGCGCGCCGGCGCCCACGCATGCGGCGGCCGAGGTCCAACACGGTCGAGCCGTGCTGGTGATCGATGTCGATCCGGATCGCCGTCACTTCCTTGCGAATGCGCTGTCGCACACCTATGTCGTGACGGACGTCGATTCTGGTGCGGGCGCCCTTCAATTGCTGATGGGCCCGAAGGCCCCCGTGTTCGACGTCATCCTGATCGGCGAACAGATTGGACTGCCGTCCGCCGAGTTGCTGATTCCGAAGCTCAAGCAGTTGCCGCACCTGTCGGGCGCACGGATGGTGGCGTGCCGGCAAAAGTCGGCGACGGGCGGCGACGGGCTGGATCGGGTTGCCGACGCGCTGATCGACTGGACGTTTGTGCCGGAAATGTTTGTGGCCGCCTTCGATCGCGCGGTGACTGGGGTGGAGACACCGCTGGCGCAGATGCCGGCGTTTTGCGCCAGCCTCGAGCGGGACGCGATCTGCGCGACCGAGCAACTGTTCGGATTGATGCTGTCGTCGGAAGTGGTGCTGGTCCCGGCCGGCGCGGCGCCGATGGTGCCGTGGCCGGGCCGCGGCGTGCACGCACGGCTGGATCTGGATGCGCCCGGCGTGGCTTCGTTTGCCGTGGTGTTCCGCGTTGACGATCGGTCGGCCCGCGAGATTACCGGGCAGTTGATTGGGGCGGCGCCAGCAGACGTCGACACGTCTGATGTGGAAGCCACCGCCGGAGAATTTGCCAACATCATCGTCGGTCGCCTGCGCAACCGGCTTGTCGAAGCCGGGATTTCGACTCAGATGCAGCTGCCATCGACGTGGACGGGAACGACGGTCGAAGGCTTTCCCGAACAGGACATGAGGACCCTGCAGTTCAACTCGACACGGCCTCCCGTCTCGTTCGGCTTGCTGCTGCGCGTCGGGCCGGCGGTCGCGTCGCCGCCGCTTCCGTAGTCGGGACAGGGCCGACGCGTTGATCGTGGGGGCCAGGGCGGCGTGTCGATGGCCTCGCTGTTGGCCAACGCGCCAGGCGGAAACGGGCGGCGCTGACGCGGTTGATGCCGGTTCTGGATCGTCGGGTTGTCTTATGTGGTGGGCCCACCAACGCCTCGATCCGCCTTCGTGTTTGGCCGCCAGAATTCAACACACTTGCGTCGGCAATCCCGGCCGTGCTATCTTTGACAGGTTCTTCGGACGTTAGGAAACCCTATCTAGCGTCCGCCGCCTAGAAGGCACCGCGGATTAATCCGCACCTCGGCGAGAAAACACAAGTCATAGGGTTTGTCGCCCTCTGGCGCCAAGCGTTCGATAACGCTTTCAGGCCGGAGGGGCTCCAGGGTTCGATCGGGCGGTCGCGGGATCGTCATCGGGTCTGGAGTAGCAGTGAGCGTGTGACGGCGGGCACCGTTGCCGGTGTTGGCACGGACTGTCGCCGTTAGTGGTGTTCTTGTTGTACGGAGCAGCCGTGCCGACTATTAGCCAGCTCGTTCGTCAGGGGCGAGACAAGATCGTCTTCAAGACGAAAAGTCCCGCGTTGCAGGACAACCCCCAGAAGCGGGGCGTGTGCGTGCGCGTGTTTACGCAGACGCCGAAGAAGCCGAACTCGGCACTTCGCAAGGTTGCCCGTGTGCGGTTGACGAACGGGATCGAGGTCACCACCTACATCCCGGGCGTTGGCCACAACCTCCAGGAGCACTCGCTGGTGCTCATCCGCGGGGGGCGCGTCAAGGATCTGCCGGGCGTGCGGTATCACGTGATTCGCGGCACGCTCGATGCGGTGGGAGTGCAGGGCCGCAAGCAGAGTCGTTCCAAGTACGGCGCCAAGCGCCCGAAGAAGTAAGGCCGAAGCTATGCCACGCAGACGAGTCATCGCCAAACGCGAAGTTGTTCCGGACCCGGTGTACGGGAGCCCGCTGGTGACCAAGTTCATCAACACGGTGATGAAGGAAGGTAAGCGCAGCACCGCGGAATCGATTTTGTACCGGGCCTTCGACATCATCAAAGAGAAGACCGGCGACGATCCGGTCAAGGTCTTCAAGAAGGCTGTCGACAACGTCAAGCCGGCGCTCGAGGTCAAGTCGCGCCGGGTGGGCGGGTCGAATTACCAGGTGCCGATCGAAGTGAACCCGACCCGGCGGCTCTCGCTGAGCATCCGCTGGCTCGTGCTCTACTCGCGGACCCGTGGCGACGGCAAGACGATGCACGAGAAGCTCGCCAACGAGTTCATGGATGCCGCGAATCTGCGTGGTGGCGCCGTGAAGAAAAAAGAAGACACGCATCGAATGGCCGAAGCCAATAAGGCCTTCGCCCACTATCGCTGGTAGCGGCAGGAAGAACAGGATCTCATGCCCCGGCTCGTACCTCTCGATCGAACGCGGAACATCGGCATCATGGCGCACATTGATGCCGGAAAAACCACGACGACCGAGCGCATTTTGTTCTACACGGGCATCACCTACAAGTTGGGTGAGGTGCACGATGGCACCGCCGTGATGGACTGGATGGAGCAGGAGCAGGAGCGGGGCATCACGATTACCTCTGCGGCCACCACCTGCATGTGGCGCGAGAACCGCATCAACATCATCGACACGCCGGGCCACGTCGACTTTACCGCCGAGGTCGAGCGGTCGCTGCGGGTGCTGGACGGCGCGGTCGCGGTGTTCGACGCGGTGTCGGGTGTGGAGCCGCAGTCGGAGACGGTGTGGCGCCAGGCCGACAAGTATCGGGTGCCGCGGATTTGCTTCGTGAACAAGATGGACCGCATCGGCGCGGACTTCGTCGAGACGCTCACGCAAATCCGGACCAAACTCGGCTCCAACCCCGTCGCGATTCAGCTGCCGATCGGATCCGAGTCGAACTTTACCGGCATCATCGATCTGGTGCGGATGAAGGCGATTTGGTACAAGGACGAGACGCTGGGCGCCGATTACGTGGTCGAGGAGATTCCGGCGGAGTACGCGGAGCAGGCGCGCGAGTACCGCGAGCACCTCATCGAGAAGGTGAGCGAAGTCAACGACGCGATTCTCGAGAAGTACCTGCACGGCGGCGAGATTGGCGAGGACGAAATCAAGGCCGCGTTGCGCAAGCGCACCATCGAGTCGGTGCGCAACGAGAAGGCGCCGTTCGTGCCGGTGATTTGCGGCTCCGCGTTCAAGAACAAGGGCGTGCAGCCGATGCTCGACGCGGTGGTGGACTACTTGCCGTCGCCGCTGGATATTCCGCCGGTCATCGGGCTGGTGCCCGACAAGGGCGAAGAGCAGACCGAGCGGCCCGCCGACGACAAGGCCCCGTTTGCCGCGCTCGCGTTCAAGATCATGACCGACCCGTTTGTCGGCCAGCTCACCTTCATTCGTGTCTACTCGGGCGTGCTGCAGTCGGGCGGCTCGGTGTTCAACACGACCAAGGGCAAGACCGAGCGCATCGGCCGCCTCTTGAAGATGCACGCCAACAAGCGTGAGGAAATCAAGGAAGTCTACGCGGGCGACATCGCCGCGGTGGTGGGGCTGCGCAGCGTGAGCACGGGCGACACGATCTGCGACGAGAAGAAGCCGGTGCTGCTCGAGGCGATGGACTTCCCCGAGACGGTGATCTCGCTGGCGATCGAGCCCAAGACCAAGGCCGATCAGGAAAAGCTCGGCATGGGCCTGGGCAAGCTGCAGGCCGAAGACCCGACGTTCCGCGTGCGGACCGACAAGGAAACCGGCCAGGTCGTGATTGCCGGGATGGGCGAGCTGCACCTGGAAATCATCGTCGATCGCCTCAAGCGGGAATTCAACGTCGAAGCGAGCGTCGGACGGCCGCAGGTCGCCTACAAGGAGACCATCACGGTGGCCGCGCAGGGCGAGGGCCGGTACATCCGGCAGACCGGCGGGCGCGGCCAGTACGGCCACGCGAAGATCCGCCTGGTGCCACGCAAGCCGGGCGAGGGCTTCGAGTTCGAGAACGTGATTGTCGGCGGGACGATTCCGCGCGAATACATCAAGCCGATCGAAGAGGGCATCAAAGAGGCGATGACCGGCGGCGTGCTGGCCGGGTATCCCCTCGACGACGTGGGCGTGGAACTGTACGACGGCTCGTACCACGACGTCGACTCGTCGGAGATGGCGTTCAAGATTGCCGGCTCGATGGCGTTCAAGGATGCCGCGAAGCGGGCGCACCCGGTGTTGCTCGAGCCCGTGATGCGCGTCGAAGTCGTGGTGCCCGAAGAGCACATGGGCGACGTCCTGGGCGATTTGAACAGCCGTCGCGGCAAGGTGCAGGCGATGGAAGCGCGCGGCGGGACCCAGATTATCCGCGTCAGAGTGCCGCTGTCGGAAATGTTCGGCTATGCCACCGACCTCCGGTCGCGCACGCAGGGCCGGGCGACCTACTCGATGCATTTCGAACGGTATGAGCAGGCGCCGCACGCGGTGAGCGAAGAAGTGGTGGCAAGAGTTTCGGGTCGCTAGGCAGGACAGCCGGCCCGCCACGCCGACCAGCGAAGGCGGGCACGCGGGTTGAGACAGCGACCCGTTGTCGACGTGAGATAAAGCGCGTCGCGCGAGTTAGAGGGAGCACGGGAGACCAGCCATGGGGAAAGAAAAATTCGACCGGTCGAAACCGCACGTGAACGTGGGGACCATTGGGCACATTGACCACGGGAAGACGACGCTGACGGCGGCGTTGACGAAGGTGGCGGCCGAC
>Ga0194060_10000795_pt1 | contig 22958 bp, 18 predicted proteins | sample SepL225m_MetaG_FD_163427 | JGI IMG/M metagenome (GOLD analysis project Ga0194060, IMG submission 163427) | Anoxic zone freshwater microbial communities from boreal shield lake in IISD Experimental Lakes Area, Ontario, Canada - Sep2016-L222-5m | ecosystem: Environmental > Aquatic > Freshwater >... | reverse complement strand
CGGCTGGGCGTCGGCCTGCGCCGACGCCGGAATCGCCCGCGCAGGCGGGCGACCAGCCGTAGGCTCCCGTGGCGCGACGTCAGTCGCCCGCTCTGCGCCCCCCGCTGGGTGGCATCCCCCATGATAGTCGCAGAGATGTGGGTAAAGATATGCTCACGGGGAGAGGCGAGATTCCGCAGCAGCCCTCACCCCCCAGCCCCCTCTCCCTGAACGGGAGAGGGGGCTGGGGGGTGAGGGCTGACCGGCGACAAACGGTAAAGTATCTGCGAACCTTGTCTAACATTAATGATTTTTACCCGGCCAGGAGCGCGTGGAAGGCCACGTTAAACTCGGCGGGCTTCTCCAGATAGGGCGTGTGCCCACACCCGTCAAGCACCAGTTCACTGAAGTAACCACCGGCCTCGGCGTAGCGCTCCAGCACCCGGCGGGTCTGGCCGACCATTGGCTGCGGCGGATAAACCTCGTCACCCGGCCAGCCGGGGATGACGCCCAGTTTGCCCAGGGTGCCGATCTCGAAGACGCTCCCATCGGCGACGATCTGGTCGTTGGCCCCGCGCACCCAGAGGACCGGCGGCTTGGGGCTGGCCCCGATGATCTGCGCGACGCTGTCCCCCACGTACTTGGGCGAGAGCGCGTTGTTGGGGCCGAACACGCCCGGCCCGACACCCGGCCAGTTCTCGCTCACAACCTTATCGCCGGGATGGTTGTCGGGCCGCACCTTGATGCTGAGCAGACCCGAGAGTACCTCCTCCTCGCGGGCGGCTCTGAAGGGTGGCTTCCAGTAGTAGGTATTCATGACCACCCGTGGGGCCGACTGCGGATTCTCCTCGCTCCGGTCGCCCTCGCCCTCGCGGCGGGCAAACTCGGAGTTGACCAGCCCAGCACCCGAGCCAGCGAAGTCGGGCCAGGTTGGCGTGCCGTCATGATCCTTGGTACCGCCGAATCCGTAAGGCGAACCGGGGGCCGCCAGGGTGACGCTGATCAGGCGCTCAGGTATCGTCGCCAGCACGGCCCAGACCACCGAGCCGCCCAGGGAGTGCCCAGCGATATGGAAGCGCCCGATGCCGAGAGTGTCCATCAGGCCACGCAGGTCGTCGGCCCAGTCACGACAGCCACGGGTGGCGTCAATCGGCGTAAACTCGGTGTCGCCATAGCCGCGCAGGTCGGGGGCGATAGCGCGGAATCCGGCGGGCAGAGCCAGCATCGTCTCCTCCCAGAACGTGGCACAGGAGTTATTGCCGTGGACGAAGAGCACTGGTACGCCGTCAGTCGGGCCACTGAACCGAACGTGAACCTGAAGCCGGGGGGTGTCCACCATCTGCGAACTGATGCCGTCCATCAGAGGGATTGTGTTCACTGTTGAGTCCTTTCGTTCCTAAGCCACGGTTCAAACCAGCGTGACAATTCAGCGACGAAACGATGACGCGGTGAGGCGCTCCGTATCGCCTCGTCGCCTCGTCGCATCATCGCAAAACTGTCACGCTGAATGTGTCCATTTTGAAACATGCCTAAGCCACGGTTCAAACCAGCGTGACAATTCAGCGACGAAACGATGACGCGGTGAGGCGCTCCGTATCGCCTCATCGCCTCGTCGCATCATCGCAAAACTGTCACGCTGAATGTGTCCATTTTGAAACATGCCTAAAGCTGAAATCTGGCACCTGAAACCTTGTCTAATTCTGAAACTATCGCGCCAGGTTCAGCGCCAGCAGCCGCGCCAGGATCTCGTCGTCGCTCAGGTCGCTCGGCCAGCCGTAGGCGGCGCATACCGCCGCGTCCAGTTGGGCGTGGGCGTGGGCCAGCCAGGTTGGCCGGGCGTTGTAGAGGTTCGTCAGCGTGCGCTTTTTTAGCTCGGCCTCGTCAGCGCCTTGCGGGTTGAGCCAGTTGGTGCGTAGCTCGACCAGCCGCCGTGCCGCCGCTGCGATTGCCTCAACCTGGGGGTTCGCTTCTGGCTCCTGGCCCGGCGACCACGGGAAGGGGTAGGTTTCGAAACAGGTCGTGTTGTTGTAGGTTACGCTGTTCCCATCGCCGTGCCGTGATGATGTGGCCAGCGACCACACCTCATGCACACGCGAGTGCAGCACGCCGAAGAAGTAGTCGTCAGCGCGGGCAACAACATAAAGCCGACTATCAGGAAGTGTACGCCCATCTGTCCAGATAAACATGCGGTGCTTCGAAACACGGGGCGTACAGATAAATCGAGACAGGTTCTGAACCGCCACACGGAACCCCGGTACCGTTTCGCCGTGATGCCACCAGTAAAGGCGTCGCCGTTCACGATTATTGATATCACGTTCGGACTTAACGTGAGCGCGGACATATTCAAAGGGCCGCTCATACAGCGCAGCTTCACCCTCTGTCATCTCCCCAAAGTCAATGATGAACATGCCCCGTGGTCGCCGCGTAATATCAATGCCGTTGATCCAGGGCACAACCACATCGGTATTGGGTCGGCCATTCGGATTAAGCGGTGCGCTCAACATTTGCACTGCGACCTCAGATGCAATATCGAACGCGCCGACCTTTACCGGGCCTTGGAAACATAAGCCAGCATTCTCGTTAAGTCGCTTTGTCTTCGTCAGATCAAGCTCGCTGGTGAGGTTCGCGTTGATACTCTGCACGGCTATGCCGTTAAGTTCGCGCACCGTCTCTTTGTTTGCATCAAAGCCAACCATTGAGACACGCACCGCTGCGCCATCAAGTACCCATGCACGATCCGCCCAGCCCATAAAGATGTCGCCGCTCTGCTTGATCTGCTCTAGCACCTTACGGTTGGCCCCGGCACGAATTGATTGGGTCGCCAGTAGCCCGGCCCGCTTCACGCTGCCCTGCGCAATTAGCGCCCGCGCCCGCTCAAACCAGTAGGTGACAAGGTCGGCCCCACCTGGAACACGACCCTTATACAATGCACGAAGCGCATCGATATAGCCATCGCCTAGCTCGGCGCGCATTTTCTTATCGCCCAAAAACGGCGGGTTGCCCACAATTACATCGGCCTCGGGCCAGGCTGGCTCAACCGGATTCCCGGCCTCGTCAAAGGCCAGGATCGCGTCCATCTGGCGGATGGTATCGAGCGGCTTGAGGATCGGCTCGCTGGGTGCGCCAAAGCCGTTGTCGCGCAGCCATTGGATGTAGCCGATCCAGACGGTGATCTGGGCCAACTCGTGGGCGTACTCGTTCACCTCTATGCCGCGCAGTTGCTCGGGCGAGACGCTGGGGAAGAAGCTGCCGACGGCCAGGTCTTGGGCCAAGGTAATCACGGCCTTCTCTAAGTCGAGCAACTGTTTGAGCGCCACATACAGGAAGTTCGCACTGCCACAGGCCGGATCAAGCACGCGGGTACCGGCGATCTCTTTGGCGAAGCCGGTCAGCATAGCCCGTAGTTCATCCTGAAGCCGGGCGGCGACACGCTTGTTGGCGGCATCGCGGCGGACGGCGAGAGCGCGGGCCTGAGTCTCAACTTCGGCCCAACGGCGGCGCAGCGGGGCCATCAACACCGGCTCAATGATCAACAGAATATCGTCGCGACTGGTGTAGTGCGCGCCAAGCTGGGCGCGCTTGGCCGGGTCAAGTGAGCGCTCAAAGAGCGTGCCGAAGATCGCCGGTTCCACGTACGACCAATCCAGGTCGCTGGCCCGCAACAAGATCGCCACCCCATCGCTATCCAGCGGCAGCACCGTATCATCATCGAAGAGCCGCCCGTTGACGTGCGGGATGTCCTGCATCCCGTAGAAGCCGCCGGTGGTCATCTGGGCAAAGAGCGTGCGCAGTTCCGCCACAAAGAGCGGTGCGCGATTTCTCGTCACCGCAATCAACTGCGAGAAGAGGTGATTGGGTAGCAGGCCGACATCCTCGGCGAAGAGACAGAACAGGATACGGATGAGGAAATGCGCGATCCGCTGCGGATCTTCGCCATACTTACGCAGCAGTTCAGCCAGCTTGGCAAACTCAGCAGCAGCCTGTTCCGTTACCTGGACAGTGTTCTGCGGGGCGCGGAAGACATCGGGGTTCGTGAAGACAGCGCGCAATTTCTGGAGGCCCACCGTCGTCAGCAGGCTATCGAAGCTGAGGACGATCACCTGCTTGACCGTGTTGGTGAAGTTGGTATGGATCTGGATCGTCTCCATATCGGAGACAACCAGCAGCGGCGGGTTCTGCAAGCTCTCGCGGTACTGGAGCAACTGCTGGTAGGCTTTATTGAGGTTGGCGTGCTTGCCCTTGTACTCCCAGGCGAAGGCCCCGCGCTTCCAGACATCGGCCCAGCCCTGGCCGCCCTTCTGCATATCGGCCCCAGCCTCAAAAGTATAGTGCGTGCCGGATGGATCTTGCTCCACTGGGGTGGGGTAGTCAATCAGACGGCAGAGGTCAATAAAATGCTCCTGGTAGCCCGACTTTTCCTTAACCGTGGCCTGCCGCCACTTCTGGACGAACGCCTGTGGGGTGAGCGCGGTCATAAGCGAGGGGACTTTCTACTGCTCAGCGGCGGGCTGCCGCGAAGAGTATAGCATAGCCGATCCACGGATGGGGCAGAAACGTGATCGGAGTGGATCATGCCATCACGTCCAGTAATGATGCGGGTCGAGCGTCACCGTAGCCGGGGGCTTCAACCCCCCGGCGGCGAACTCCTTAATGTAATCATGCTCAGGGCGAGCATGAGCCAGAAGGCGAAGGCGAGATCCGGCCAGAAGTAGAACGAGTCTACTAGCCCGTGGACGAGGGCCGCCGTCATTGCCGCCGCCGCCCCGATCCGCAGGGGCGTGCCCATATGCTGAATCACGCGCCGGTAGAAGATCACGAGCAGCCATACGAAGGCCAGCAGGCCCAGCGGCCCCATGCGTAAGGTGATGTCGAGCAGCAGGTTGTGCGGGTGGGCCGTGTGGATCTCGTTCGTGCCCACGAGCGCCGGGTCGATGTACTGCGGGTAGAGCCGCCCAAACTGGTCGAGCCCGATGCCGAGGGGGTGGTCGCGCAGCATGGCCAGGGCCGATGCCCAGGTCTGCACCCTGATTCCGCTGCTGGCGCCGAGCAGGTTGAAGCGCTGTACATTCATGGACAGCAGGGCTAGACCGCCGAGAACCGCCAGACCGCCGAGGGCCAGGAGCGGCAGCAGGATGCGTCGGGGCGGCAATAGGCGCGAGGGAACCAGCAGCAAGGCCAGGGTCGCCGCACCCGCCGCCGCGCCCAGGTAGGCTCCCCGCGAGAACGAGACCAGCAGCCCGCCCAGGCAGAGCAGCGTGACCAGCAGCGTCGGCCAGGATCGGCGGATGCGCGCCATGCCGCCCGGCCCGTCCCAGAAGGCCACATGGGCCAGGGCTGCCGCCAGCGGCCAGAATCGGCCCATCGCTAGGCCGAGGTTGTTCGGGTGGCCGTAGATCCCGGTCACGCGCAGTACACCATCGACCGGGATCATGTCGTTGCTGAAGCCCACCTTTGCGCCGATCAGCGGGGCCAGGTTCAGTCCGAGAAACTGGAGCACGCCGACCAACCCGCTTATCGCTCCGCCCGCCAGCCAGAATCCGACAATCAGCGTGGTGTAGCCCGACCCGCGTCGGCGTGCGTAGAAGATCAGCAGTCCAAAGAAGATCAGCGGCTCGATGATCAGCCAGCGCAGTTCGCGCAGGGCCGAACCTTTGTCTCCGGCGATGGCAAAACCCCACAGGCCAGCGAGGAAGAATAACCCTAGTGGGGCGAGCGAAAAAAGATCCTTTCGCTCGCCCCACATTTCTCTTACCCACCTCACACTCGCCCCAGCCAGAGTGATCAGCAGCACCACCTCGTGCAGCGGCAGGTAGATCCCGCTGTCGCGAATGCCGAAGCGGGCGTCAAACAGGCCCTTGGGCATGAAGTAGAGCGTCACCGTCAAGGGCACATAGGCCAGAGCCAGGTCGGGTCGCCAGAGGGCCAGGGGCATAAAGATCGCCAGGCCCAGAGCGGTGATCGGCAGTTGCGCCGAGGCCCGGTAGGCGATGATCAGGCCAAGGCCCATCGCGATCAGAGTCAGCGTGTCGGAACGAGACGGGGGAACTTCTACGCGATCCTGCCGCATGTCTTATGCCTTCTTTGACAAGGTTCAATCCAGCTTTACCGTTTGTCGCCGCACCGCCCTCACCCCCTGCCCCTCTCCCTCACGGGGAGAGGGGAGATTCCGCACCAGGATGTGTCCGACTCCCCCTCTCCCGCTCAGGGAGAGGGGGCTGGGGGGTGAGGGCGGTGCAAGACTGTCAAGCTGAATGTGCCCATTTTGAAACATGCCTAAGACATGTTTCAATCTAGCTTGACAGTTCAGCGATGAAACGATGACGCGGTGAGGCGTTCCGTATCGCCTCATCGCCTCATCGCCTCATCGCTGAACTGTCAAGCCGAATGTGCCCATTTTGAAACATGCCTAACCGTTCGTAGTGCGGGCTTCCAGCCTGCTATAGCAATCCTCTTGGGGTTGTTGTGTGGAGTCAAGGCTTTAGCCGGATAAGGCCGCCTAAAGGCTCGACTCCTTTTCATAACCAATTTAGGATTGCTATAGGTACTCCTCCTGACCGCCTGGAAGGCGGTGCTACTTGGGCAGATGCGGCGCGTCCTGTTGCGGAAAATCTGCAATCTAAAATCTGCAATCTAAAATTTTCTCGAAGGCCGCCGCGCCGCTCGCCGCGATGGCGATCAGCAGCGCCAGCGGCCCGTAGTCCCAGAGCCAGCCCCAGGGTCGCGCCCGATCTATCGTAAATACGTCAGGGGCCGCTGCGCTGCGTAGTTCTAACCTATGGTCGCCCTCGGGTAGCCACGCCGAGCGCAGGGTCAGATGCCCGTCGCTGCTATCGCTGGCCAGGGCCACCGGCTGCCCGTCAATATGTACCTCCGTTGATCCACCCAAGCCGCCCGCCAGGCTGATCCGCGCCCCGCTGAAGCGCACCCGCCAGCCACCGTCGATCTGTTCCACCGCCTGGCTCTGCCAGCTATGGGTGCCGACCCCGGCGGTGGCCGGGCGGGCCAGGTACGTCTGGAGGGCGCGGTACGAGTCGAGGGGCTGCCAGTCGCGGCTCACCAGAGTGAAGTAGGGCGTTGGGTCGTCCGGGTTGGGATCGGCGTAACCGCCGTAGCGCAGCATCCACACGTTCATGGCCCCCATCCACGGCCACTCCTGGCGCGCCCGCTCGATCTGGCTTACGAGGTAGTCGCCCTTCTGCTGCTCGGAGACTGGCTGGCCCCAGGTGCTGCGCCGCTCGGGCGGGATGCTCGCTGGCGCGCTGTTCCAGCCAAACTCAGTTACCCACACCGGCTTGCCCGCATCGCCGTTGCGCTCCATCACCTCGCGCAGCAACACCACCCGGCTCACGTCGCTGCGCGTGTCGATTGGCTGGTTCCAACTCCAGTTGCTGCGCCCGCGCACAAAGACATAGCGGTGCTCGCTGGGCGACTGGCCCAGACCGTAGCTCTGGGCGGCCATGATGTCGAAGGAATCCGCCCCGCCAGCCTTGTAAACCCGGTCGAGGTACTCCAGTTCGGTCATCGGCGCACGCCAGTCGAGGCCGTCGGTGGGGGCCAGACCAGGGAAGAGAATGACGGCCTGGGGGTTGGCCGCACGGGCGGCGGCGGCCCCGGCGCGCAGCAGGGTCACAAACTGCTCGGGGTTTGGCGGCTGCCAGTTCCACTCGCCCATCAGGTTCGGCTCGTTCCAGATCTGGAAGAAGCGCACCCGCTGATGGGCGGGCGCATCGTCCACACCGTCGCCATCGTAGCGTTCCACCAGCGCCCGCACGAAGTTGGCGAAGTCGGCGTAGTCATCGGGCGGGCCAGTCGAGTTGCCATCGAGCGTAAGACCAGCCTGAAACTCGGGCGAAGCCAGCGCCCGCTGGCGCGACCAGTCCGGCGGACGCTCCAGGCGCAGGATCAGTTCGATGCCGGCGGCGTTGGCGGCGGCCACGATCCGGTCGTACTTGGCCCAGGCCGAGACAGCGCCCAGCGTCGCCAGGTTGCGCCGATCCTCAAAGTCGCCCCTAGCGTGGATCTCAATGTCCTCCCAGGGAGCCTGCATACGGGCGTAGCGCGCCCCAAGCTGGCGGGCCAGGGCGAAGCTGCGATCCACCGCAGCGGGGTCAGGTTCAAACGGGAGGTTGTAGAGGTTGACGCCCACAGCGGGGCCGTCGGTGAAGGGGATAGGTTCCGCGCCAGCGCGGTAGGTAACACCGCGATTGGCCGCGTTATCAAGCCAGACCGTTGCCGCCAGCGCGGAGAGCAAGGCGAAGAGCAGGGCAACAGTCAGCGCTGCGCCCGCCGGTGGGTGACGAAATGCGGGCGGAGCGTTCATTCGTGGCCGAGTATAGCCCCGGCATGGGCGGCTGTCAACCATTGCCGATGGGGCGCCAGGGCGTGTGCAAAGTCACCCTCCGACCCTCACCCCCTGCCCCTCTCCCTCACGGGGAGAAGGGAGATTTCGCAGCAGGATGCCTCCGACTCCCCCTCTCCCGTTCAGGGAGAGGGGGCTGGGGGGTGAGGGCTGTCCGGCGATCACACGACTTTGCCCATGCCCTGGATGGGGCGCGGTCATCAGCAACTCCTCACCGTGTCTTAGGCATGTTTCAAAATGGGCACATTCAGCGTGACAATTCAGCGATGAGGCGATGAGGCGATGAGGCGATACGGAGCGCCTCACCGCGTCATCGTTTCGTCGCTGAACTGTCAAGCTAGATTGAAACATGCCTTAGGCATGTTTCAAAATGGGCATATTCAGCGTGACAATTCAGCGATGAGGCGATGAGGCGATGAGGCGATACGGAGCGCCTCACCGCGTCATCGTTTCGTCGCTGAATTGTCACGCTGGTTTGAAACATGCCTTACGGCACACATGCGTCTATCAAAAATTGCTTAAAATGTGTCTTGCGACACTTGCGGCGGCACGTCAAAGTCTGTACCCTATGTATAGTACCCACTATCACGGATAAATCTCGCGTGTCCCGTGCAGATTGTCGGCGTTCGGCCCATTCTCGCCTGCACTCTGCACTATATTTTAGGAGGAAGCTATGCAGTCCGTCACATTGCCAATGATCATCCAGGGCGGCATGGGCGCTGGAGTTTCTGATTGGCGTTTGGCCAATGCGGTTTCGCGCACAGGCCAACTGGGTGTTGTCTCTGGCACTGCCCTCGATACCATTCTTGTTCGGCGTCTCCAAAATGGCGATGTCGGCGGTCATATACGGCGGGCGTTGGCGCAGTTCCCCATCCCTGCGGCGTCAGCCTTTGCCCTCGCGCACTACTTCATTGAAGGTGGTCGGCAGTCCGGGGTAGCCTACACCCTCCTGCCGCTCTACAAGGCCGAAATGAGCGTCGAGCGCCAGCAACTGCTGATGCTCTCCGCCTTCGTCGAGGTCTATCTGGCCAAGGAGGGCCACAGCGGCCTGGTTGGGATGAACCTGCTCACCAAGATCCAGCAGCCGAATCTGGCCACGCTCTACGGGGCCATGCTCGCCGGGGTGGACGCGGTGCTGATGGGTGCCGGTATCCCGCGTGAGTTCCCGGTGGCCATTGACGCTCTGTCCGAGCATCGGGTCGCTACCAGCGCCTTCGATGTTGAAGACATGCCTGCGGGCGAGACGGCCCATATCACTTTTGATCCCGCTGTTCACTGGCAGGCGCTGCCGCCCGCCCTGCACCGCCCCCTGTTCCTCCCGATCATCGCCAGCAACTCGCTGGCCACCGTCATGGCCCGCAAGGCCGGTGGTCGCGTCGATGGTTTCATCATTGAGGGGCCGACCGCTGGCGGGCACAATGCGCCGCCGCGTGGCCAGACCCAGTTTAACGAGCGCGGCGAGCCGATCTACGGCCCGCGTGATGAGGTTGACCTGGCGAAAATGCGCGAACTGGGCCTGCCTTTCTGGCTCGCCGGGGGCAAGGGCAGCCCCGAGGGTCTACGCCACGCGCTCGCTGAAGGCGCATCCGGCATTCAGGTCGGCACGCTCTTCGCCTATTGCGAGGAGTCCGGCCACGCCGCGAACCTCAAGGCGTCCATCCTCTCAGCCGTCGCTCGCAATGCGGTCGATGTCTTCACCGACCCACGCGCCTCGCCCACCGGGTTCCCCTTCAAGGTGGTGAACTGGGCCGAGAACCCCGCCGACTGGGAGCACCGCGAGCGCATCTGCGACCTGGGCTATCTGCGCAGCGCCTACCGCCGTCCCGATGGGAAGATCCATTTCCGCTGCGCCTCCGATTCGATCGACACCTACGTCGCCAAGGGCGGAAAGGTTGAGGAGACCGAGGGCCGCAAGTGCCTCTGTAACGCCCTGATGTCCAACATTGGCCTTGAGCAACTGCGCGATAACGGCAAGGTTGAGCCGCCGCTGATTACCAGCGGTGACGACCTGAAGCTGATGGGAGCCTTCCTCGATGGCCGTCGTAGCTACAGCGCCGCCGATGTGGTCGCCTACCTCCTCGATAGCGATGAGCAGGGTGCGCAGGTGGCCTACACGGCTTCCGCTCAGGAAGTGCTATAATGGTGTACGCCTATTCTTCGTGACAGGAACAACAATGTCGCCCCACCCAATATCAGCGCAGCGGGCGGCACGTCGCAGAAAGAGAAAGCTTGGGTGAAAGAGTTTTTCCGACGCAGAAAGACGAGCTTCACCACGGGCGGTCAGCCTGAGGGCAACCCTGTCCCCGACGACATGTGGGTCAAATGTAACGCATGTCGAGAGCTTGTCTACAAGAAAGAACTGACGGACAACCTAAAAGTTTGTCCCAAGTGTGGCCACCACATGCGGATGAGCGCCCGCGAGTGGATCGACCTGCTTGACGGCGGTTCTTTCAGCGAGATGGACGCACATTTGCTGCCGACCGACCCGCTCGGCTTCGTCTCGCTCGGCGAGAGCTACGCCGAGAAACTGGTGAAGTCTCAGCAGCGCACGGGCATGCCCGACGCCCTGCTCTCCGGGGTGGGCATGATCTGTGGCGGGCGCTTGGCCCTGACCGTGGGCGACTTCGCCTTTATGGGTTCGTCGATGGGCAGCGTCTACGGCGAGAAGCTGTCACGCGCCGCCGAACGCGCCGCCGACATGGGCATTCCCCTGCTGACGATCAACACGTCGGGCGGGGCTCGCCAACAAGAGGGCGTCATCGCCCTGATGCAGATGGCCAAGGTGACGATGGCCCTGACCCGGTTGGCCGACGTCGGGCAGCCACATATCGCCCTGATGATCGATCCATGCTACGGCGGCGTCACTGCCTCGTATCCCTCGGTGGCCGACGTAATCATCGCCGAGCCAGGGGCCAACATTGGCTTCGCGGGCAAGCGCCTGATCGAGCAGATCATGCGCCAAAAGCTGCCCGCCGGGTTCCAGACCGCTGAATTTATGCTGGAACACGGCATGATCGACATGGTCGTAGAGCGCAACCAGCTTCGCGACACCATCGGTCGCCTGATCCGGCTCTACGGTGCGCGGCGCCGTCCGGTTACGCGGCGCGATCCGGTCGAGGAGCTGATCGGCGCGATCCCCTATATGTAAGGGCACAATCAGCGCGGCGCTGCTGCATCCTTACGGCAGCAGCGCCGCACTGCTGTGCCCCAACGGAAAATAATGGACGAGACGACCAAGCTCACAGAGGCCCAGGAACTTACGCCCTGGGATCGCGTACAGATGGCGCGGCACCCGCTGCGCCCGCATACGCTCGACTATATCGCGGCCCTCTGCGAGGATTTTGTTGAACTGCACGGGGATCGTCGCTTCGGTGACGATGCAGCCATTGTTGGCGGGCTGGCCACCTTCGCCGAGCGCACGGTAATGGTGATCGGCCACCAGAAGGGCAGCGATACCCGCGAGAATATGAAGCGGAACTTCGGGATGTCGCATCCCGAGGGCTACCGCAAGGCCCAGCGGCTCATGCGCCAGGCCGAGAAGTTCGGGATCTCGGTGATTTGCTTCGTCGATACGCCCGCAGCCGACCCCAAGAAAGAGTCGGAGGAGCGCGGTCAGGGCAACGCCATCGCCGAGAGCATCCTGGTGATGACCAACCTGCGCGTGCCGATCATCGCCGCCGTGATCGGCGAGGGCGGTAGCGGCGGGGCACTGGCCCTGAGTGTGGCTGACCGCATCCTGATGCAGGAAAACGCGATTTTCTCGGTCGCTCCGCCCGAGGCTGCGGCCTCCATCCTCTGGCACGACTCGGCAAAGGCCCCCGATGCCGCTCGTGCGCTCAAGCTCACCGCTCGGGATCTCTACGAGTTGCATATTATCGACGATGTCGTCCCCGAGCCGGGTGGAGGTGCCCACCAGAGCCCGCAGGAGGCGATCACGGCCCTCGGTACCCGCATCCGCGCACACCTCGACACAATCTCGCAGATCGAAATCGCCACGCTGCTCAACCAACGCTACCAGAAGTACCGCGTCATTGGGCAGTACGCTGAGGCGTGATGATCGCACAAACAAGCCCCCGCGTCTTTCTTATAGCCGGATAATCGCTGCAACCGCGCAACCACGCAGAGCCGGATGATCCCCGCGCCGCCTGTGCCATGTGGGGCGCGTCGGGCGTCTGTGCGCGGGATGTGTCACGTGCCTTGGCTCTTCCGCACGTCGTGTGAAGTAGACAGAGTCCGCCAAGCGGTGCTGCATTAGAATGCGGCTGGGCAAGTTGCGATCACGGGACTTGCGGAAGAGCCCAGCGTATTGACGCAAAAAAAGCAGACCACACATCAGACTGATGTGTGGTCTACAAATGGAGCGGGCGACGCGACTCGAACGCGCGACCCTTTGGATGGGAACCAAAAGCTCTACCACTGAGCTACGCCCGCGCTACGCGAGCCAGTATAGCACCCGTAGGAATCTCTGTCAACTGCTACGGCACCAGGCGATAGCCCACGCCCCACTCGGTGAGCAGCAGGGCCGGGTTACGCGGGTCTAGTTCGATCTTGCGGCGCAGGTGCCAGATATAGACCTTGAGGTAGTCGTTATCCCGCGTGTACTCCTGGCCCCACACGGAGCGCAGCAGGGTCTCGTGCTCCACCACCTTGCCGGCGTTCTCGGACAAGATCAGGAGCAGGTGGTACTCAGTTGGGGTCAGATCCACCACCTCGTTGCGCACGCGCACCTCGCGCTTCTGCTGGTCGATCAGGATCTGGCCCTCGCCTGCGGTGAGGGGCCGGTAGGCCGGGGGCACGCGGCGCAGCAGGGCACGGATGCGCGCCGAGAGCTCATCCATGTTAAACGGCTTGAGCAGATAGTCATCGGCCCCTCGGTCGAGGCCCGTGATCACATCATCGCTCTGCACCTTCGCCGTGAGCATCAGGATCGGGACGTGCGAGAACTCGCGCACTTTGCTACACGCCTCGACACCGTCCATCTCGGGCATCATCACATCGAGGATGACCATGTCCGGGCGCTGCTCGCGCACCGCCTGGACGCACAGCGCCCCGTTCGATGCCTGAATGACACCATAGCCTTCGTGTTCAAGGTTGATACGGATCAGTTCACGTAGACCGTTGTCGTCGTCAACCACCAGAATGGTACGCTGCTCCATGTGCAATCCTTGCGCTAGGGTGCGCCGAGGGCCAAACCTTCCCGTTGCAGTTCAGTAAATCGGGCAGTTACATCATCAAGTGTCAGTTCACCGACATGGACATAGCGGATTTGGCCTTGCGCATCGATAAAGAAGCTGGTTGGGAGCGGGAACACCCGAAACGCATTGGTCACGCTGCCTTCGCGGTCAAGGGCAATCGGGTAGGTCAGGTTATACTGGGCGACAAACTGCCGGATGCCGTCCTCGCTGACGCCTTGGAGCTTCTCGTCGTCGGTCAGATTCACGCCGATAATCGCCAACCCCTTCGCGCCAAGCCGTTCGTTGGCCGCCTGGAGCGCCGGGAGTTCGCGCTTGCACGGCTCACACCAGGTACCCCAGAAGTTGACCAGTACGACCTTCCCGCGATATGCCGTCAAGCTGATACGGTCGCCCGCCACGGTCTGTAGACTGAAGGCCGGGGCTGGACGATTCACCTCGCCCATGGCCTGACTCTGGACATCTGCGCCTCGGCCAGTGAGCATCCAGATCCCCGCTACCAGCACTAGGCCGACGAGCGCCCCGACGATGGCGAACGTCCGCTCACGCGGGCTGATCTGGCGTCGGGCGCTGACGCGGGCGGAGCCGTTCTCCGCAGGGGCGACGCCAATGCTGACATCGTACTGACGACGGCGCACCGGATCGGACAGGATGGCGTAGGCTCGTTCAATCTCGGTGGTGCGCTCCGCCGCCACCTGACGCATCGTGTCGTCGAGATCGGCGACACGCTCGGGGTTATAGCGCTCGCGTTGCCGCTGGTAGGCAGCCTCAACCTCATCAGGGTTTGCCTGCGGCTCCAGGCCCAATAATGCGTAGTGCGTATTCATAGGTGGTAAGCGCCTTGATGCCTGTATTTTAACACAGGTGCTTTAACTTTTATCCAACAGCCTCCCATAAACATCAGCGGCTATACTGGGCGATCAACTGGCGGGCCTGCTGGGCCACGCCCGGCTCAACATTCGGCATCACAATCGCCTTCTGCCATTGCTCAAGGGCCTGCGCCTTCTGCGGCGGGGTGGTAGAGACCAGGCACAGACCCTTGCTCAGCAGAACCCTACTCTCTTCAGGGGCATCCTTGATCGCCTGATCCGTCTCGCTGAGCCCCTGGGTAATGAAGCTCTGGTCGTTGATACCCACCCCGTAGTAGCAGAGGGCGGTGGCAAGATCGGCGCGGGCAACCGCGTTTGTGGGGGTGATTTTCAGCGCCTTGGCGTAGGCGTCGCGGGCTTCCAACCAGCGCGGCAGCCGCTCGACATAGATTCCATGCAGGCTCTGATCGCCGCCATCGAGGCGCTCGCGCACCACCACCACGCTATCGTAGAGCGCGTTGCCAAGCTCGATCCAGGCGTTCGCGTTGTCGGGAACCTGGTTTGCTACCTGGCGTGCGGCGGCGATCTGGGCCTCGAACTGGTTGATCACCTCGTCGATGGACGCCGTCGGGGCGGCGGTGGGCTGGCCGATGGTGCTTGGCCCGCTCTGACCGCTTGCCCCGCCCGCCCCGCTTGCTGCCGACTGCGGCGTACCCGACATCGTGGTGAACTGCGTGAACAGGACGATGGCGAAGGTGGCGACGCCAATAATCAGCACCGGCGGGATCCACACTGGCAGGCGCTGGGATCCTTCAGTCTGCCGACCGCCCCGGTGTGGAGTTTGGCTCGGCGGCAGGATCGGCTGGGCGTTAAAGTCCTTCGGGCGCTCCTCACGCCGCGCCGGGGGCAGCGGGCGATAGTCGATCAGGTCGTCATCATCTGATACAGACGAAGACGCTATCGTCCGTCCGCGCTGCGGGATCGGCGGGGCCACGGCAACCTGTGCGATCAGCTCGGCATCATATCCGGCGCGGCGCACCGGATCGCTCAAAATTGCATATGCCCGCTCGATCTCATCGCGCCGCCGTCGGGCCAGTTCCACTAACTCATCAGCAGCGCCCTCAAGCTGCGCCGGGTCGTAACGTTGGCGCAGACGGTCATAAGACGCACGGATAGATTCGGCGTCAGCCTTCGGGTGAACTTGCAGGGTCTCGTAGTAATCTTGCATTTCCAGAACATCAGTCGTGAGAAAGGAGCGGAGAGGGCGTGGCTCCAATACGTCACGAATAAGCGGCTTCAGCGCCGACCTTGCCCCCTCACCCCCTGCCCCTCTCCCTGAGCGGGAGAGGGGAGATTTTTGTAAAGGAAGCTTCCGGCTCCCCCTCTCCCGCTCAGGGAGAGGGGGCTGGGGGGTGAGGGCCGTCCGGCGGCAGATACCTTATTCGAAAAGTAATGTGCTTGTCCCTCTCCGCAGAAATAGGCTAATCACCGCTGGCGGGACGTGGGCTGCGGGGCCAGGGCCAGCGGAAGCGGACACCAAATAGCCCCTTGGGCAGACGCACCCGCTCGCCCGCCAGCGCGGCCCGACCCTCAAGGTAACGTCGTAGCATCGCGATCAATCCGCCGATCACGCCAACTGTAATCCCGATCCAGACGAACATCACCAGTGGCTTGATGCTCACCGTAATCACGCCCTTGGCGGGTATCACCGGCAGGTTGTCAAAACCCGCGCCCTTGCCCTCCAGCATCACCACACGGTTGTTTGGGTCAACCTCAACTAGCGTGATGCTCTCGCCTCCAGGCAGGGGCACTGCGACATGCTCCAGCTTCGGCTCATTGGTGGCCGAGTTTGTTGTCACCTGGATCGTCGGCTCGACTTCGCTGGTCTTGCCGTTGTAGAGCACACTGAGCTTCGCACCGACCTTGATTGGGCCGTTTCCGCTCATCGAACTGCCATTCAGGTTGAAGTCCACGAACGTAATCGCATACGGCCCGATTGTCACTGTTTTGCCGACCCCGATGATTGGGCGGGCCTGGTTGGTTTCCGGGTCGTAACCCGCCGGCGCGATATAGATGTCCTGGATGGGAAAGCCAAAATAGGTCACGCTGTAAATCGCCGGGGTCTGCACCGTCGTGCCCATGCGCTCATTGTTGTAGAGGAAGGGCCGGGCGTTGTAGATGTCGCGCTTCCCATCATTGACGGTGATGTCCAGCACGCCATGCTGCTGGTCATCGAGTTGGTAGCCGTTGAAGGTAAAGTCGTAGCCATAGATCTTCGTCGTCTCGCCGGGGGCCATCACCAGGCGCTGATCGGGGGTCGCGTAGGCGCTGGAGCCAACCATCCCGATCAGGGTCAGGCTGAAGCCGAGGTGGGCCAGGTAGCCACCAATCCGCATCCAGCCACCGCGCAGGGTGCGGATCAGCATCACCAGGTTTGTGCCAATGGCGAACACGCCGCCAGCTACATAGGCCAGCGAAACCACATCGCGCACATTGACCAGCATTGCTGCAATGGCGGCGATCACCGCTGCAAGGGCAGGCCAGCGCAGAGTACGCAGCAAGTGGCGCATGTTGACATCGCGCCAGCCCAGCAGCGGGCCAAGGATCATCAGCACAACGATTACTGCGCCGAGGGGCGGCACCGTGCGCTTGTAGAAACTGGTCGCCATGCTAAAGCGGCCATCGGTGAAGGGCTGAGCCTGGGGATTCATCAGCGTGCCGTCATCGATCTCGAAGGCTCCACTCATCCATGTCTGAAGCGTGCTGCCCACGCCGGGGATGGCCGAGATCACCGGCATCGAGGTGCCGATGCTGACCACCAGGGCGGTCACGCCAAAGGAGATAATCGCCAGGACAAAGAAGCTGTCCCGCGAAAAGAACTTCGCACTCAGCGGGCGGGCCGGAATGTCGCGCCAGCGCCAGACGAAGAGTCCGAGCGAGATGACGAGCAATCCACACAGAACCACAACCAGACCGGTGAAGATACCCTCGGCCACAAACGAGTGTACCGAAAAGTTGGCATAGACGCCGCTACGGGTCAGGAAGGTGGCGTAGAAGACCAGGATGTAGGCCGCCAGTGCCAGAAACAGGTTGGTCTTGCGCATCCCGCCGTGGGTACGCTGAAGAACCATGCCGTGCAGCATCGCCGTTAGCACCAGCCAGGGCACCAGCGACGAATTTTCTACTGGATCCCAGCCCCAGTAGCCACCCCAACCCAGAGTCTCGTAGGCCCAGTAGCCACCGAGCAGCAGGGCCATACCGAGGGAAGCCCACGCCGCCAGAGTCCAGGGAATAGCGCGGGCGACCCAGGTATCGTAGTCGCGGCGCACCAGAGCGCTGATAGCAAAGGCGAAGGGCACCGTGGTGAGGGCGTAGCCAACGAAGAGGATCGGCGGGTGGATGATCATCCAGACGTTATGCAGCAGCGGGTTGAGCCCCTTGCCATCGGTAGGCAGTGGAGAGGGAGCCAGACCAGTGGCGGCATCAAGCAGCGGCTTGAAAGGGTTCAAGACCAGGACAAAGCAGAGCAGCGACACCTGCACGACCATCATCACGATCAGTGCATACGGCTCGAAGTGTTTTGTCCGGCGTACCATGAGGGCGGCGGCGATGCTGCCCCAGATCGTCCAGATCAGAAAACTGCCCGGCTGCCCAGCCCAACTCGCCGCCACCGTGAAGAAGAAATTCAGGTCGAGCGAGGTGTAGTTATAGACATAATCAATGTCGAAACGATGGGACAGAAAGAGCGTGAGCAGCAAAATCCAGGCCATCAGCAGGACACCGAGGGAGCCAAAGACACCGAAGCGGGCATAGAGCAGGGCCGGGCGGGTGCCGCGAATCACCAGCGCGTAGCTCGTAATCGCCAGCAGGGCCATCGCTATCGAGGTGACGATCAGGAATGTGCCGAGAGAGTACATATGCGAGCCTTCTTGGAGTGGGGCTGTCGCCCTAAAAAAACCTCTATGGAGAGGGTTGAAATTGCCTGCAATGCAGGCAATTTCAACCCTCTCCATGGTCGTTATCGGGGGCCTGCGGCCCTGTCGCTACTTCGTCGCGTTCGACTGCAACTCCTGGTACTTCGATGGGCACTTCACCAGCAGGTCGTCGGCCAGGAACGCCTGCTGGGCACTGTCGTAGTGGCCAATGGCGACAATGCTAATCGCCTGCTCGAAGTTAGCCGGTCGCGGCTGGTTCGAGACAACCTTAACCATCTGCTTGTTCGAGTCCTGGAGCATGAAGGTGAAGCGGCCCTGCGCGTCCATCTCGCCCTTCGAGCCAAGGAAGCCAGCTAGTTGGATGCTGCGCGAGCTGCTGATCGCCTCGTCCACACTGGTGGTGTAGGCGCGAAAGGCGTCCTTAAAACCAAATAGACCATAAACCATCGCCAGCACAATGATGCCGAGGCCGGCGATATGGAGCGGCTTGATCTCAAAGCCGCTGCGGGTTGGTGCATGTACCGTGGCCATAATGTATCCTCGTGTTCGTGCATGACAGCGGCGGGGCCGTTCCTCCGCCCTACTTTTCTACCGGCTCGCCTTCGCGCACCCGCGTGACAGTGGAACGCGGCGGGGCGGGCTGCTCGCGCCGATCCTCGCGCTCAAGCTCGCGCCTGAGGGCACGCGCCTGCACATCGATCCGCCAGAGGTAGACAAAGATCCCGATCCAGACCGATAGCGTGACAGCCATAGCGACATAAACCGCCGCGCCCGCATCGAGTGCCACATTCACAAGCGCGCCCCCTCTCTGCGGGCCAGCGCCCACTCCACACCAAGCAGCGTCGCCCGCACATTCAGCATCCAAAAAAACAGCGCGGTGAAGCCGAAGATCGAGGCCAGGAAGGTGAGCAGAGTGCGCCCGTTATCGATCAGGCCCGTGCCGGGAGCCTCGATATTCAGCCGCACGCTGTTCGTCGCCAGGTTCACACCCTCCACCACCAGACGGAAGCGCAAACCGGGGAAGTTTGGCCGGTTCAAGATCGTGTGGCTGGCGAGGTCGTATGTTGGACTCAGGGCCGTGACGCTGGTCATCCCCGGCTCCGTCACCTCAACCTTGGCCGTCACCACATCGCCGACACGATCAAGACTGATCAGTTCGACCTTGCGGTCGCCCAGCAGCCCCAGCGTACCCACCCCCAGTTCCACCCCCCCGCACGTGCTACCCTGGAGAAAGGCGCAGTTCGGGTGCAAGGTGCTGTCGCTGATCCGTGGCGCGACGAAGATCAAGAAGGGCATGGTGACAAACGCGAACAACGAGTAGACCGCGCTGAGCTGGCGGCGGCGAGCCACATCTTCGATTGACGAGCGCAGGGCAAACATGGCCGCGTAGATTAGCAGCAGCACAAAGATCGATGTCTGCCGTGGATCCCAGTTCCAGTAGACGCCCCAGACCACCTGCGAGAAAATCGCCCCGGTAATCGTGGCCAGCACCGTGAAGAGGAATCCGCTCTCGGCGGCGGCGAGGGCGTAATCATCGTGCTTCGGCTGCCCGCGCCAGAGATACAGCCCGCTGAACAGGGCCGACACCGAGAAGGCCAGCACGCTCACCCACGCCGTAGGCACGTGCATAATGATGATCCGCCCAGCGTTGCCGAGACCCTCGTACTGCGGCACCACCAGAAACATGGCCACCGCGACCCCCGCGATCCACACACCAATCAGCAGTTTGGCAGCCTGGGCCATCCGCTGTGCCATCGGCCAACGCCTTTCCGGTTCGCTATGGGACAATCGTGTTTGACGTATCATACTACGCCTGTGTACACGGGACAACAGCAACCTGCCGCCGCGTGGCTCTGCGTGCTGCGCCGGCGGATTTCGGTGCATTCTATCACAGAGTATATGCGTCCCGTGCACTGATCTCGAAGCATGGTCGGCAGAGGGTGCGCAACTTGGGATCGGCCCACGCACGATTCCAGTGTACCGTCAGTCTGCGGTCGGATCGTCCACAGCGTTCGCAGCGCCTTCCGGCCCGCCAGAATGCCAGCGTGTAGCGCGGCCACCAGACGTAGTCGAGCAGCAGATGCAGCGTCAGGCCGATTGCCACCGGGCGCAAAGTTGGTCGGCGGACAGTGGCCGCCCACAGCGGTGTTAGCAGTAGCAGTGGGTTATGGAGCCACGAGCGGAGGGGATTGTAGCGGGGACGTGTATCACCAGCGATGCCGATCACGTGACGGTAGCGGTCATAGGCGAGGGCACCGGTGATGCTCCAGTCGCCGGTCTGGAGCGCGTAGAGGACAAGGTGGTCGAGATCGATCAGTGTACCGCTCAGCAGCACCACCGTCGCCCGCAGCGGTGAACGCGGGTAGAACACGATCCCGGTTAGCGCAGCGGCGAGGGCGTGTGTTCGTAAGCGCATATAAAACTATGTGTCGCTCGGAAGGGCTGGCCCGAGATCGTCACACCCCGTCAGTTCAAGCAGCGGCTTAAAGGTGTGCCGGTGCAGGTGGCATACACCGTATCGGTTGAGCGCCCGCTGGTGTTCAGGCGTGCCGTAGCCCTTGTGCGCCGCGAAGCCGTAGGCCGGAAAGGCGAGTTGGGCCGTCTGCATCAGGCGGTCGCGGGATACCTTGGCCACAACGGAGGCTGCCGCAATCGAGAGGCAACGTGCATCGCCCTTGATCAGCGCCTCTTGCGGCAGGGAGAGATCCGGCAGGGGCAAGGCGTCAATCAGCAGCGCATCCACCGGGCAGGACAGAGCCAGGAGGGCGATGGTCATCGCCAGGCGGGTGGCTGGGACGATCCCGTAGGCGTCGATGAGGAAGGCCGGTACGACGCCTACACCTATCCCCAGGGCGTGAGCGCAGATCAGATTATAGCCGCGCTCACGCCCTGCCGCGCTCAGTTGCTTCGAGTCATTCACGCCGCTGAGGATGTCAGGGTTGTCGAGGGCAGCGGGGGAGAGTACCACGGCAGCGGCCACCACCGGGCCAGCCCAGCAGCCGCGCCCGGCCTCATCGATCCCAGCCAGACGGGCCAGCCCCCGTCGGCGCATCGCCTGCTCATACTCTGTCGTTGGTGACATAGTTCAATGCAAAATGCAAAATGCAAGATGCAAAATGCAAGATGCAAGATGCAAGATGCAAAATGCAAAATGCAAGATACAAGATGCAAAATGCAAAATGCAAGATGCAAGATGCAAGATGCAAGATGTATTCGCTACTACTCGTTGCTCAGATCGCCCACCAGCACGAGCGCCTGGCTTGGCCCAACCTGTATCCAGTGGGCTTCCAGCGGAGTGTCGCCGATCCGTAGCCCTGCCGTTGGCTGCGCTGCTGGTGGGGTTTTGTGAAGCACGGGTGCCTGGAGAGTAAGTCGGTAGGCCAGATCAACCAGTCGCGCATAGAGACTGCGGTCAAGCTGCGCCAGCGGCAGGATTACCACCCGACCGCCCGGTGCCAGCACGCGGCGGATCTCAGCGTGGGTACGCGGGTCGGCGATATACTCGGCGGGGAAGGTGGCGAGGACAGTGTCGAACACTGCTGGGGCGAAGGGGATCTGCTGGACGCGGCCCTGGGCCAGGCGCACGGGGCGACCTGCGCGGCGGAGTCGGCGTCGGGCGATGGCAATCATCTGGGGCGAGGCATCAAGCCCGCAGGCGGGAAGACTACCGGAGGCAAGGGCGAGTTGGAGGTGACCGGGGCCAAACCCCAGTTCAAGCACGCGCCCCTTCAGGAACGGCAGCGTGGCGAGCGCCCAGCGCCGCCAGAGTCCTCCCGACACCGCTGCGGCGACCGTGTCGTACGTCCAGGCAAACTCGCGGTAGAGCCGCTCGAATCCCCAGCGGACAGCGCACCTTTGGGCGCACAGTGCAAAACGCAAAATGCAAGGGGTGATAGACCCCATGTGCATTTTGCATTGTGCATTGTGCATTTGTTTAGTCCCGACGCTCTTTAATACGGGCAGCCTTACCCGTGAGGCCACGCAGGTAGTAGAGCTTGGCCCGCCGCACCTTGCCACGGCGCATCACTTTAATGCTGTCGAGTCGGGGCGCGTGAAGCAGGAAGGTACGCTCGACGCCGATGCCGTGGGAGGCGATCCGGCGCACAGTGAAGTTCTCGTTGATCCCACCGCTGCGGCGGCGGATCACCACGCCCTCGAACTCCTGGACGCGCTCACGGACTCCCTCAACCACGCGCACGCCAACGCGAACGGTGTCGCCGACCCGAAACTCGGGAATATCCTGCTTATACTGGCGCTGGGCCAGTTCGGTCAAAATCTGCTGCGACATTGCCCGTCGCTCCTTTCGTCCTGCACCTGTACGCTACGCTTGCCTGGGAGCCGCAGATACAACGGGCGCTGCCCGCTACGATCTGGCATAGAAGATGGCAGGTAGCGCAGTGCTACCTGCCAATACGGCTCATCGCTAGTCGCGGATTATAGCATAAAGGCGGCGGGGCGGCAAGTGAGGGTAAGCATCCCCGCAGGGCTACGTCAAAGTCGTCCCGTGTCGCCGCCGCGTATTAAGGGATCTGCCGCCGCTCAGCCCTCACCCCCCAGCCCCCTCTCCCTGAGCGGGAGAGGGGCAGGGGGTGAGGGGGTAAGGCCGGTGTGAGATCAGCTTATTCGAAAAGTATTGGCCCTAGCTCATGCCCTGACCAGCACCGCGCTCGTCGTCGGCCAGTCT
>Ga0194060_10000794_pt1 | contig 22977 bp, 16 predicted proteins | sample SepL225m_MetaG_FD_163427 | JGI IMG/M metagenome (GOLD analysis project Ga0194060, IMG submission 163427) | Anoxic zone freshwater microbial communities from boreal shield lake in IISD Experimental Lakes Area, Ontario, Canada - Sep2016-L222-5m | ecosystem: Environmental > Aquatic > Freshwater >... | reverse complement strand
TTGCTGGCCTTGCCGGGCTACACCAAGGCCGGTTTTGGACTGGGGGATGATCGCAAACGCATCCAGTCCAAGCTCGGAGTTCAGGCCGCAGACGTGCTGGATCTCAACACCGTGTTTCGCGAGCGTGGTTACCGCAAGGACATGGGCGTGAAGGGTGCGGTGGCGCTGATGTTTACTCAGCGCTTCATCAAGTCGAAGAAGGCTGCCACCTCCAATTGGGCCGCACCCCGGCTCAGCGATGGGCAACTGATTTATGCTGCCAACGACGCTTACGCCGCCATGTGCGTATTCGGCGCTTTGGGACTGTCCTGAGATTGCCGCCCCGCTCTGTCTGCAATGCCTGCAGTCTGTCCCGCGTCCCTGCAGCGTGTCGCCTGACGCTGGCGTTCTGGGAGTCGGTTTGCGTACAGTAGCGCCATTCAAGCTTCGCCAACGCAGGACATCGACATGAACAACTCAAGCAACCCAGCCGCTCCGGTCAGCCTGTGGACACGCTTTTATAGCGCCTTCCTGCGGGCTTATCACGCCTACGCTGGCTGGTTAGTCAGCATTTCATGGTGGCGCTTTTTTGGCATGTCGCTGCTGCTGCTGGTTGCCATCGGCATCCTTCACGACATACCCCCCTTCAACTGGACCTATACGGAAATTCTGACTGACACGGATGTTGGCAAGGCTTCGTCCAAAAAGAAAATGACGCCCAGGCCCGGCAGGAGCCAGAAGAGTCCGGTAGAGGGGGTCGATATCTCGATCGACGATCGCGGTGTTCACATTAACACCCGCACAGCAAAGCCGGCCGCTCCCGACTCTGCCACGCTGCCTGCCTTGCCGGCGTCCGCCAGTGCATCGGCACCGGTCGTGCCCCCTGTGCCTGCGATCTCCGACCCCAACGGTGTGACGATCAAGCTGCCCCCGGGTGTTGACGCGCAGGCGATCAAGGACGCGGTGGACGAGGCACGTCGCGAGATGATGGATGCACTCGAAGAAGCGAAACAGGAGGCTGCGGATGCGGCAGAAGCGGCCGCTGACGAGTGGCGTCCGCGCGTCATCCGTCATCGCTATGGCGACCCCCTGATGCCGCTGACAATGTGGTTCATCCTGTTGTCGATCATCATCAAGATCAGCTACAAGGGCAAGGTGCAGGCCGAAGCCAAGGCGGCGCAGGCGACCGAGGTGGCAGAGTCCGAATCGCTGAAGCGCCAGGTCGTGGAGGCGCGCATGGCGGCCATGCAGGCGCAGGTGGAGCCGCACTTTCTGTTCAACACCCTGGCCAGCATTGAGCACCTGATCGAGACCGACCCGCCGCGTGCCGGCAAGATGCAGCGAAACCTGATTTCGCTGTTGCGCGCCAGCATGCCCACCATGCGTGAGGCCAATGCCCAGGGTACACGTGATCTGGGTCGTGAACTGGCCATGATTCGCCCTTACCTCGAGATCTTGAAGGTGCGCATGGAAGACCGCCTGCAGACCGAGGTGCGGGTCAGCGACGGCTTGTTGTCGGCCGAGTTTCCGCCCATGATGCTGCAAAGCCTGGTGGAAAACGCCATCAAGCACGGACTCGAACCCAAAGCCGATGGTGGCCTGCTGACGGTCAGCGCCGAGATTGTGCACGGCAACCTGGCCGTCACCGTGGCTGACACCGGTCTGGGCTTCGGCAAGTCGGCGACCGCCGGCACCGGGATCGGTTTGAGTAATATCCGGGAGCGGCTGACGCTGTTGTACGGCAACAAGGCCAGTCTGGTGCTGACTGAACCCGCCACTGGCGGCACGTCGGTCACCATCACCGTACCCTATGTGTCACGCGCCAGCACGGAGAGTTGAAATGCCCACTGCCCTGATTGCCGACGATGAACGACTGATGCGCGAGCAACTGCGCTCCCGGTTGCGCGAGGTCTGGCCCGAACTCGAAGTGGTGGCCGAAGCCAGAAACGGCGAAGAGGCCGTGACGCTCACGGAACAGCAGCATCCCGACGTGGTGTTTCTGGACATCCGCATGCCGGTGCTCACTGGCGTGGACGCGGCACGCCAGATTGCCCAGCTTCCCACCTATGAGGATGCCGATGGCTGGCCCGGTTGCGAAATCGTTTTTGTCACCGCCTACGATCAGTACGCGGTCCAGGCTTTCGAGCAGGGAGTGGTTGATTACGTACTCAAACCGGCTGACTCAGAGCGCTTGCGCCTGACCGCCGAGCGCATCAAAAAGCGCACGAGCGAGCGTGCACAGCAGGAACGAGGTGACAGCGACACGCACGTGGCGCCGTTGCCAGCGCACACACCCGACATGCATCAGTTGTTGCAGCGTCTGGCGGCGCAGATCAATCCACAGGCGCCGGCGAAGTTGCAGTGGATTCAGGCCACTGTGCGCCAGACCATCCAGATGATTGCCGTGGAAGAAGTGCTGTTCTTCATCTCGGACGAAAAATACACCCGGGTTCAGACCGCCACGCTGGAAGCACTGATTCGCAAGCCGATCAAGGAACTGGTGGAAGAGATCGACATGAACCTGTTCTGGCAGATTCACCGCTCCACCCTGGTCAACGTGAAAGCGATTGCCGGCGTCAGCCGGGACGAACGCGGGCGGCAACTGGTCAGCGTTCGTGGCCACAAGGAAAAGCTCGAAGTCAGCCGCAGCTACGCGGGTCTGTTCCGGGGTATGTAGATTACAGCGTGTTGACGGCGCGACAGAAGTCGCATGTGGCGCGATCACTTTGTTTCAAACTACCCAAAGGCATCACATAATGGGTGCTTGGGGAGGTTGAGCAATGAATTCATTGAACACAGTGGATGAGCAGCAGGTATTCTTGACCCAGCTGCTGGCAGTGGTTGAGCGCATTGTCACCAGTGGCGATCTGCAGGCGGTTACGCCTTTGCTCGACATGACTACGCAAAACGCACGGTCGCCATTGCTGTCCTCGCTGGCCGAGGCGTTTGCCCGCATGGTGGTGCAGCTTGAAGCCCGGGAATTTCAGCTTGAATGCACGATTGAAGACCTGGTCCGCGTCAAGCAAGAACTGGAGCACGCCAACTACGACCCATTGACGGGGCTGGCCAATCGTGTCATCGCTCGCGATCGGCTGCACCAGGGGCTGCTGCAGGCGCAGCGCTCGGAGCAGCAGCTTGGCGTCTTGTATCTGGATCTTGACCGATTCAAGTGGGTCAACGACAACCTGGGCCACGCCGCAGGCGACGAATTGCTGCGCCAGGTGGCGACCCGCATTCGCAATACTGCGCGCCAGTCCGACACGGTGGCGAGGTTGGGCGGCGACGAGTTCCTGTGTGTCATGCCTGCTATTCATGATTTGAGCGCAGCGCAAGATCTGGCCGGACGCCTGGTTGAGTGCCTGTCGCAGCCGTTTCAGTTGGAGGCAGATCTGGCCTCGATTGGTGCCAGTGTCGGCATAGCGCTGTTTCCGGCGCACGCCGACACAGTCGATGAGCTGATAGCCTGCGCCGACAGCGCGCTCTACGATGCCAAACATGGCGGGCGCAACGGCTACCGGGTTTACACATTGGCGAAGCAGAGTTGAGCCCCCAATGGTCTGGCTAAACTCATTCATGCGCCATTTTTCTGGAACTCAGGATGAGTGATAGCGAAAACTCGCCTCGGGCAACGGTCAACTTTTTTCGAAACTACAACCGGGTTGTTGGCGTCGCCTTTCTGGCCATCGTCTTGCTGACGCTCGGATTTTTCCTGCATCAGATCAACGAAAAGCGCAAAGAAGAATTGGCCATTATTGTGGGGCACGTGGAACGGCATAGCCAATTCATAGAGTTTGTCTTGCGCTCTTCGCTCGACTACCTGGAAACTCTGCGCACTGCCGCGCACAGTCACTACTTGGGTCAGCCCCAGCAAGTTTCCGCAGCCGCATCACTGGACGCTGTCAGTCGGAACCGCTTGTTTAATTTGCTGCGTCAAAATGAATCCGCATCCGCTTTTGATCTCGATGCGCTTCCTGATCGCGACTCTGGGGGTAACTTGACAGGCAAAGGCTCGCTGCAAGGGCGCGGCCAGGCGTTTTACATGGATGTTGGGATGGCCTTGGAGCTGAACCAGGCGTTTCACTCGATTACCTTCAATTTACCGAATGCAGCCGAGGCCTCGTTCACTTCCGTGGAAAACTTTGACATCACTTCGCCCTGGAAGGAATCGTCCAAGCGAGGATTTGACATTGCCCGCTATGAGCGACCTGTCTGGCGCATGGGGACGCCTGAAAACAACCCGAATCGCGAGAAATACTGGGCACCCGTCCACTTCGGTGGCAAAGACACGGGCTTGCTAGTACCAGTGGGTGTTCCGGTTTACAACAATAACGAGTTCAGAGGTGTGGTCGCGATCGAGACCAGCCTGGATTATCTGAACCGCATCAACGCCGACTTTGGCTACAAGCTCGGGACCGTCATGCTGGTCGATGCCCAGGGCGTGGTGCTGGCGCATCCCGGTCTTGCCAGGATGGCCCTGGATCTGCAAACGACGCAATCCCTTGCCGAACTCTTGCCCGCCGAGGTACTTGCTGAACGACCCCAGTTGCGGAACCTGCCTGACAACCAGTCGGTTGAAATTGCCGGACACGTGTTGATCAAGCACAGTTTTGTTTCCGCTCCCTGGACCCTGGTTTATAGCGTCCCGACGCAGACCCTTTGGTACAAGCTGCTGCAAGAGCGCGGCGGCGCCATGCTGACCATGTTTCTTGGTCTGACAACTCTGATCATCGTGATGTACGCGGTAACCGCTCGGGAGTTTGTGGTGCCAGCGACGAAGCTGGTTCAGCATCTGGCAGCTGAATCGCAGTTTCAGCCGTTACCGATACCCAAAGTTCCGTTTCCGTGGCAACCCTGGTTTGACACGATCTCCAAGGCCTTTCGCGAGTCATTGCAACTCATGTCGCTGCGCCAGGAACTCGACATCGCGGCCAAGATGCAGCAGGCGATATTGCCGCGCCATTGGCCGAGTCACGGCGATTTTTCACTTTGGGGGGCCATGCGCTCGGCCAAAGAGGTCGGCGGCGACTTCTATGACCATTTCCAACTCGAGGGTGGCAAGATCGGCATGCTTGTGGCCGATGTTAGCGGCAAAGGGGTGCCGGCGGCGCTGTTCGGCATGGTGTCCAAAACCTTGCTCAGAGCGACTGCGACACGAGACGCGACTGCGACCGGTTCGGTCATCGCCAGCGTGAATGATGTCTTGTGCCAGGACAATGAGAGTTGCATGTTCGTCACGGTTTTTTATGCCGTCCTGGATCCGGGTCGGGGTCAGCTCTCTTATGTCAACGCAGGGCATCCACCGCCGCTGCTGGTTCACGCCGACGGACGCACCGAATTTTTGCCTTTGACTGATGGAATCGCCCTGGGTGTCGCGGAGGGGATATTGTTTGAACAGCAGATGGTTCAGCTTGAACCAGGTGATTGCCTTGTCATCTATACCGATGGCGTAACGGAAGCATTTAACTCGCACAACGAAGAATTTACGGAGGCTCGCTTGCAGCCATTGTTTGACGACCGCTCGGTTGCCGACGTGCAGGACGCAGTCCATCGCGTCATTGGGGCGGTCGACGCGTTTGCGGCGGGTGCGCCTCAATCGGACGACATTACCTGCGTGGCTTTGCTCTACCGTCCAGGGGCCGGGCCCGACCAAGGACCCGCGAGCAAGGTTGAAATTTCGTGAACAAGTCCAGGATCATCATCAATAAATCGACTTGCCTGTTGTTGGGCCTGCTGCTGCTGGGCACTTGCGCCCGAGTCGCGTGGGCCGACGCGCTGGATGCGATCAAGGCCCGCGGCACATTGATTGTGGGTGTCAAAAAAGACGTTCCCCTGTGGGGACTGTTGGACCCGTCCAACGGTGAAATCAAGGGATTTGAACCCGACTTGGCGCAACTGCTGGCTGACCACCTTGGTGCCAAGCTCAAGTTGGTCGGTGTGCTCACCTCGGAACGCACTGATGCCGTGGTCGGCGGCAAGGTGGATGTGTTGATAGCCACCTTGTCGGACACGCCAGAGCGTCGCCAGATCATGACTTTGGTGCAGCCACACTACTATGCTTCTGGGGTCAATCTGCTGGCCCGAAAAAGTGAACATTTCAAGGAGTGGACTGCCCTGCGAAATCGCCGGGTCTGCGGCCGACGAGGTGCGTTCTACAACCGACTGATCACGGTCACCTACGGTACTGACGTGATTGCCTTGTATGGCAACGACTTGTCGTTTGCAGCCTTGCGTGATGGGCGTTGTTCGGCACTTCTGCACGATGATATTGCGATTGTTTCCATCTTGCAAAATCCGGACTGGGCGCGAGATTTTGAAATGCCGCTGACTTCTCTGTATCACGTGCCGTGGTCGATTGCTTTGGCTCCCACCGAGCGTGGTGGCCAGCTGGAAAGAATCGTCTCGCGCCTGATAGTGGGTTGGCATCGCGATGGTGTATTGACGAAGCTCGAGGTCAAATGGGGAATTCCGTCAACTGCCTACCTGAAGGAAAAGCACGATAGTTGGCAACGCAAAGTGAACGGCAAGTGGTTTTGCGGTGATGACCTGACTGATGGCTCACCCCTCGAATGTCGCTAAACAAGGCACCGTTGTTTGATGAGTTCAAAAGTTTCCCTTAGCCAGACCAGCGTGGAACGTGCCGCACCGCCCGGTGGCTCACCGGCAGACGTTGAGGTGAGCGCTGCCATGGCGCAACTTTATAACCACTATTTTTCTTGTCACGACTACGAAAGGCGCTATCCCCAACCGAATCAGGCGACCTTGAACTTCCTGATGGAACAGGGCGCCGAAAAGGCCGAACAAATACTTGATTTTGGTTGTGGCAATGGTCGCTATGGGCTGGCACTGCTGCACGGTACATCGGCGTTGCTGACGGGATGCGATATATCTGAAGCAGCGCTTGCGGAATTCAGCGCTCACCTGGGCCATGCCAGGTTGGGAGCGCGTACCCGTTTGTTTCATGGACCTTCCAGTGTTCTGGAAGGCCACGGCCACTATGACCTGATCCTGATGCTGTTTGGTGTACTCAGTCATGTTGGCGCACGTTCTGCGCGCCTTGAGACCTTGCGGCAACTCAGAGCCCTGATTGAGCCCGGAGGCAAGCTGTTGTTGACGGTACCCAGTCAATGGCGTCGGCGCCCGGTTGAACTCATCGGCGCAGCGTTTGATCGCTGGCGCGGTCGGGTCCATGGGGTTCGGACCGAGCCGGGAAACATCTTGTTTAGCCGGCGATTGGGTGGTGTGTTGCACCAGTTTTTTTATCATCTCTATACCGTGCGGCGCTTGCGCGAAGAGTTGCGCGCGGCGGGCTTTCAGATGACGCTGGTTGAAGCGGAGAGCGTGCTGCCTGAATGGCTGATCACACAGCACCCCTGGATTGGTGCGGTCGATGCCAGAGCCACCCGTTTCTTGCCGGCTTCCTTGGGTTATGGTATGCGAGCGGTGGCGGTGCCGATATGACGCATTGGCATAGTTGGATGCGCAAGGCGTGCGCCCAGATGCTGGTGCTCTTCGCCATCCTTTGGTTGTACGTGGGCGGATCATTTGCCTCGCAAATGGAGGCGCCGCGCGGCAGCGAGCGGCTGACTCTGGTCAAGCAGCGTGGCAGCCTGATTGTGGGCGTCAAGACTGACTATCCACCGTTTGGTTTCCTCGATGCCAGCGGGGTCTCCGAAGGTTTTGAGCATGACCTGGCGCAAGATATTGCCAGGCGCCTGGGTGTCAGTCTCACCAAAGTGGCGGTCTCGGGAGCCAACCGCCTGCAGAAACTCGAAGAGGGCAGTATTGACGTGCTGCTTGCGACCACCGGTGACACGGCAGACCGCCGCAAGATCGTCACCATGATCGAACCAAACTATTACGCCTCTGGCGTCACACTGTTCATGCGGCCTGAGCAGAATATCAGTGACTGGTCTGAGACACGCGGAAAGAAAGTATGTGCCACGCAAGGCAGCTACTTCAACCGGATCATGGCGCAGCGCTACCTGCTCGAGCTGCAGATGTTCAATAACGCCAGAGATGCCAAACTGGCGGTCAAGGACAGGCGCTGTATCGGCTATCTGTTCGACAACACGGCCATTCAAGGCGATCTCAGATTGCCGGAATGGGCGGGATACAAGGCCCCGCTGGCTCCTGTGCTGAATACACCCTGGGCGATCGCCATCGCGCGCCGGGAAGGCGGCTCCGAGTTTGAGCGCCTGCTGGGTGATGTTGTCGCGGATTGGCATCGCAGCGGCTTTGCAATTCAGCGTGAAAAAGTGTGGGGACTTCCGCCATCAACTTTCCTGGCAGACACGCATGCCTTGTGGAAAAAGCCTGATGCAAACGGCGCGAGATTGTGCGAGCGTGAAATCTCGGGCCAGTGGCCGAGCGTTTGCAGGAATCCTGTCTTGCTGAGCTCAACCGACACCACTGGCCTGCGCCGACTGGGTTTGTGGTTCAAAGAGAATACCGGTCTGGATCTGAGCCTGATTTATGATGAATATGATCGAACGCGTTTCTTGTTGGGCCTGGGGACAACTTTCCTGTTGATGCTGCTTTGCGTTTCAGGCAGTCTGCTTCTGGGTGTGCTGGGCGCCTTGCTGGCTGAGGCCAAATTGCGCGTTGTTAGCAGGCTGATCTGGATGGCGAGCATCGTTGGACGCATGACCCCGCCGCTACTGGCGATGTACGTGTTGTTGTTTGGATTGGGATCGATGCTGATCGCGGCGTACGGCATCAGTGTGTCGCCCTTTGCCGTTGTAGTGTGGTGTCTGTGCTATTACACCGGCTCGAGCATCATGACGGCTCTTTTGTTCGCAGCGGACGTCAAGCGTCAGTCAAATCCGGTTTTTCAGTTGCGTTGGGGCAACATGCGTGAGCTCATTGCGATGAGCAGTGGCCACGTTACGGCGGCGCTTGTCAATGTATCGAAAGCGACCATGATGGCCTCTGCTGTCGCCGTTCCCGAGCTTCTCTCAGTTGCTACCACCATCATGACGGACAACGGCAATGTTGGCGTAATGATGAATGTGTTGCTGCTGACGTTCATGCTACTCATCTTTGCAACGGTTCGCGTACTGAAGGTACTTGAAAGAAAGTTGTTGGGAGTGACAAAATGAACCTGCTGGGCCTGGACGTGCTGCGCGAGTTGATCACCTGGACGCCTTTCTTGCTGACTGGCTTCAGTTTGAACATCCTGATTGCGTCGCTGGCGATGGTGATCGGAACCGGGCTGGGTTGGGGACTGGCTCTGCTCAGACTGTCCAGTCGTCCGCGGCGGGTGAAGCTTAGCTTGCTGCTGACCGAATTCACACGCAATGTGCCCACCATTGTTTTCCAGTTCTACCTGGTTTTCATGCTGCCCAGCGAGTTTGTGTTGCCCGGCACCTCGATCACGCTGGGTTTTCCGAGCTGGCTGAATGCATCACTCGCTCTGGCCATGGCAGTGATTGGATTTACGTCTGATAATCTGACCGCAACCCTGCGTGATTGGCGCAAGGGAGATCATGCCGCAGCGCTGCTCTTCTTGCCCAACTGGACGAGCTATATGCTGATCATTGTGATCGCCTCCAGCACCGCTTCGATCATTGGGGTGAGTGAGCTTGTCAGCCGTTGCAATACGGTGATCAATGCCACCGGCAATACAGGCTTGATGCTGCCGGTCTATTTGTACGCCTGCGTCTGTTTCTTCCTGTTTTGCTACCCTTTGACCCGCTTGATGCAATGGACCAGGGCGTATCTTGCTGCGCGCCTGGGTCCCGCATCACATCGACTTGGAAAGGCTTCGCGATGAAGGTCCGTTTTTGGGGTACTCGGGGATCTATTCCGATCTCGCTGACCGCCGAACAAACGCGCGCCAAAGTGGTGGCAGCGCTCAATGCGGCGATGGATCAGGGCTTGAGTCGACGACAAGATGTGGAGGCATTTGTCGATTTTCAACTGCCTTTTGAAATCAGAGGCACGTATGGTGGCCATTCCAGTTGCGTGCAACTGGAGGCCGAGGGAGCAGGTCACGTGTTCCTGGACTTCGGATCGGGTGCGCGGCCGCTGGGGGCTGACTATTTGCGCCATTTCCCGCCCGGTTCGCCGCAGACTTACCATGTTTTCATGTCCCACCTGCATTGGGACCACATCATGGGTTTCCCCTTCTTTACCCCGGTCTATATTCCGGGCAATCGTATCGTCATCCACACCTGCCATGCGCAGGCCGAACTGGCTTTTCGGCGGCAGCAATCACCGCCGTGTTTTCCGGTTGAGTTTGATGCGCTGGCGGCGCAAATCGAGTTTGACCTGCTGCTGCCGGGTCAAAGCTATGAAATTGCCGGGTACTCGGTAACGGCACTATTGCAGCTTCATTCGGGTGACTCGTTTGGTTGGCGTTTCGAGCGCCATGGCAAGACCATGGTTTATTCGACCGATTCCGAGCACAAACTCGATGAACAGGCCTCGCTGGACCGGTATATCGATTTTTTTCGCGACGCAGATCTGGTGGTGTTCGATGCCATGTACTCGCTGGCCGATGCCGTTTCAGTGCGCGCCGATTGGGGGCATTCCAGCAATATGGTGGGGATCGAGCTGTGCCAGGCCGCCAAAGCCAGGCGCATTTGCATGTTTCACCACGAGCCAGCCTATGACGATGCGAAAATTGCCGGTGTTCTGGACCAGTCGCGCCGACTCGAGGCGATCACCCGCAGTGAGGCTGAACTCGCAGTCGTGACCGCATACGATGGCCTTGAATTAGACCTTTAGCTTTGGGTATCGGTCAGTGGTCACAGAAGAGACTTGTTCATCAACAGCCGGTTCCATTCGCCGCTGCGATGATAGGTGACACTGTCCATCAGCTGGAAAACCAGAAAAATTCCCAGTCCGCCAATTTTCCTATCTTCCAGCGTGGCATCCAGCTTGGGCGGCGCGATCTGTAGGGGGTCGAAGGCAATTCCGTTGTCGGCAACCGCGATTTGGACTTGCGATTCCTTCTGCGTCAGATCAATCTTCAAATGCGGCGCGCCCGGTCCGAGTGATCCATAAGACATGACATTGACGATAACTTCCTCTAAGGCCAGGCGAACTTGTGTCACGACATGCACAGGCCAGGTTTGACTGTGACCAAAACTCTCGATGGCATCAAGCAGGATGGCCAGACTGGCCATGTCGGCATCGCCTTCGAGTGTGAGTTTATCTGACATTGTCAAATTCTATAGGGTGCCTCTGAGCCGGTTCCGACAAAATTGCTATACGATAGGCGAACTAATTAGCAAGATTTCGTAACATGAATACTAGCGTTACATACAGATCCACAGGCCGTTTGGATACAGCCACCGCGGGTGCCGCCGAGAAAGCTTTGCTGGCTTTGCTGGTTGACGATGTGAATTCGATCAATATGGATTTGTCGGAGCTTGACTATGTCAGCAGTGCCGGGCTGCGCGTCTTGCTGGTGGTTGCGAAAGCCGCAAAGGCCAGAGGCGGCAAACTGGTTCTAACCGCGCCCAAGCCCGCGATTCTGGAAGTCATCAAAATCAGTGGTTTCGACAGGATTATCAGCATTCAGACATGACAGCCGCAGCTGCGCCGGCCTGTTCCGGGGGATGTAAGGCGTGGCTTGATGCACGTCAATAGATGACGTGTGTAAGGGCTTGTTTATCACATAGTGGTGCTACTATTCATTCGCCAAAATGCGCGGGAAGCGAGCTTTCTGCGTGCCCATTTGGGGTGAGTGTTTTTCCGCTTAGCTGTCTGTGGCCAGAGAGGGTGCGACCAGGCTATGAGTTCATCCAGGGTGGGCCTTGAGATCAACCGTTAACCCATGGACGAAGCACTATGAAAGCCACGACAGCAAAATTCCCCGGCATCCCCAACGTCATTCATGGCAATGGCGCGGTCGCCTATGTCATGAGCCAGGTCTGCGGCGGAGTGATCGGCTACCCGATTACGCCCTCTACCGAGATTGCCGAAATCTACGAGGCGTTTCGTGCGGAAGGGGGCGTCAACGTCTTTGGCAAGCATCCCTTCTTTTTCGAACCCGAAGGCGAGCATTCGGCGCAGAGCGGTGCGCTCGGTGCGGCACTGACCGGTGGCCAGTTCATCTCCAACGCATCATCGAGTCAGGGCATCCTGTATGCGCTCGAATCGCATTACGTCACGGTCGGCAAGAAGGTTGGCGGTTTTGTGCTGCAGGTGGCTGCGCGTGTGGTTTCCAAGCATTCGCTCAACGTGATGGCCGGGCATGACGACGTGTATTCCCTGCTGTCTTCCGGCTATACCATTCTGTTTGGCTCCAACCCGCAGGAAGCGGCCGATCTGGCCGCCATCTCCTACCGCGTCGCCTCGCTGTCGCTGATTCCGGTAGCCAACGCCATGGACGGTTTTGCCACCAGCCACATGATGAGCGAGGCGCTGATGCCCGAGCCCGCCCTGCTGCGCGAGTACCTGGGTGATCCGGCCGGGCGCATCAAGGCGCCGACGCTGGCGCAGGAGATGCTGTACGGAGCCAAGGGCAGGGTGGTGCAGTTACAGCAGTACCTGGCACGGCGCGAAGCGGATCTGACATCGCAGCAGTTGTCTGCCCTGCAAGACTATCTTCAGAGCCACGCCGCGCAGATCGAGTCTGACAACGCTGGCGAAGGGCTGGCACAGACCCTGGTCTGGCTGCCTGAGGAATTGCATGCACCATGGAAACGCCAGTGGCTCAACGCCTTGGAGAAGGGCACGCGTCAACTGGTGCCGGCGCTGGTGGACGTGAACAATCCGGGTCTTACCGGTGCGGTTCAGAACCAGCCGGATTTTCAGGCGGGATCGGTCGACCACCGAACCCATTTTGTCGTCGCCGTGCCGGCCATCGTGCGTCAGGCAATGGACGAGTACGCCGAGCTGAGCGGGCGCAGCTACAAGCCGGTCCAGACCTTTATGTGCGAAGACGCGGACTACGTGATGGTCGGACTGGGTTCCGTCACCGATGATGTGGAAGCAGTCGTGACTCACCTGCGCGGTCAGGGAAAAAAAGTGGGGCTGGTGGCCATCAAGCTGCTGCAACCGTTCCCCGAGGCAGAGCTTGTGGCGGCACTCAAGGGCAAGAAGGCGGTGACCGTGTTGGAGCGCTCGGACCAGACAGCGCTGACCAGTTTTGTCACGCAGGCCCTGTTCAAGGCACGCGAAAACGCAAGCCAGATGCGCCATGCCGGCATCCCGGCACTTGAGAGCAGCCCAATGCTCACCACCGCCATCTTTGGTCTGGGCGGGCACGATCTGCAACCGCGCCATTTGATCGCTGCTTTCAAGAACATGGAAGATGGGCAACTGGTGCCGCTGATTTATCTGGGTTCCCAGTTTTTCTCGGACACCGCGACGCCAGTGGTGGCGGAACTCCTGCAGCGTCTCAAAGCTGCCTACCCCGAGACCGAGCCGATGGCGCTGCAGACCCAGCCCAATCCCAAACTGCTGCCTGATGCCGGGTTTCGCGTGCGTTTTCACTCGGTTGGCGGCTATGGCACCATCGCATCCGGCAAGTTGCTGACCGACATCCTGGCCGGCGTGCTCAATATGCACTCCAAGTCGGCGCCCAAGTACGGCTCTGAAAAGAGCGGCGCTCCGACCAACTACTACATCACCCTGAGCCCGGAGGCGGTCAAGATCACCAACGCTGAACTGGAGGATGTGGAGGTCGTCATCGCACCCGACCACAAGGTTTTCAGTCACACCAATCCGTTGTTTGGACTCGGAGCAGGCGGCACCTTCATCCTGCAGTCCAATGCCACTGCGCAAGAGGTCTGGGCCGAGTTGCCAGCGAAGGCGCGCCAGACCATCCGTGAACGCAAGATTCGCTTCTTCATCATCGACGCTTTTGCCGTTGCCAAGAAGAATGCGCCGACACCGGAGCTCGCCACGCGCATGATGGGCATTGCCTTCATTGGCGCTGTTGCCGGGCACGTTCAGCAGGTGGCGGGTGGCGCCGATCAGGCGACGATTCTGGAAAAGGTCAGGCAGCAAATTGCGAAGAAGTTTGGTGGCAAGGGCGGTGCTGTTACCGATGGCAATATGGCGGTGATCCGCGAGGGTATCGAGGCCACGCAAAAGGTCGACTATGACCTGCCCGAGTTCAAGAGCATCGAAAGCAAGCCTGCCGCCATACCGATCTACAGCGTGTCGCAGTCGGCCGTGCAGTGTCAGAGTGCCGGCGCATCCGCTTGCGCAGGCATGTTCGACGCCAGCTATTTCGAGGACATGGTGCTCAAGCCTTTCCGAGAGGGCGCGTTGGGCGAGGCACCCGTGTTGCCGGGCACCGGCTTGTTCATGCCAGCCGGCAGTGCCGGTGCCAAGGACAAGGGACTGTTCCGGCGCACCGTGCCCGAGTTCAAAGCCGATCTGTGCACCGGCTGCATGGAGTGCGCACTGGTTTGCCCGGACGCCGCCATTCCGAATGTTGTTCACGAGATTCATGACATGCTGCTCAGCGGCATCAAGCAATTGGATATCACGGCGGCGCAGGCCGAGGCCATGCGCGGCCATGCTTATGCGCTGGCCGAGGCGGTGCGTGAGAGTTATCGCCAGAGCAAGGACGCGCGAGCCTTGCACGAGTTGCTGGCCGACGCCGCGACCCATCTGGAAACCGACAACGTGACGCTGCTGCGCAACGTCAACAAGCTGATCGATGTGCTGGCGCTCTACCCGGTGGCGCGCACACGACCTTTCTTTGATGCCATGGAAAAAGCCAAGGCCGGTAGTGGCGGCTTGTTCTCGGCGATTGTGGACCCCTGGAAGTGCACCGGTTGCCTTGAGTGCATCGAAGTTTGCGGCCCGGGTGCGCTGGTTGCGCGCGAGCAGGACGCCATCGTGCTGCAGTCCCTGCAGCAGCGCTTCGACTTCATGGGCAAGTTGCCGCACACGCCGGCCCGTTTTGTTGACAGCGCCATCAAGCCCGATGGCGAGATCAAGCGGCTGCTGCTCGACAGCTCCAACTACTATTCCACCACCGGTGGTCACGGCGCTTGCCGCGGTTGTGGCGAGGTGACCGCCATCCGCCTGGTGATGGCTACCAACCAGGCCATCACCAGCAAACGGCAACGCGAACATATCCATGAGCTCGAAACCCTGATTGCAGGCCTGAGCGCCAAACAGACCGCAGTGGCAAGCACGCACGCCGAGCGGGCAGAGCGCCTTGGCGCACTGATCGCTACGCTGGAAAAGCGCCTCTATCTGTTTGAGAGCGGCCCCAGCGGCAACGGCCCGGCCGGTGCTGTTGTGGCCAACTCCACTGGATGCAGCAGCGTTTACGCGTCCACTTTCCCGTTCAACTGCTACAACGATCCCTGGGTCAACAGCCTGTTCCAGGATGCGCAGCCGCTGGCCAAGGGTATCTTCGAGGGCATCGCAGCGCAGACCGTCTCCGATGTACGCGCGCAGCGCCTGGCCAGGCTCGAACTGGCGGATGCTTATGACGCCAAGACGCACGACCAGGACTTGCGCATGCTGTCATGGGAACAGTTCAGCGTGGCCGAACTCGGTCTGATGCCCACCGTGATCACGGTCGGTGGCGACGGTGCTACCTACGACATCGGTTTTGGGGCGCTCTCGCGCATTCTGATGAGCGGCACGCCGCTCAAGGTGCTGGTGCTCAACACCGGCTCGTATTCCAATACCGGCGGGCAGGCTTCGACATCGAGCTTCATCGGTCAGGACTCCGATCTGGCACGTTATGGCAGTGCGGCCAGCGGCAAGCAGGAGTCGCGCAAGGAACTCGGGTTGATCGCCGCCTTCCACTCCAATGTATTCGTCTGCGCCACCAGCACCTCGCTGCAGGGACACTTCCTGAAGAACACCATGGAGTGCCTCACCTACACCGATGGCCCGGCACTAATGGACGTCTACACACCGTGCCAGGGCGAGCACGGCATTGGCGACGCGGCCTCATCCGAGCGCTCACGACTGGCAGTGCAGAGCCGCATGAACCCGGTGTTTGTGCACGACCCCAGGCGTGGCAGCACCCTGCACGACTGGTTCTCGCTCGAAGGCAACCCGGAGCCCGAGAAGACCTGGGCCAGCAGCACGCTGGAATACATCGACGATGCCGGTCAGCTCAAGCTGCTCAGCACGGCCCTGACACCGGCACACTTTGCGCTGGGTGAAATCCGTTTCAAGAAGCAGTTCCACAAGCTCGGTGCGGACGAGGTCAACGCGATGCCGGTGGAGGCTTACGTTGAATTGGCGAAAGACGATCGCCAGGGTATCAAGCCTTTCATCTGGTCGACCGATGCCAAGAAGCGTCTGCAGAAAATTGAAGTAACCCAGGCGATCATTGCGCTGGTAGAAGAGCGCCGCAAGTACTGGCATCTGCTGCAGTTCCTCGATGGCCAGCATGTGGCCAAGCTTGACGAGAGCCACCGCGCCGACATCGAGTCGCTGCAGGCGCAGTACCAGGATTCGGTGACCTTGCGCGACTCTTCGCTCGATACCTTTGCCCGTGCCATGTCGGAGTTGGCTGCTTCCAGCAAGGCACCGGTGGCGGCAGCGCGCACGATTCCCATCACACCGGTGACCGGCGCGGCTGCTCCTGCGGGCGCGGCCACGGCCACGGCCGTGGCGGATGCGCTGGTGACTTACGACATTGCGGACCAGGTGAAATGCACCGACTGCAAAACCTGCTACCAGGATTTGCCGGAGCTTTTCGAGAAGACACGCGTCGTGGTCGATGGTGAGAGCAAGGATGTGGCGCAACTGATTCCCGGCGCGCTGGCCAAGGTCAAAGTCAGCGCCGAACTGAAGAGCCGCATTGCGCGTGTGGTTGCCAATTGTGATTCGGAGATCATTCGATGAGCAGCGAAAACCTGACCCCCCGCACTGGTGAGGATCTGCAGCGCTACCTGCAGGCCAGCAGCACCATAGCGAGCACGCGCTCGCAGCTTGATGCGCTGGAGCAAACGCCGGAAGTCGAGAACTTTCACCAGCAGCTCAATCTGTTACGCCGACGCCTGCTGAGCGAGCCGCAGGCCTTTCGCGACATGTTCATTGCCGATGGCACCAACGCCATGGTGTGGGAGTTTCAGCAAGAGGAACTCAGTGCGGAGTTCATCCGCACCATGTGGGGCCTGCTGCTGCGCGACGACGACGCCAGCAAGGTCCTGATGCGCTTCGTCTGGAACGTGCCGCTGCGGCTCAAGCGCAAGTTCATACGGGCCATTGAGTTTCATTTGTCGGAGCGCTATCCGATGTTCAAGGGTCTGTCGTTCAACTGGCCGGTGGAGCGCTCCATTCCGCCGTATATGCGCGATGCCGAGGAGCGTTCACAGGACTTCGGTCTGGTCAATCAGGGCTATCTGGGTTACATGAATCTGGGCTACAGCGGGCGCGAGGTCGAGATGTTTGTCTGGCTCGAAGCGCTGCGCGACAAGCAGTGCAAGGACAAACCCTGCGAAGTGGGCGTGCACGTGGCCGGCAAGTTTGAGCCCAAGGGCGGTTGCCCGGTCAAGATTCATATTCCGGAAATGCTCGAACTGCTGGGCACCGGACGTTTTCGCGAGGCGATGGAACTGATCGAGAACTGCAACCCCTTGCCCAATGTGACGGGACGCGTCTGCCCGCAGGAGCTGCAGTGCCAGGGCGTTTGCAAGCACAAGAAATTGCCGATCGAGATTGGCCAGATCGAGTGGTATCTGCCGCAGCGCGAAAAAATGGTTAATGCCGAAGGCATTGCGGCGCGTTTTGCCAACTTTCCCGATCCCTGGGCCAAGGCTGACAAGCCGCCGGTGGCGGTGGTGGGCTCAGGCCCAGCCGGTCTGATCAACGCTTATCTGCTGGCCTCCGAGGGCTTCCCGGTGACGGTGTTTGAGGCCTTTCATGCGCTGGGCGGTGTGCTGCGCTACGGCATCCCGGAGTTCCGGTTGCCCAACGAACTGATCGACGACGTGGTGGGCAAGATCAAGCTGCTGGGTGGCAAGTTTGTTGCCAACTTTGTAGTAGGCAAGACCGCCACCATCGAAGATCTGAAGAAGGCCGGCTTCTGGAAGGTCTTTATCGGCACCGGCGCCGGTTTGCCGCGCTTCATGAACGTGGCCGGCGAGCACCTGCTCAACGTCATGTCGGCCAACGAGTTCCTGACCCGCGTGAACCTGATGCAGGGCCTGCACAAGGACTATGAAACACCGCTGCCAGAGACCCGAGGCAAGCGTGTCATCGTGATTGGCGGCGGCAACACGGCCATGGATGCGGCCCGTACCTCGCGCCGCCTCGGTGGCGATGTGACGATTGTTTACCGGCGCACGCAATCCGAAATGCCGGTGCGTGTGGAGGAACTGCACCACGCGCTGGAAGAAGGCATCAAGCTCAAGGAGTTGCGCGCCCCCAGCGAGTTTCTGGGCGACGAGAAGACCCACTTTGTGACGCATGCGCAACTTGACGTGATCGCCCTGGGCGAGCCCGACGCCAGCGGACGGCGTAGCCCGGTGAGCACCGGCAAGATTGAGGCTATGGAGGTGGATCTGGTCATCATGGCGCTGGGCAACACACCAAATCCGATCATCCGCGAGTCCGAGCCGAGCCTCAAGACCACCAAGTGGGGCACCATCGACGTGCCCGAAGGCTCGCAGCAGACTTCACTTTCGGGCGTCTACTCCGGCGGCGACGCTACCCGGGGTGGCTCAACCGCCATTCGCGCAGCCGGTGACGGACAGGCGGCGGCACGTGAAATTGTGGGCGACATCAATCTCACGCCGGCCGAGATTCGCACCAGGGTTCGCGGCGCGCAGTACTACACCGGTCTGGGTGCGGCACCGCAGACGATTTTGGAAAAGATCGAACTGGCCGACGGCATTGTCGAGTTCATCGTGCATTCACCGCTGGTAGCCAAGGCGGCGCAAGCCGGACAGTTTGTGCGCGTTTTGCCCTGGGAAAAGGGCGAACTGATTCCGCTCACGCTGGCCGACTGGGACGCCAGCAAGGGCACGATCTGCCTGGTGGTGCAAGCCATGGGCAGCAGCAGCATTGCCATCAACAGGATGGCTGTGGGTGACTCGTTTACCGGCATTGCCGGGCCGCTGGGCCTGCCCAGCGCGCTGCATCGTTACGAAGGCCAGCAAACGGTTGTCTTCACTGCAGGCGGCCTGGGCTTGCCGCCGGTCTACCCCATCATGCGTGCGCATCTGCGCCTGGGCAACCACGTGACACTGATAGCGGGTTTCCGCAACTCCGACCTGCTGTTCTGGGTCAAGGACGGTGAGCGTGTGGCCGCCCTGAAGGCCGAGTTCGGCGATCAGCTCGACGTCATCTACACCAGCAACGACGGCAGCTTTGGCGAGAAGGGTTTTGTCACGACGCCGCTGGAAGCCATGCTGAAGGACAACATGACGAGCAAGGGCCGCAGAATAGCCGAAGTGGTCACCATCGGCCCGCCGCTGATGATGCGCGCTGTGAGCGACCTGACCAAGCCTTACGGCGTGAAGACCGTGGCCAGCCTGAACTCGATCATGGTGGACGCCACCGGCATGTGCGGCGCCTGCATGGTGCCGGTGACGATTGCCGGCAAGATGGTGCGCAAGCACGCCTGCGTTGACGGCCCCGAACTCGACAGCCACATCATTGACTGGGACAAATTCCTGCCGCGCTTCAATCAGTTCAAGGTGCAGGAGCAGGAGAGCAGGGTGGCGCACGGGTTTGCGTGAGAGGCTAGACAGCTAGAGTGTCTCGTTAGCCACAGCCAGGAACGGATTGACGATGCGCAGACTGCCGCCAACCAGCTGGTTGTGCTGCAGGTCTTCGCTGTAGAACACTTCGGCGCCGGCCTGCAGTGCCGCGGCCAGTACCAGGCAGTCGTAAAAACTGTAGTGCGTTTCCAACTGTAAATCGAGTGCGCTGCTAAGCAGCTCCGGGCTGGAGCTGACGCGGTTCAGGGGCTGCATGGCAGCGTCGACAAACTGTTTGCATTGATCGGTGCTGAAGCGTTGCGCAAACTTGCGTGTGGCAACGTTGGCAAACTCCTGAATCACCTGGTAGCTGGTGCAACCGAGGTGGCTGGCCAGGCCTTGTTCTATGAGTTGCAGCGCACGCTGCTTCTTCAGCGGCTCGCTCGCCAGCAGGGCGTAGACGAAGACGTTGGTATCCAGAAAGAACAACTCACCCGCGCTGGCTTCAATCGCTGTGCTCACGCCTGGCGCTCGTTCATCTCGTCGCGCGTGAAACTGCGACCAGCGTCCAGATTGGCGAGTTGCGTCATCACGTCCCGAAACCGGGTAACGGCGGCTTCATCCTGGGAGCCGGCGTAGGTCTCCAGCCATTTGCGGAATTCGACATTCAGAGTGCTTTGCGCGGCAACCGCTTTTTCACGGGCACGGCTGATCAGCTGTTCCTCGGCGGAGAGTGTGATATTGCGGAGCATTACGATTAACAGGGTGCACTAAATATAGCTAATAGTGTACACAATAATCGAATCGGGTGTAAGTGGCTGCCGTCACTGTGGTAAGTTTCCCACCTACGTTCATCAAGATAGAAAGTTCCCATGTCGCACAGCACCGATGTCCAGTCCATCTTCAAGACCCTGGGTCTGCCGCCACCGCCGGACAGCGCGGATGGCATAGAAGTCCGGACTCCAATTGACGGCAGCCCCTTGGCAGGGGTGGCGGTCAGCAGCGATGCGCAGGTCGATGCCGCCATTGGTCGCGCACAGGCACGCCACCTGAGCTGGCGCGAGGTTCCGGCTCCCAAGCGTGGCGAACTGGTGCGTGCCTTTGGCGAAGCGGTGCGGCGTTACAAGGAGCCGCTGGGTCGTTTGATCTCGATCGAGACCGGCAAGATCGTGCAGGAAGGTCTGGGCGAGGTACAGGAGGTCGTTGACATCTGCGAGTTTGCCGTCGGCCTGTCACGCCAGCTTTATGGCCTCACCATTGCGAGTGAGCGGCCCGAGCACAAGTTGCTGGAGACCTGGCATCCGCTGGGTGTGGTGGGCATCATCTCGGCCTTCAATTTTCCGATGGCTGTTTTTTCCTGGAATGCGGCGCTGGCGCTGGTTTGTGGCAACACGCTGGTCTGGAAACCGTCCGAGAAAGCGCCACTGTCGGCTCTCGCGCTTTCAGGCCTACTGCTTCAGACTGCCAGTGAACAGGGAGTTGACCCGGTTGGTTTGACGGAGTTATTGATCGGCGAGCGCTCCGTGGGCGAGACCCTGGTGGCGCATCCTGCTGTGAAACTGGTCAGTGCCACCGGCTCCACCGCCATGGGGAGCGCCGTGGGTGTGGCCTGCGCCGCGCTGTTCAAGCGCTCGCTGCTGGAACTCGGTGGCAACAATGCGGCAATAGTCTGCCCTTCGGCCAACCTGGAACTGGTGGTCCGTGGTGTGTCATTCTCAGCGGCGGGAACCGCCGGACAGCGCTGCACCAGCTTGCGCCGCCTGATCGTGCACCGCTCGATCTACTCGGAGTTGGTGGCGGCCCTGGTACGTGTCTTCGAGCGCCTTCCTGTCGGTGATCCGCTGGCCGCCGGTACGCTGGTCGGGCCGCTGATTGATCAGCGTGCCTTGGAGGCTATGCAACAGGCGCTTGATCGTGCACGCCAGGCCGGCGCGAAGGTCCATTTTGGCAATCGTGAAGTGGTGGGAGAGGCGGCGGCGTTTTATGTGCGCCCGGCCATCGTTGAACTGGCCACGCAAACCGGGCCGATGTTGCAGGAGACCTTTGCACCGATTCTGTACGTGGTGCCCTATGACAGTTTTGATGAGGCGATCGCGATCAACAACGCGGTAAGCCACGGCTTGTCGTCCGCTGTCTTCACGCAGGATCTGCACGAGGCAGAAATCTTTACCTCTGCACGCGGCTCCGACTGCGGTATTGCCAACGTCAACATCGGCACCAGCGGTGCCGAGATCGGTGGTGCCTTTGGCGGCGAGAAGGAAACCGGCGGTGGCCGTGAATCGGGCTCTGACGCCTGGAAAGCCTATATGCGCCGCGCCACCAACACCATCAACTACGGCAGCACCTTGCCGCTGGCGCAGGGGATTAAGTTTGAGGTGTAGGCGGGCATTTGCCCGTTCAGGATGGATTGGTCGGCCAGCCGATAGCCCATGGCTTTGTAGCCCCTTTGGCGCTTGTCCCACATCCGCAGCAACGCTGGGTGGCCAGTGTCTACGAAATCGATGATGCGCACATCGGTCTTGCTGGCGTGCTCGCGGTGCAGACGGCCAGCATACTGCTGCAAGGTTCCTTCCCATGAAATCGGCATAGCCAGTACAAGTGTGTCGAGCGGCGGGTGGTCAAAACCTTCGCCGACCAGTTTGCCGGTGGACAGCAAGACGCGTGGCTCACCCTGTGGCAGTGCGTTCAACTGGTCAACCACTGCAGCGCGCTGCTTCTTTGGCATTCGGCCGTACAAGGTGTAAAGAGTCTCCACCTTGCCTGCCAATTCCAAAGCAATAGCTTGTAGATGCTCGGTACGTTCGGTCAACAGCAGCACTTTGCGTCCGGCGTGGAAAGCTTCCATCACGTCGGCGGCAATGGCGCTGGTGCGATCGGAATCATTCACAAGGTGACTGAACACATCCTGAATCCCGGCTGCAGGGGGTAATTCGATATTTGTTGCCAGCGTATGCGGCACGATCAGCAAGTCATGCTGTGTATTGGTGGACTTTGTAGCGGTATGCCGGGTTGGACCGCACTGCATGAAGATGATCGGTTGCTGGCCATCACGACGAATCGGTGTGGCGGTGAGCCCAAGCACATATTTCGCCCTGACTCGTTTAAGAATGGCATCAAACGATACTGCCCCGATATGGTGGCATTCGTCTACGATGACATGACCATAGTTCTCGACCAGTTCGTTGACCTCACCTTTGCGTGACAGAGACTGCATGACCGCGATGTCGATTTTTCCTGTGGGTTTGACCTTGCCGCCGCCAATCGTTCCGACCAGGCCCTTGCTCGCGCCAAGGAAAGCTTGCAGGCGCTCCTGCCATTGCTTGAGCAACTCGGTTCGATGCACCAGTACGAGGGTGTTCACACCACGTTGCGCGATCAGCGCGGCAGCGGCGACGGTCTTGCCAAAAGCAGT
>Ga0194060_10000793_pt1 | contig 23060 bp, 19 predicted proteins | sample SepL225m_MetaG_FD_163427 | JGI IMG/M metagenome (GOLD analysis project Ga0194060, IMG submission 163427) | Anoxic zone freshwater microbial communities from boreal shield lake in IISD Experimental Lakes Area, Ontario, Canada - Sep2016-L222-5m | ecosystem: Environmental > Aquatic > Freshwater >... | reverse complement strand
CGGCAACACCCCGGTCACCTATAGCCTGAGCGGGAAGGACGACGAACTGGCCCTCAGCTACAGCTTTGCACGCACGTCGGTACTCATACAGCCAGGCCAGGATGAGCAGGTCAAACTGACACTGACCGCAAAGCCGAGCAACGTGGCGGTGGAGCGCACCCACGCGTTCAGCGTGACGGCGCAGCCCAAGGTCGGCGGCGCAGCGCTGAACGCGCACGGGGAGTTTGTGCAGGAGGTGCATGCCCAACAGCCTTTGAGACATGCCAAGCCTGTGCCGCTAAACCTGAGACAGCAGGAGGACGTGCTGTACATGGCCGAGAAGGTGCGTATTACCAACGTCAGCGCGACCTTCGATGGCAAAGCAGTGCCCATGCATTTCATCGTAAGCGCATCCGGAGGTGAAGGCATGTCACGGGGCTCATATCTGGCTCTTTGCACAGTTTGTGTAATCCTCCAGCTAGGGGCAGGAGCAGCGACCGGGATCGTAATCATTGCGCTGCCTTTTACCATTCCTATGATGCTGATTGCGCTAGCTACCTGGCGAGATCGGTACATCATTGATCTGAATATCCACGACGGTCAGCGTGCGCGCAAGCGCCGCTTCGTCTTGCCCGGCAACGGCATGGTGATGCAGCAGACACTCCAGGCGCTCAACAATGCGCTTCAAATGCAGCGACCGTAGGGGAATGAACAATGGGGATTTTATCATCACCTGGGGCACCATCCACTACGCTATCGTCACGATCAATCGTGGCAAGACGCTGCTAAAGTAGCACACTGTAGCTTGCCGACCGCACGCTTTTTACGGGGCCGTCGAACATGGAGTCTGCAATGACGATGACCATCGGCCAGACTATTGACAGCCGCTATCGCATCGACCGTCTACTCGCCCACGGCGGGATGGCAACGGTCTACCTTGCCCACGATCTTCGGCTCAATAAGCCAGTGGCCTTTAAGGTAATGCGTGCCGACATTGCCGTCGACCCAGCGTTTCAGCAGCGCTTCAAGTTGGAGGCCGAGTCTGCGGCAAAGCTCCAGAGCCCGCACATTGTCGTGGTTACCGATCATCATCAGGCAGGCGGGTTGGCCTATCTGGTGATGGAGTACGTGGCCGGCGGCTCGCTACGCGATTTGCTAGTGAGATATCAGCAGCAATCCCATCTGCTCCCGGTTAACTTCGCGCTGGAGTTGGGCCGCCAGGCCGCCGAGGGGTTAGCGGTCGCTCACGCTGCGAGCCTGATCCACCGGGACATCAAGCCCGACAATCTGCTGTTGTCCACGGCCACGGCACCCGATGGAAGCCAGAGCTACATCCTTAAGATCGCCGATTTTGGGATCGTGCGCCAACAGCAGCCCACCACCGTGCGTCCGCCAACAAAACTGGTTATGGGCACCCAGGGTTATGCCGCGCCCGAGCAGATTCAAAATCGACCATTAGACGGGCGCAGCGACATCTTCTCGCTTGGGGCGGTGCTTTTTGAGTTGCTGTCGGGCGAGTTGCCGCCCTATGCTGACCCTGTCGCCGCCCGTGCGTTGCTCCAAAGGCAACGCAACGATGTCGGTACCGCTGTCGAGACGGTGGTGATGGCATGTCTGGAGTTTGATCCCGGCGAGCGCTTCGGGCAGGCTACCCATCTTGCCCAAGCTCTCAGGTCCGTCATAAACGCCCCCGGGCAGGTGCAGCCCCGCCCAGTGTTGCCACAACAGGCGAACGGTTCAGCCTTTACGACGCTGCCAGCCTCTGGCAGACAGTTTCCAACACCTCTGACCTATCTTCCTCCCGGTGCCGCGCTATCCACGACGCGCATCCACATCCGGGATGCCCAAGGGCAGATTGCATACGTCGATCTTCAAATCGGTAGTGTCGAGCTTGGGCGGGAGGTCGTTGGCGGAATCATACTCGCCGACAGCCTAGTTTCGCGGCACCATCTACGCATTGACTGGGACGGGGTACAGGCAACCGTGACCGACCTTGCGTCGAGTAATGGAAGCCAGATGAATGGGCAGCCGATGAGCCCCAACGTCGCCATGCGCTGGCCCCCAAGGGCTGCGCTCCAACTCGGTGGCTACACGCTCTATCTTGAGTTGCCGCAGGCCGTATCGGCAGGGCCAGTCTCAGCGCCGAGGCCACTGACGCCAACGACCCTGCTGAGTCCGCAACTCGCTGCTAACGAGTTGACGATCGCCCCAAAGCGCTCACGCTCCTCGGGTGGGGGTGAACACATGCTCATGCTGCACAACAGCGGCGGTACACCCGGCACATATAGCCTCAGCGCCGAGGACGACGAACTGGCCCTAAGTTATAGCTTCTCGCAGGCAACCATTGCGGTACAGCCAGGCCAGAAGGAGCAGGTTAAGCTGACCGTTAGGTCAAAGCAGAGCAGCGTACCGACAGAGCGCATCCACGAATTCTGCGTGACGGCACGGTCTAACAACGGCAGTCTGCCGCTGGCCGTACAGGGGACATTTATCCACGAGACGGCAGCCGTACCCGCACCCGTCCCTGCCCCGGCTACTCCACAGGCGGCGACACCTGCTGCCAGCGATGTCGCCTGGTTTCTACAGGCAACCTCGATTGACGAGATGCGCCGCAAGAATCGTGTACGCCCTCTAGATTTGCTTGAACAAGGGGCACTATCAAACGCCCCGCTGGGCGTATACGGTCAGGTTACGATAAAGAATCTACAAGATGTATCGGCGCAAAAACAACTGTGGTCACATGAAGATAAAATTGTGATTACTTCATTCAACTGGTGGGCTCGATCTTTCTCTTATGAGGTTCATGTGGTTGATGATCTTGGCTATCGGGCAGTGTTTCTTGTTGGCTATATTTCGAAAGAGCAAATCGCAACGCTGATGGCTTTTGGGGCCAGAAATTGGCGCGACGAGACATCGATTCTTGTACTGCCTGTACTTAGAAAGCCACATTTCAGATTAGTTGTTGCGCTCCGGCTTGACTCAATTTTGTCACCGAGGATTGCAAAAGTGAGGGGGCAGTTGATAACGCTTGAATAGGCATCTGACTACAGTAAGGGGCTTTGTTGTGATAAGCGTCCCAGACTGTCACAGCGCAAACAGCGCCACTGTCTCCTACGATATAGCCTGTAATTGAACAAACCCTGGATCTCGCTCTTCCAGATAGCCGCACGGAGTCCGCGATGACCATTGCCATTGGCCAGAGCATCGAGAACTACCGCATCGAGCGCCTGATCGCCACCGGCGGCATGGGCAGCGTGTATGAGGCCACCCACATCGGCCTGAACGCGCCCGTGGCGCTGAAGGTGATGGATCCTGCCTATGCCCAGCGCCCCGACTTCCAGGCCCGCTTTCTGCGCGAGGCCCAGGCGGCGGCCAGCGTGCCCCACGACAATATCGTGAAGGTGACGCATGTGGGCCACTGGCAGGGCGTGCTGTACCTCGTGATGGAACTGATCGCGCACGGCTCGCTGCGGGCCAGGCTGGATCACTATCGGCAGACGAACACCCCCGTCTCGGCGGGCTTTGCCCTCAATCTCGTAGGCCAGGCCGCCGAGGGGCTGGATGCGGCCCATAGCAAGGGCCTGATCCACCGCGACATCAAGCCCGAAAACCTACTGCTCCAGTACACCCGCAAGCCCAACGGATCCACCGCCTGCACCCTGAAGATCGCCGACTTCGGCCTGGTGCAGTTGACCCAAGCGGTGGGCGGCCAGCAGAGCCAGATCCCGATGCTTACGCTGGACTATGCCTCGCCCGAGCAACTCCAGCTCCAGCATCTGGATGGGCGCAGCGATGTCTTCTCGCTCGGTGTGGTGGCCTACGAACTGCTGGCAGGCCAGAAGCCCTTCGGCGAGGCCACTGACTGGCCCGACGCGAGCGCGCGCCGACGCCACGCGCCGCAGCCCCTGAGCACGGTTCGCTCCGATCTCCCGCCGGTTGTCAACAACCTACTCATGCACTGCCTCGCCGTGGATCCTGCCCGCCGCCCCGCTGCCGCTGAGTTGGCCCAGGCCCTCGCTACGATCCCGGCGGGCGCGGTGCCGACGCCACAGCCTGCGCCGCTACCTCCTGGAGTGAATAACGACCTGACCAAGGTTGCGCCTGTGCAGGACGACCTAACCGCTCTTGCGACGCACATCCTTACCCAGACCCCTTCGATCTGGCCGCGCGTGCGTATCCGCGAAGGCCAAGCGCCGGCACGCTCCTACGACCTGACCACGGCAGGACTCACCCTGGGGCGCGACGCCGCCTGTAGCATCGCCCTCGCCGACCAGAATGTATCGCGTCAGCATCTCGCCCTCGCATGGGACGGCAGCCAGGTGCTGGTGACCGATCTTGACTCCAGCAATGGCAGCATGCTCGGCGGGCAGCGCCTGCCCAGCAAGGTCGCAACGCCCTGGACATGGAACACGCCGGTGCGGATCGGCGGCTGCATCCTTCAGATCTCGCCGCCCACGCTACCCGCGCCAGGGTCGGCGGCGGTCAGTAACGGCGCACGGACCCAGCGCTGGACGCAGCGGCTGAACCAGGCGCAGACAAACGGCAGCCGCATGGCGATCGATGTGGAGCCTGGTGAGGAAGCGCTCCAGCTAACGCCGGGCCAGCCGGTGACAATCTCTTTGCTGCTGGCGAACCTGGGGCCGCAGATCGATCACATCAGCCTGAGTGTTGAGGGCGTGCCCGCCGCATGGATCGGCATGCCGACGCACCCGCAGCCGCTGGCAGCCGCTGGCAGCACTAGCAGCGACCTCGTGTTGCCGCTGACGATCATGGTGCCGCAGCAGGCTGATGCACGGGCGGGCGACCACCAAGTGAAGCTACGCGCCACCTCGGGTGTCGATCCGTCAGCCTCCGCGACGGTCGCGCTGACCTGGAGCGTCCAGCCCTTTTTCGCCGGCGAACTGAGCATTGCGCCAAAGCGCTCGCGCTCGTCGAGCGGCGGCGAGCACACGCTGACGCTGCGGAACGACGGCAACACCCCGGTCACCTATAGCCTGAGCGGGAAGGACGACGAACTGGCCCTCAGCTACAGCTTTGCACGCACGTCGGTACTCATACAGCCAGGCCAGGATGAGCAGGTCAAGCTGACACCGACCGCAAAGCCGAGCAACGTGGCGGTGGAGCGCACCCACGCGTTCAGCGTGACGGCGCAGCCCAAGGTCGGCGGCGCAGCGCTGAACGCGCACGGGGAGTTTGTGCGGGAGGCGAGCATCGCGCAGCACCCGCCGCCAGCAGCGCCCCAGGCAACGGCACGTGGTTCTTTGAATCAGCAGGGTAAGACGAAAAGCCGCAGTATAGGATGGTTTCCCAAACTTCTGCTGACCATAGTTGCGCTATTCCTCCTGCGGCCTGTAGTCGTGTTCGTGCTGGGTGAGATCGCACATCATTATGCAATTCAAAAAACTATGGATCCGGAGCCTCTCTATACAGCTGCAATCGTCATAAATGAGCTTCTCGATCCATTTCCTAATCAAAAACCACGCATGGATCGAGCAATGTTCTATGTGGACTCTAGAGATTACTCTGATGACGATAAGGCAATAGCAGATTTCTATGCTGCAATTCGGATAAATAAAGATGGGCCATGGTCTACACGAGCCTACCTTAGTATTGGGAAACTCAGACAAAATAATGGTGAAACTGATGGGGCAATAGAAAGTTTCGAGGAAGTCATCAAGATAGATCCATCGGGTGTCTTATGCGAAGATGCATGGTCCAGCATAAGAGATCTCGATCCGCAGTATTCCGGCCCAAAATGTTACGGATACGGAGGTCTCCGGTAGCATCAGACTATGGAGGAAACTTCATGCCCACACGTCATTTGATCTTCTTCGCCCTGTGGCTGCTCTGCCTGAGCCTAAGCACAGCCTGCAATATGTCAGCAGCGGTCAGAAACCTGCCCAATCCGCCACGCCTGCCAGATTCAAATGTACCGCATATTCCGGCGTCCGGCCTCGGCTCAGCGGCACGCGAGGCAGCGGATAGGTTAATGGATCTGATTGAAGAAGCTGATCTGTTGGAGGCAACTGCACAGGTCGCTGTCGGGGTGCCATGGGTCACCACCGAAGTTCACTGCCAGGCGCTGCGCTACGAAGAGAGCAATGGGCTGCGGCCGACGTCGGATCAGTATCGCACATGGCTTGGCGAGGCGCTTGGCGCGGTGATTGACCCTGTGCTAGAAGGCGAAAGCCGCAAAGCACTCTATGAGCAACTCAATGCCTTACAAGCACGCGTAATGGCGCTGCGCGCCAGCGACCACGCGACATTCGTTGAGTATTACACGCAGACCTGTAGCTAGCTTGCAGCCTGTAGCCGATACGCGAGGTTTATCTCGATGTCCAGCAGCGCGTCCAACACTATAGTTACTCTCCCCGCCGCCATCGCGGCCCTGCGCGACGCGCTGCGCGGCCACCTGGCCCGCACACGCGGCGAGGCGGCGGTGTCGGCGAGCGCGCTGACACCGCCGCCTACCCTGGAGCGCGTGGCGACACTGTTCGGCCTCTCACCCTTCGAGCGCGACACGCTACTACTCTGCGCGGCAGCCGAGCTCGACGGCGCCGTGGCGGCGCTGATCGCCGAGGCCCAAGGCGACCCCGCCGCGCGCCAGCCAAGCTTTAGCCTCGCCCTCGCCGCGCTGGCCGGCGCCCACTGGAGCGCCCTGACGCCCGCTGCCCCGCTGCGCTACTGGCGGCTGCTGGAGCCTGGCCTGGGGGCGGGCCTGGCCCTTAGCCCGTTGCGCCTCGACGAGCAGATTCTGCACTATCTGGCCGGATCGCCCCAGCCCCACCCGCGCCTCAGCACCCTCGCCGAGCCGCTGCCGCAGGTTGCTGCGACAAGCCGACTGAGCGCGTCGGCCCAACCTGTTGCGGCGGCCTGGAGCGCACAGCATACGCCCCTTGTGCAGATCACTGGAACCGATCACGCCAGCCGCCGCGCTGTAGCGGCCGAGGCAGCGACCGCCACCGGCCGCACGCTCTGGTGGATGTCCGCCGCCCTGCTGCCTGATCAGCCAGAGGCCGTAACCGAGCTTGCACGTCTCTGGTCGCGCCAGTTGCTGCTACTCGATGGTGCCTTGCTGCTGGAGTGCGACCTCCGCGAGCAGGACTCGCTGAGCGCGGCGCTTTTAGCACGCTTTAGTCAGCAGCTTAGCGGCCCCCTCGCCCTGAGCGGCGACACCGCGCAGCCCAGTCTCAGCCGCCCGTCGCTTCAGATCGAGTTGCGCCCACCGCCCGCCGCCGAGCAGCACCGCCTCTGGGTCGAGGCACTAGGCCCGACGGCCTCGTTGCTCAACGGTGCTGTCGATCAGATGGCCGCCCAATTCCATCTGAACCCCGCCCAGATCCAGGCTGCGTCTGCCGACCTGAATCAGGACGAGACGACGGATGTGCCGCTACCCGCGCGGCTCTGGCAGGCCGCACGCACCCAGGCCCGCCCGCACCTCGACCATCTGGCCCAGCGGATCGAGCCGACTATGCGCTGGGCCGATCTCGCACTGCCCGAGGATGCTTGCGCGACTCTCGGCACCATCATCGCGGCGGTTCGCGGGCGCTTCACGGTCTACACCCGCTGGGGGTTTGCCCACCGCAGTGGGCGCGGCCTTGGCGTCAGCGCGCTCTTTGCGGGGCCTAGCGGCACCGGTAAGACCAGCGCCGCCGAGCTTATCGCCGCTGAACTGGGCCTCGACCTGTACCGGATCGACTTGAGCCAGGTGGTGAGCAAGTACGTCGGCGAGACCGAAAAGCATTTGCGCCAACTCTTTGCCGCTGCCGAGACAGGCGGGGCCATCCTGCTCTTCGACGAGGCCGACGCCCTGTTTGGCAAGCGCTCTGAGGTGCGGGACAGCCACGACCGCTATGCGAACCTGGAGGTAAGCTACCTACTCCAACGCATTGAATCCTACAGCGGACTCGCTATTCTGACCACGAACATGCGTCAGGCTCTTGACTCAGCCTTTCTGCGGCGCATTCGCTTCATGGTGCCCTTTCCCTTCCCCGGCGCCGCCCAGCGTGAGCAGATCTGGCGACGCGCCTTTCCGCCTCACGCATCTATCGAGGGTCTGGACTATCTAAAGCTCGCACGTCTGAACGTGGCCGGCGGCAACATCTACGGGATCGCGCTAAACGCGGCATGCCTCGCCGCCGCCGAGGATTGCGCGATCAGCATGGATCACCTTCGCCGCGCTGCCCGCGCCGAACTCGCCAAGCTAGAGAAGCCCCTGGGTGAGGCCGAGTTTGCCGACTGGATCTAAGCAGGAGGCCCACGATGCCGGAAACCACCCGTGAGCAGCGCCGACAGCGGCGCAGGCAAGGCCACCACGACGAGCGACGCGAACACGGCGCGGCGCAACCGATGAGCGGTGGGGGTGCCCATACGGTTGAGCGAATCGTGTTCACCGATGCTGAGGTAGATGGCATCGTTGGAAGACAAACCTCAGATTCAGGCGCGAGGAACATTCGCTTTGCCCTTGCTGTGGATAAGGAAGCTGACTTTCTCGACCTAGACTATTTTGTGGGCACACGCGTTGGGCATGCCTGGATCATCATCACCTATCCTGATGGGACTGAGGATTCGTATGGCTTCTGGCCGGATCTTAGAAGGGGCGGCGGGATTGACTGGAACAACTTCTGGGAGGATGGGCCGGGGCAGGTGCGGCATCCTGATCTGGGTCATCGGCAAACAATCACAGCCATGCACACGGTGCTGATCGATCACGAGCAGCTTGCACGTGCCAAAGCCTACGCTGCCAGTAAGGCGTCAACTCCCTATAACGCGCTTGCTTTTCAATGCACGAGCTTTGCTCGCGAGATGTTCGAGCATGTTACCGGGCAGACCGCGCCGAGCGCAGGTCTATTGATCGATGACCCCAGTGATCTGGCAGAGACCATCATCGAGGCCAATACTGAGCATGGCTTAGACCCACTTGAACAACCACTTGCGCCTCGCAAGCAGAGAAAGAAGTAGCGCTATGCTCACCAGCATCCACCGCGCCATCGCCGAAATGCTGCACACGGGCAAGGCTGCCATCGTCCCCGACGAGGCCCAATTGCTCTTCCGCCCCCCCGAGCGCGGCTGGCCCGTCGGCTTGGATCAGCCAGCCCTGCTCTTCTATCTGCTGGAACTGCGCGAGAACTGTGAGCGCCGCGAGCCAGTCCCGCAGACCACGCGTGGCTCCGAGCGTGCGGTGCGCCGTGTTGCACCGCGCCAGTTCGACCTGCGCCACCTGGTCTGTGCCTTCGCCGCCGATCCCGTCACCGAGTACGATCTGCTCTGGCGCGCGCTCGCCCTACTTCAGCGCCACGCCGCTGACGTCGAGTGCCTGCGCCTGTCCGGCGAGCTTGCCCTGCCAGTGCGCCTCGACGATCCTGGTGAGCTGCGGGTGTTCGATCTCTGGGCTGGCCTCGGCGTCGCGCCCCGCCCCGCCCTGCTCTATACCGTAACAGCCCCACTCGATCTGCAGTTGGCCCAGACGGCGGCCACAGTGCGCGAGGCCACCGTCCGCTTCAGTGAAATGGCCGCGACACCCGTAGCGCGGGACCAGACCCACAGCACTGCGCTGACTAGGGAGACGCACGTCCACACAGCGGATACGATCGAGGATCGCACCTGATACTTCCGTGCGGCGGTCTTCCGCCTGCTTGTCATTCGGACAGTCATGCTTCGTTAGCTACAAGAGGAGCCCCTATGCCCGAGTATCTGACCCCAGGGACGTACACAGAGGAGAAGAGCGGCGCCCGCCCCATCGAAGGGGTCGGTACAGCGGTGGCGGCGTTTATCGGCTTCGCGCCGGCCGGTGAGATTAACCAACTGAAGCAGATCACCAGCTGGGAGCAGTATGTGAAGACCTTTGGCAAAGAGGAACCGGGCGGGATCAACCCGCACCTCCCGGGTGCCTTCCTTTCCTACGCGGTGGCCGGCTTCTTCGAGAACGGCGGCGGGCGTTGCTACGTAATCCGGGTCGCCGCGCCGACGGCGGTCCAAACCCAAGCTATCAGCGGTCAACTCCTGGCTGGCTCCAAGCAGCCTCTGCTCACCTTCACGGCGCTCCAAACCCCCGCTGAGGATATCGAGGTCACCATTCATGGTGTAAAGTCGCCGAGTGGTGGCAGCTTCAAACCAGGGCGCTATACGATCAAGATCACCCCGATCGATGGGCAGGGCAATCGCGTAGGCGGGCCTTACGAAGTGCTCGACTTTGTCACCGCCCTTCAGGATACTGCCCAGCTTCAGGAGTTCAACACCAAGAACGGCATGGTGAAACTCGTAGTTGATCCCGGCCTGGACGCCCTGGCACCTGAACAATGCGTGCCGCAGGTTCGCGACTGGACAATCTCGCAAGGGGTTCCCAGCACTGGTCTGCGCCAGATTCGCATCCTCAATAACTTCGCTGACAACAGCAAGCGGGTGCCGCTCTTTACGGTGGACGCACCGCCTGACCCGAACGCCCCAGCCCTTAAGATCGAGGTGAAGGAAGCGGTTGCGCCCCAGGTTGTACCGGTCGGCGAGCAGCGCTTTACCCTCCAGGTGAAGATGGGCGAGCTGATCGAACAGATCCGTGATGTAAGCCTCGGGAGGCGCAATAACGTCGAGGAAGCCGTCGCCCGCCAGAGCGTGCTGGTACAGGTCAAGCTCGTCGAAGGGGTGATGCCAACAGAGAAGATCGAGGACGGCTGGCAGGTTATCCTTTCGGCACCGAAGCTTAGTGATCTACAGATCGAGCCGGCGCATATCACCGGCGAGAATGACGGTAGGGCGGGCCTGGCGGGCCTCAAGCTCGCCGAGGACGTGACGATTATCTGTTGCCCCGATTTGATGGCCGCCTTCGAGGCCGGCATCATTGATGAGTACGGCGTGAAGCGGGTGCAGGCCGCGATGATTGCCCATTGCGAGAGCCCCTTTCGCCGCGACCGCATCGCCATCCTGGATACACCGCTGCGCCTGTCGCCCCAAGTTGCCCCAATGGATCCCCAGGAGGCAAAAGCGTGGCGCATGGATGTCGCCAACTTCGGCTCGCCCTTCGCCGCCATGTACTACCCTTGGGTCAAGGTGATGGGGCCTGGTAAAAAGCTAATCGCCGTGCCGCCATGCGGCCATATCGCTGGCATCTGGGCGCGCAACGACCGTGATCGCGGTGTGCACAAAGCTCCCGCAAACGAGGAGTTGCGTGGCATTGTCGGGCTGGCGGTGCCGGTGAGCTTTGAGGAGCAGGGGCCGCTTAACAAGGAGGGGATCAACTGCCTGCGTAGCTTTCCCGGTAAGGGCGTGCGCGTCTGGGGTGCCCGAACGATGAGCAGCGACCCCCAGTGGACTTACATCAACGTGCGTCGGCTGTTCAACTATATCGAGAAGTCGATCGAGCGCAGCACCCAGTGGGTGGTCTTCGAACCCAACGACTACGATCTCTGGGCGAGGGTGAAGCGCGACATTAGCGCCTTCCTGACCAGCAGATGGCGGGCGGGCATGCTTTTCGGTCGCAACCCCGAGGAGGCATTTTTCGTGATCTGCGACGAGCGCAACAACCCTGCGGAGGAGCGAGCGCAGGGGCGGCTCTTCGTCGATATTGGCCTCGCCCCCTCGAAGCCGGCCGAGTTCGTGGTCTTTCGCTACAGCCAGTTCACCGATGGTGGCGAATAGCTTTCCACACCCTGACGAATGAAGGGAGCAGCATTTCATGGAGATCAAAAACCCGCTGGTGTCGGCCTGGTTCGGCGTCGAGTTCCAGGGCCAGGTCACCGGGGCCTTCCGCGAATGTACCGGCCTGGGCAGCGAGAACGAGATCGTTGAGTACAAGGCCAGCGGACCGAAGGGCGAGTTTGTGATCAAGAAGGTGCCGGGCCGCATGAAGTGGAACAACATCACGCTCAAGCGCGGGATCACCGACACGATGGACATGTGGCAGTGGCGCAAGTTGGTGGAGCAGGGCAAGATTGAGGAAGCCTACAAGAACGGCTCGATCGTCATGTTCAACCAGAAGGGCGAGGAGATGGCCCGCTGGGACTTCGTCAACGCCTGGCCCAGTAAAATCACTGGCCCGACCGCGAATGCCAATACGAACGAGATCGGAATTGAGGAACTGGAGATCACGCACGAGGGCTACGAGCGCGTGAAGTAGCAGCGGGGGCGCTATGCTTCGAACCGAGTTTGCTTTCACGCTACCCTATGGCTTCGTAAACAGCGCGGGCAACCTGACCCGTGAGGGGCTTATGCGCCGCGCCGTCGCCCTGGACGAGATCGAGCCGCTACAGGATAGCCGGGTTCAGGCCAACGAAGCCTACCTGCTTGTTCTGGTACTCAGTCGAGTGGTTACCCGCCTCGGCACCCTGAGTCCGGTTAGCCCAGAGGTGATCGGCAATCTGTTCACCGTCGATTTCGCCTTCCTCCAAGATCTCTACGCTACCATCAACGCTGGCGGAGATACCCTGGTCGAGTCGATCTGCTCAACCTGTGGCACATCCCTGCTGCTTGATCTTGCCCACAGTGATGAGCGAGGTACGCTATGAGTGTCGAGGCGCATCCTGTCTGTCGCTTCTATGTGCTGATCGACAATCTGGCTCAGGCGGTCTTCACCGAGGTGGGCGGTCTTCAGATCAACACCGAGGTGCTGAAATACGCCGAGGGCGGCAAGAACGATATGCTCCACCAGTTACCGGTACGCACGAGCTTCAGTAACCTTATCCTACGGCGCGGGCTGGTGGGCAGCAACGAGTTGCTGCGCTGGTATCTGGAGGTGGTGGGGGGGAAGGATGACCGGCGCAATCTCTCGATCGTGCAATACGACGTGGGCGGCAACGAGGCTGTGCGCTGGAACATTATCGATGCCTTCCCCGTGCGCTGGGTCGGCCCCCAGTTCCAGGCCGACGGGGCTGTAGCTTCACTCGAGACGCTGGAATTGGCCTATGCGGAAATGAAACTTGGGTAGCCAATGGCAATCTCGCCACTGTTACAACGTGTGCGACGCGCCCAGACGATGGCGCAGGCAATGCTTAGGCGGGCTCAGGGCCTGTCAGCGGTCGCCCGATCAGGCGGCGTACCGCGTCGCTTCTACTGGGTGAGCGTAGCACCCAAGTTGGAGTCGCCTGAGGGCATGGGGGATCGTTCTGGAACATCAATGGCCCCAACGCCACCCACGCATGGCGAGGGTGACGCAGCCCTGGGGTATGCAATGGCCTCACCACAGGCCGACGCTACCCAGGACGCACTATCGACCAGTTTTCCGTCTGGTGAAGCTGCTGGTGGGGCTTCTTCACAGCCAACAGCCGACCCTCCAGTGTCCACCACGGCTCGTTCTCTGGCTGTATGGGCTGCCCGCCTTGCCTTAGCTGGTCAGAGCGCGGACACCGATCACGGAACAGATGAACACTCTATCGAGACGGCAGCAGCACAGGCTCAATCAGACTCGCTTGACATGTCGCTGATCGTGCCGCTAGAGCAGGCACCAGACGACTGGGCCACACGGCGCTTCCCCGCTGCACGGGCTGCCGACGTGGAACCAAAGCCTGGCGATCACGCTCCCAAATCGCAAGAGGCGCACGCTAGTTCTGGGCACCCTAGTATGCCAACCATGCCACTGGAGCGCTCGCCAGTAGCGTGGGCCGTGCGGCTCTTCCCCGATGCTCCGGCATCTGCTTCCAGTGGGCCACCGGAGCGCTCGCCAGCGGTGTGGGCCGTGCGGCTCTTCGCTGACACCCAACGTTCAGGGCCGACAACCCCTGAACCCCAGCAGATGAACGCAACGCATGCGACCACATCGGGACAAGCTGCCGCATCAGTCTGGCTTGGCCCGCAGACAGATGGGAAACGGTCGCTATCGCCTGGGCTTCCCCCAGACGGCAGAGTACCTCAAGCCGAGGCGGCCCCGACCATATTTTCGCTGGCTGAAGGGGCTACGCCTCCCGAGGCTGCCACGCCAAGCGTGGACAACCTGCCCGAAACAGTGATTCCGGCCCAGGGTTCGCGACCAAACAATGTGGGGGGTGTTGAACAGCGACGCCGGTTCATACCCGCGTTGCCGTCTGCCGGGCCAGCGCTGGCTCAGAGGTTGGTCGCAACAGGTAGAGCGTCCGCTGCCGCTGGCATGCAGGATCCTGTGACCCCATTGGTAGATCTGCGTGCCAACACAAGGGACATCACGGACACTAGGGTCATGCCGTTGGATCGATTAGCAACGCCGGGGGAACCTGCTTCATCTGCGCTCCTATTGGAGGCGCGTGCAGCTATAGAGCTTCCCACAGAGCCCGTACCGGCTTTTACACCACAGGGCCACGCACCCCTGGCAACCTGGAATGGTCTGCCGGCACCCTGGGAGCCCCTACCACGAGTTGATCTGGCTCCGCCGCGCCTAGTTTCGCCTGTGGTGCAGGTTCCAGCATTTCGGGTACCCCGATCGGCTGATGGTGGTACCCCGCCTAATGCCGGGGCGGGTCCGATGCAGGCTGGGGCTCCGGCCCCCGATCTTGAGGAACTAACCGACCAGGTCTATGCCCGACTACGCCGGCGCATCAGCGCCGAGCGGCGGCTATTCGATCTCGACTGACGTTAGGAGGAGCGCTATGGAAGGCACGAACGCGGCGAAAGCCGCGATTCTCAACATCGATAAGGGCGGTGTGCCGATCGAATGTCACTTCAACCCTGGCGAGTACACCTTCAGCAAGCAGAATGGCTGGAACATCACCAGCACTCCGGCTGCCAATGTACCTGAATTCGAATTTTCAGGCGGCCAGCCAGCCGAGCTCCAGATGCAGTTGCTCTTTGACACCCAGCGCGAGCAGAAGGACGTGCGTAAAGCATACACTGACCGAGTCTGGGAGCTAATGCTGGTGGACGAAACCCTGAAGGTGCCCAAGAGTCAAAAAGGTCGTCCGCCCCAAGTGCGCTTTCAATGGGGAACCACCTGGTCGTTCGACGCGGTGATCACGTCGATCACGCAGCGCTTCATCCTCTTCATGCCCGACGGAACCCCAGTGCGGGCGCTTATGGACGTGACGTTCAAGCAGATCAAAGACGAGCGACTCTTCCCACGCCAGAACCCGACCTCCGGCGGTAAGGGCGGTGAGCGGGCGGTAACGGTACGCGAGGGCGACACGCTGCGACTGATCGCCCACCGCGAGTATGGCAGCGTCGCCCTATGGATCCGCATCGCCGAGGCAAATGGGATCGAGACCCCGCGTCGGCTGGAGCCTGGCACACAGCTCCGTATCCCGTCTCAGGGCGGTCGGAGCAGGCGTGGGTCGCAGGAGGAGCGCCGTGACTAACGACGCCTTACTAAGCCACTTCTTTCTGCGCGTCGCCGATGTCGATGCGCTGCCCGAGCTCATCCAGAGTGTTGAGCGCCTGGTGGTTGAGAGCAGCCTGCATCGGCCCGATGTCGCCACACTGGTGTTACACGACCCGCAGTTGCGCTGGATCGATGCGCCGGAGCTTGAGCCTGGCGTCCCGATTGAGATTTGGGCGATCACAGGCGCAAGCGAAGCGCAGCTCTTCGATGGCGAGATCGTCGGGGTCGAGCCCGAGTTCGCCGACGGTGTGCAGCGCCTTGTTGTGCGAGCGTACGACCGGCTACACCGGCTCGCGCATGGTCGACACACCCGCTCGTTTGTGCAGATCAGCGAAGCCGAACTCTTCCAGAAGCTGGCGGCCGAGGCTGGGCTGGAAGCCCGGATTGAGGGTGGTGAGGCGCTGCTATCCTACCTGCTCCAGTCCAATCTCAGCAACCTGAACCTTTTGCGCGAGCGGGCGGCCCTGCTCGGCCAACTGCTCTATGTGGAGGGGACAACCCTGCACTGTGCGCCACCCAAACCCGGCGATGCACCGGTCGAGCTCGTGTGGGGTACGAAACTTCTGGAATTTCGCCCGCAACTGGCTACCATCGGCCAGACGCAGCGGGTGGTGGTGCGTGGCTGGAACCCGGCGACGCGCGAGGAAATCACGGCTACGGCTGAGGCAACTGATGGCGCACCCCAGATCGGCGAGACGCGTAGCGGCGGCGATTTCCTACAGGCCGGCTTCCAGATCGCGGCAGAACACCAGGTGAACGCTGGTCCAGTGTGCAATCAAGCAGAGGCCGATCGCTTGGCCCAAGCCGAGGCGCGCCGCCGGGCTGGGCAGTTCGTCACAGCGGAAGGAATGTGTCGCGGCGACCCGGCTATCGTCGCAGGCACAACGCTACGGATCGCTGCGGTTGGCGACCGCTTCAGCGGGAACTACTTTGTCACCGGGGCGCGCCACCGCTACAGCGCTGTCGGTTACCGCACCGAATTTCAGGTGAGCGGCCTCGACTCGGCGACTCTGTTCAGGCTGCTCGTGCCGCAGCCAAGGTCAGGCGCTGCCGGTACAGTTGCCATCGGCATCGTAACGGACAATCTTGACCCGCAAAGCCAGGGCCGGGTGAAGTTACGCTTCCCCTGGCTCTCGGGCGAGCACACAAGCGACTGGGCTCGCGTTGTGGTGCCGGGCGGCGGTGCCGAGCGGGGCATGCAGTGGCTCCCCGAGATTGATGACGAGGTACTGGTGGGCTTCGATCTCGGCGACATGCAGCACCCCTACGTGCTTGGGGGGCTCTGGAACGGCATAGATGCACCGCCAGGCCCGCGTGGTAGCGTGCTTGGCGACGGTAAGGTCTTGCAACGGCTGCTCCGATCACGGAGTGGGCATCTGATCATGCTGGACGATAGTGATACGGGCGGCGTGCGCGTGGAAGACCGCAACGGTAATAGGCTGGTGCTATCCAGCAAAGATAACACCCTACGTTTGGAGGATCGACGTGGTAATGTCGTCATCCTTGAGGCCGATCACAACCGTATCAGCATTCGAGCCAAAGGCGAGATTGCCCTAGAGGCAGGTGGTCGTCTGTCGCTCAAAGGCCATGGTGTGTGTATCGACGGCGGCGCGGGACCGGTGGACATCGACGGGAGCGTTATCGATCTGAACTGATTTGGAGCAAGCTATGGGCAAGCCAGCCGCCCGCCAGGGCGACAAGATCGTAGGCATGGATATTCACATTACCCTGCTACCGGTCGCTGCCGGTGCGCCGGTGCCGACCCTCATGCCCTACCCCTTTAGCGGCGACCTCAGCAGCGGCCTCAGCCGAAACGTACGTATCAATGGGCGGCCAGCGGCAACGGTTGGCAGTGGGGCGACCAACACGCCGCCCCATATCCCACAGGGCGGGACGTTCGCAGTGCCCCTTAGCAATAGTGGACAGGTGATCGTCGGGAGTGCGCGCGTGCGGATCAACCAGCAGCCTGCGGCCCGCCAGGGCGATCTGGCGCAGACATGCACCGACGCCCCACCACCCGCGCTGCCCACCGTGGTAGTGACGCCCGGCACTGCCCCAGTACGCATAGGCGACTGAGGAGGAGGGTATGGACGAACTGATTGGCCGTGGTTGGGCCTTCCCCGTACAGCGCGACCGAGTCAGTCGCCATGTCGCCCTGGTGGCCGGGGAAGAAGAAATCCAGCAGTCGATTGTTATGATCCTCGGCACGGTAAAAGGCGAGCGCGTCCTGCGCCCTGAGTTCGGTTGTGGGATTCACGACATCGTCTTCGCCAGCAACGATATCACAAGCATCGGCCTTGCCATTTACGCTGTTGAACAAGCTCTAGGTATGTGGGAGCCGCGCATCCGCGTAGTCGAAGTTACGGTGCAGCCGATGGAGCACAGTGGCGAAAGCTTCTTTCGCATCAGCATTCACTACGAGATCAAGGCAACCCTGGATCAGCGCACCCTGGTCTATCCGTTTTACCGCATCCCCGGCGAGTAGCCGCCTTATGGAGAGCGAGATGATGGCAGAGCGCCCCCCCCACCTTGATCAGCGCAGCGCCCAAGACCTTGTCGACTGGGCCAAGCGGGAGCTAATCCCGCGTCACTGTCCCCAGTGGACAGACCATAATGTCAGCGATCCGGGCATCGCGCTGATCGAGATCTTCGCCGCCATGGTGGAGACGCTCAGCTACCAGGTCAACCGCATCCCCGAGCGGGTCGAGCTGCGGCTGCTCAAACTGATGGGTGTCGGCCCCCAGGGTCCTCGCCAGGCAACGGTGCCGCTCACCTTTGCGCTTTCAAAGGCTGCCGACACCGAGTTGACCCTCGTAGCCGGGGTCGAAGCGGCGACGCTGCGAAGGCCCGGCGAGCCAGAGGTGGTATTTACCACGCGTGCGCCACTGACCTTGTACCCTGCTCACCTGAACGCTGCCCAGACTCACGATGTGAGCCAGGGCGCACAGGGCTGGCACGGCCACGCACTGCGGCAAGGGCAGTTGGTGGGTACGATCAACCTCTTCCCCTTCGACCCGCAGCAACAGCAGCGCCGCCCCGACAATGGCGATGCCTTGTACCTCGGCTTCGAGCAGGATCTGAGCAACCACCTGATCGCGCTACATCTCGACTGCATCGGCGGCACTCCGCGCGGCCTCAACCCGGATGCGCCACCGATTGTATGGCAAGCCCATGCGCCCCAGGACGGGCTAGAGTGGGTTCCTTGTGCCGTGGAGGAGGATACGACATGCGGCTTCAGCCAGCCCGGGATTGTACGGCTGCACCTTCCCGAGAAGATGGATCGATCAGACCAGAACAAGGTTGTCGCCTATTGGATCCGCTGCGTAATCGCCGGTGCCTCCAACGCCAGCCAGTATCAGGTTTCGCCTCAGGCGCGCAGCCTGCGCGCTGAAACGTGGGGTGGCACGGTGGCAGCGGAGCACGCCGCCGTGGTAGAGCGCGAGGAGCTTGGGCGCAGTGATGGCTCCCCGGGGCAGGTCTTTCATGTACGCCAGCGACCATTGCTGCGCTTGGATCCAGATCGTGACGAAGTACTGGTTGTCGAGTACGAGGGGCAGAGCGAGCGCTGGGTTGAGGTGCCCGACTTCGGCACCTCGCGACCGGGCGACCCACACTATGTGCTTGACTACATCACCGGTCGACTCACCCTGGGGCCGACCCTGCTCCAGCCTGACGGCATGCTCCATGGCTTCGGGAAGGTGCCACCTCTGGGCAGTCGGCTGCGCATGCAGCGCTATCGCGTTGGCGGAGGACTGTGCGGCAACGTTGCTGCCCACGAGCTGTGCGTGATGAAGAGCGCCCGACCGTACTTAGCCCGAGTCTGGAATCGCGAACCGGCCTCGGGTGGGCGTGACCCGCAGAGTATCGCCGACACCGCGCTTCGCGCCCCTGCCGCGCTGCGTAGCCGCAACCGAGCCGTGACGGCTGAAGATTTTGTGCAATTAGCCGGCGCGATTCCGGGGGTCGCTCGCGCCTATTGCGCCGCGCCCGGCAACCAGCGTGCGCCCGCCGGCCCGTACCAGCCACCACCTCCGGGGAAGGTACGCTTGGCAATTCTTCCCGCTCTTGATCAGCCCGAGATCGAGGCCCAGATCGCGACCGAACGCACGCTCAACCCAGCCGGGATCAGGCTCAGCAGCACCTTGCGGCAAACCGTCGCCCAGACGCTTAAACCGCTCTGTCCGCTTGGCGTGAGCTTCGACATGGATTCGGTCGTCGAGCCGGCGCTAACTTGGGTCAGAACGCGGCTCGGGGTGCAGATGCCCAGCCAGAGCAGGGGGTTTCAGCGGCAACAGCTAGAGCGAGCGCTGCGCCAAGCGCTACTACGCTTCTTGCACCCATACTGTGGCGGCTCTGATGGGCGCGGGTGGCCCTTCGGCCGCACGTTGCGCGTCTACGACATCGTCGGCGCGGTGCAGCCCCTGCTCGGCGGCGGTGTGATCGATCTGATTGAGCTAGTGCCCGTCGATCTGGGGAATCTCGCCCAGGTTCAGCCCGCTGCACAGCAGGTGGACGTCGCCCCTCACGGTCTCATCTGTCTGTACCAGGTTGAAGTTGTGGTGAGCCAGGAGGCATAGGATGTCGAATGTGATTGCGCGCCTGACGGTCATTCGTGACGGCGAACAGCCCGTTGAACACCTGCTGAGCGAGGAACATCTGCGCGGCGGTTTCACCATTGGTGCCGACAGCACGAACACGCTGCGCCTCACCGCAAATACGGTCTCGCGACAGCATGCCGAGTTGAGCCTCCGTATGCAGCAGATCCAGCTGACCCGCCTCAGCGCGACAAACCCTGTGCTCGTCGGGGATCGCAAGCTGGCAAAAAATGAGCGTGTGACGCTTACGGCGCGCACAGAGATCATCATTGTGCCGTTTCGCCTCCTGTTTGATCTGGTTGATTTCCCCCAGCTCGCTCCGGCGGTTGACCCAGTGCCCGCCTTCCCACCGCTGTCGGGTGTGCCGCTCGCCGTACCCCTCGCCGCATCGGCAGAGCGTGCAGCCGAGTGGCCGATCCCCGCAGATCAAGCAGGACGCTACCTGCTCGATCTGCCAGCCATCTTTCGTAGCACATCCCCCCTGGGCACGTCTGGGCGGGACGACTCAGGCGATGACCCCGACCAGGGGCAGTTTCTCGGTAGCTACCTCAAGGTCTTCGAGGCGATCTGGGAGCCAATGGAGCAACGTCAGACGCATCTGGAACACTACTTTGACCCTCGTACCTGTCCAGAAGCACTGCTCCCTTTGCTGGCGATCTGGCTGGGCGTCGAGGTCTTCCCAGGCATGACCATCGCAGAGCGCCGTGGCCTGATCGCTACTACAGGCGCTACCACGCTACTCCGCGGCACCCGCAAGGGACTGCACATGGTTATCAAGGCCAGCACCAGGCTTGAAGCCGTAATCAGTGACGTACCCGGCCAGCCGTACGTGTTCCACGTTGCCCTGCCACCTATGGACGCCACGCTACGCGCCCTGGTCGAGCAGATCATCCAAACCCACAAGCCAGCCTATATGGGGTACACCCTGGAGTAGTAGATGGATCTCCACGTCGGACAGCAAATCGACCGCTTCCGCGTCGAGGTCGAGATCGGGCGCGGGAGCATTGCGCGGGTCTACAAGGTAAATGATCGCCAAAGTGGGCGAGTATACGCTCTAAAGATCTTCGACGAGAGCCTCGCCCGTGACAAAGGCTTCCAGCGGGGTGTGCTCGATCTTTCGCAAGAGTCGGCGACGAAGGGCCAGGAGGGTTTAGTACAGATGGAGGAAGCCCGGCTCATTGACGGGTTGCTCGCCCTCCCGATGGAGTATGTGGTCGGTGGCTCGCTAGTGGGGATGCTGAAACAGCCCCCTCAATCGCGTCGCAAGCTCGTACAACGGCTACGGCTACTTGCGAGCGCCGCCGAGGCACTCGCTGTTCTTCACGCGCTAGGAGTGCCACACGGCAATCTAATGCCCGGCAATCTGCTGTTGAGCGCGCCTGCTGATGATCCGAGCGCTAGACTCAAGCTGGGCGATTCGAGCCTGTCGATTTTGGCGTCCAGGCGCACTGGTCGGCTGGTTGGCAATCCGATCTACTTTGCGCCCGAGTGCTTCAAAGCGCAGATGAGCCTAGCGAGTGACATCTATGGGCTGGGCATTGTGCTCTACGAGGCGATCACGGGTCAGCCACCGTTTTATAGTGCGCGTATGGCCGAGGCGGAGCAAAAACATCTTCAGGAGCCACCGCCGCCATTGTCGCTATTCCAGCCTGGCCTACCCTCGGACCTAGAAGCGCTGGTCTTGCGCTGTCTTGCGAAGAACCCGGCGGCACGCTTTGCATCGAGCGCCGAACTGCTGTCCGTACTCCAGCACTCCATTGCCGCGCTCGACCCAACGCCAGCCCCTCCACCGACACCTGTCGTGGCACCAACAATTAGGTTTCAGGGAACGGCACCAGCAGTGTTTGTGTACGATGGACAACGGTGCCTCCTCAACACATATCAATTACAACCTAGTGAAACGACCGTTGGGCGGACGTCATCTAACATGATTGTCCTGCCGACAAACGACACCGCTATCTCACGGGTACATTTGCTGATCACATGGGATGGGCAGCAGGTTAGCGCGACAGATCGCTCTTCGAACGGCACCTTTCGGCGAGACGGCACGCGCCTGGCTTTGAGAGTCTCGGAAGTGTGGCCTTGGAATGAGGAACTCCGGATCGACGAGTTTATACTCGTGCTACATCCACCGTCTGCTCATGCGAACGATCCGCTGATACCGATTGTTGAACCCAATCTGCCTGCTGTGCAGGCGCCAACGCAGCTCATTGCTACCCCAGCAACAGTAGCTCTTCGTCGCGAAGGGTGGTTACGGCGGATACTGCGTCGAGTTCTGAGTTGACGCATTGCCCCACGCGAATGATTGCACCTGTAGTCGCATGGCATCACAGAAGATCGTACCCGCGACAACGATAAGTGTAAAGAGGCAATACCGTAAAAGTCACGCTGTGGTGGTTGGAGAGACAGGGTCATCGCATCTAATTCCGCATTCCCATCACGTTTCAGCGCACTGTATGAGTCGTCTCACAAGGTATACCTTCTGAGACGGTGCCAAAAGCGTGTCTCATATGATGTCTCAAAATAGGATTCTCATAAGGTCTTGAGAGGTTATGAGACGTGCGCGCCCACCACGCCTCCCCCCTTGTCCACCTCGCGGGCGATGGCCCGCTCGTAAGCTGCGATGATGTCCCGATGGCGGTTCACCGTCTGCCCGCCGGGCCACATCAGGTTGAACTCGAAGGCCAGCGCCGCCGCCACCTGCGCCGGGGGCAACTCAAACGCCTTGGTGCCACTGAGCAGGAACGTCCCCTTGGCGCGAGGCGCATGCCCGGTGCCTGCGTCCGGGCCGATATAGGTGTGGGCGAGGTCGAGCCGCATTTTCTTCGAGTGATATTTCTGGTAGAACCATTGCCCCTTGAGCAGCCGTGCGGTGTAGCCGTTGTCGTCGAGGAAGACCAGGTTCTCTTGGGTCGCCCCAGTCCCGTGCAACGTGTCCTCCACGCTCTCCAGCGTGCGGCCCGAGGCGTAGATCTGCCCGCCCGGTTTGCACAGCGCATTCAGACAGGTCAGCACCGAGCGCTCCGCCTGGAGGCTGTCGGTCGAGTTCAGCACGAACTCACAGATGACTTTGTCGAAGCGCCCCTCCGCGTCGAGAGCGGCGATAAGGCTGTCGATCATCTTCTGCACCGCCTCGGTGTTGAGGTAGCTGCCGATGCGGTAGAAGAACTCCACGCCCCAAATCCGCACGCCCTGTTCCTGGAGCAGCCGCACAT